>ENA-OSAF01000586-OSAF01000586.1-marine-sediment-metagenome-genome-assembly--contig:-NODE-586-length-9740-cov-16.735570_pt1 | contig 9740 bp, 9 predicted proteins | sample MGYA00237872_ERZ529318 | MGnify/ENA primary metagenome ERZ529318 (study PRJEB26369, sample SAMN03142813) | marine sediment metagenome | biome: marine; feature: borehole; material: sediment | place... | reverse complement strand
ATGCACATTCTGCTCCTCTGGGGCTTTATTCTGCTGTTTATCGGAACCCTCATTCTCACAGTTGCAGAGCGCTCTCCGGTGAACTTCTTCAAGGGCACTTTTTACCTCGTACACGAATTTCTGATGGATACTGCCGGTATAGCGTTCCTGCTGGGTCTGGCAATAGCAATTGCCAACAGATACGGACTGAAGCCGTCCAGATTCGAGAAGAGGTGGGAGAGGGCAAATGATGATGGTCTGGTGCTCGTACTGCTGGTTGTAATCGGCATTCTCGGTTTCTTGGTTGAAGGAATGAGAATTGCAATAGGCATGGAGGCCTACACCGCCTACGTAGGAGCTGTGCTCGGCAGCATCCTGCCCTGGGATCTGACGGCATACAGATTTCTGTGGAGTGCCCATTCAATTCTCGCTCTGATTTTCATAGCCGTTCTGCCCTTCACCAAACTGGCCCACATCATAGCGGCACCTCTTAACATCCTGACCAGAAGCAACAGGCATCCCGGAGCTGCGAGAGGCATAGAGGATGAGGAGTACATGGGCGCCATCGAGGCCAAAGACCTCCAGTGGAGGGACTTGCTTTCAAGCCTGGCGTGCATGCGCTGCGGGAGGTGTCAGGATGCCTGTCCGGCGACGAACAGCAATACAACCCTCTCCCCAATGCACCTGATGCAGAATCTGAGATACATGGGCAATACAGCCTTTGGATTCCTGGGCAATCTGAAAGAAGATCAGGACACCATGTTGCTGGACAATGTTCTTGACATGAAAGCGGTATGGGCCTGCACAACGTGCAGAGCGTGCATGGAAATGTGCCCGGTCTACATCGAGCAGATGGAGATCATTCAGGAGATGCGTCGTGGAGTCGTTGAAAGCGGTGAAGCTCCTCCTGACATAAGGGATCTGCTGACGAACATAACCAAGCAGCGGAACCCCTGGGGTGAGGCGAAATACAAGAGAGATGCATGGGCAAAGGATGTTGGCGTGCCAAAAGTGAAGGACAATCCGGAATTTGAATGGCTCTGGTGGGTGGGCTGTGCCCACAGCTTCGACAACCGAAACAAACCCATAGCCGTTAAAATCGCCCAGATTCTCGAAGAAATTGGCGTGAATTATGCAACCCTTGGCAGAGAAGAGGGCTGCTGCGGCAACGACGTCAGGAGGGTTGGGGAAGAAGGGCTTTTCCAGATGCTTAAGGAGGAGAACGAAGCAGCATTCCAGAAGTACGGGGTGGAGAGGATAATAGCAACATCCCCCCACTGCTTCAACACCTTCAAGAACGAGTACGAGGGTTACAACGTCAGATTCCTCCTGGAAGTCATATATGAGGCGATAAAAGACGGCAGAATCAGGTTCAAGAAACCAATAAACAGAAAGGTGACCTTTCACGACCCGTGCTATCTCGGCAGGTACAACGGGATGTACGAGCTGCCCAGAGAGATACTGAAAGCAATTCCGGGCATTGAGCTGGTCGAGATGCCCAGAAACAGGGAGAGATCCTTCTGCTGCGGAGCCGGAGGTGGAAACCTCGTCAGAGAGTATCCCGGGGATGACAGACCAAACAACATCCGAGCCAGAGAGGCTGCAGAGACAGGAGCAGATGTTCTGGCAGTTGCATGCCCCTTCTGCATGATAATGCTTGAAGACGGTGTCAAGAGCGTTGGAGTTGATGACAAGCTGGAAGTGCTGGATGTTATTGAGCTGGTCTGGGAGTCTGCCTTCAGCGAAGAATGATTTAGAATTCAAAATTTCAATTTATTTAATTTAATAGTTTTCACTGCAGCAACAAAGTTTTGCCATATCGGGTTTAAAATAAGTTAAATGAGGGAAGGAATTCCAGTTGTTATTATCATCTTTCTGCTCCTTCTTTTGAGAGTACTGATTCCTCCGCTGGAAATCTCATATATGGGCTACCATGAAGGATTTGTGGAGAGAATGAAGAATGGAGACAGGGGATACCTCATGAACAGTCCGGGTCCAAATTCATCGCTGATGGAAAACTTTAGGTACATCTACAATCTGCCCTACGCCACAGATATAGAGCTGTACGGCGAGGTGGAATATTTTGCATCAGCCAAGGAGTTCTTTGCTTTCAAAGCGGGGGATTGCGAGGATAAGGCCATAGCTTTTGCATCGTCAGCATATTATCTGGGAGAGCCGTATAACCAGACGGATTACGTGAAGGTTGTGTTTGGCTCCATTGACGCTTCGGCAGTAAAAACTTCGACGATAGAAGCGGCTCCTCTGTCCTCGTTCATGGCTTCAGACTACTTCGGGCATGCCTGGGTTGAGATCGGTTACGATAATGTCACGGTGTACGACCCCACCCTTGGCATAATCGTGGACAAAAAGGAGTACTACAGGAAAATCGTAGTCAGATTCAACCCGGATATGAACGCCAGACTGAAAATCTTCTGGTTCTCATGGCACAGCTCCGGTTTAGAGTGAGATTGAGAATTGAGAGAGTTAGGAATTTCAGGGATTATGACTTCCTGCAGACAATATTGCATCTCAATATCAAAACTCCATATTTAAATTTTCCCAATCCTCATGCCAGAGTCAGGCAATTGCCGGACATAGATTCCTGGCTCACCCAACTCTACTCAGTCAACCATCTCCATAACTGCACTATTTTTATCTTCTTTCCGTTTCTTTCCACAATTTCATCCTGATCCCAAGTTATAACCAGCAGATTCTTGCATCTCAACTCTTTGGATGCCTTTAACAGGCTGCCTAGCTCTCTTTTCTCATTTTCAGGTGTCAGCTCATAGGTTACTTGAACAAGCTGCTTTACTCTTTCTCCCTCTTTCACAACAAAATCCACCTCCTTGTGCTGATAATCTCTCCAGTAAAATAAATCCATCAAGGGATTCAGATTTCTCCTTCTAAGCAGCTCCAGAAACACAATGTTCTCCATAAGCTTTCCTTTGTCTTCTGAAGTTCTAACAATTTTCGTCAGGCCGGTATCACACAGATACGTTTTCTTCGGGTATGATTCCCTCATATGTGGTCTTTCCGAATATCTCCTTAAAAAGAAGAAAAAAGCCGTATCCTCTAGCTTTGATAGATAATCATAGACGGTATTTTTCGAAACTTTGACTCCCATGCTTTTTATCCTGTTAAAAAGAGCATTTACCGATATCTCCTTTGAAAAGTTCTGGATTGTGAAGGAATGCAGAAACCTTGCAACTTCTATGTTCTTTATCTGATGCCGCTCAACAAAATCCCTAAAGAGGATCAGGTCAGCATACTCCTTCAAGATTTTTGTTTTCGCCTCGCTTAAAACCACATCAGGAAACCCGCCGAATTCCACATATTCAAGCAAGTAATGCTTTATTTTTGCGGCCTCGTCCCTGCTCATGTATCTGTTTACGCTCAGCCCTCTTGCCCTCAAGAACTCTCTGAAGCTGAATGGAAGGAGAAAATATGACAGGGTTCTTCCCCTGAGCTGGGTTGCAATCTCTTTGCTTAATAGCTTTGATGACGAACCTGTTAAAACCATCCTGTATTTTCTCAGATCATGAAGCTCCCTCACGATGACCTCCCAGTTTTTCATGTTTTGTACCTCATCAAGAAACAGGTATTCCGGCTCGTTTCCATAAATTTCTATGAAAATTCTTATTATCTCTCTCAGATCTCTATGTTCTATTCCGTAAAGTCTGGAATCCTCAAAATTTAGGTAAATGTAATTCTTGATCTTTTTAGAAAGCTGAAAGAGGTAGTAGGTTTTTCCGGCCCTCCTCGGACCTATTATGGATATAACAAACTTCGAGTCCAATGGTACTGATAGCTCCCTCTCTATGAGCTCAGGTCTGAAACCCTCATACTCCTTGAGGTAATCTATTATATCCTCTCTCTTCATATATGTTTATTAGAGGGAAAATTTTTTAAAAATTTTTCCCTCCAAGAGGGAAAGTTCATGGACATGTGAGGATAACATCAACAATTTCTCCAACTTACAGTACTTTACCTTCTGCGTATATAAAGTCTCAGCCCTCAGGTATCATAAATTAATTATTAGATAGAATAAATTAATTTAACCAAACCGATGGCACAGCTTGGGTTTCGAGTGAGATTAAGGGATTTGAGGATTTTAAGACTTATGACTTTCCACAAATCAGTATCTCTCAATAGCTTTCAATTTCAAGCCTATTTATTCTTTTAAAGTGTTCATCTCTCGTTACAAGTTTCATGCCAAAAGTTAGAGCTGTTGCTGCAATAACAACATCCGGGAATGAAATGACCTCACCCCGCTTCATCAATGCAGCATCAATTTCAGCAGCTTTTCTTGAAATTTGGTATGTGTATGGAATAATATCAAATTTGGCTAAAGCTTTTTCACCAGCAGCAATCTTGTGGCTGCTCCCGATATAAAATAAACCTCTCAAAATTTCATGTGCGGTAACCACTGAAATTGCCTTTGAGGATGTGCTCTCGTCCAATTCTTCAGCCTTTTTTAACGCTCTTTTATCATGTCTGAAAAGATCAATTATGAAAGTGGTGTCAAAAAGCCACATTCAGATTGTCCTCCTAAATCTTTCTAGGTCGGCTTTTCTCTGCAACTCTATGAGTTTTTTAATTTCTTCTGCCTCCTCTTCATTCAGAATCTTTGGAATATCGCTTATTTTCTGCCTCTTAAGAAGCCTCCGTATAACATCACTAAATGATTCACCTTTCATTTTTGCTTTAACGAGCATATCATAGACGTCATCCGCTATTGCAATTGTCTTCGCCATAATTGTGTATTGATATAGACATGTTAAAAGTTTTATGCTTCAAAATCACACCACTACGGGAAATACTGAAACTCCGCAACCTCCTCATACTTATCAAGTTCAACCACCCTCTTCCTGCCTTTCAGCACAAGCCCTGCCACCTCCATAGCCCCAATTCTGTTGAGGGGTTGGTTGTTGTTGCCGCACTGATAGCTGTAGGTACACCTTGGGCAACCATCCACGCGCTGACACTCGCACCTCTTCATAACCTCGTATGCAATCTCAAAGGCTCTGCTCAGTTTTTTGAAGAGGAGCTTGCTTAGTCCGGCACCTCCCTTAACAGCATCGTAAATGAAGATGTCTCCTTCAGGTGTCGAGATTCCACCCATCTGCTGGGATGCTCCGCCGGTAACAGCATCACTAGCCTCGATGAGTACGTGTTCCAGAGCGTGAAAGCTCCCTGCGAAGAAGTCCTCGTAATCCATGGCCGGAGGAAACGGGGCAGAGAAAATTATGCCTTTAGTCGGGAAAGTGTAGCTCACTGGCTCTTCCAGATACTGCACGCTTTTCCTTTCTCCGGTGAAGACATCCCTCTCAATGTAGCCATAGACGCTCATGGTAATCTCCATGGAGCAGTAGTGGGTATTCAGGGGCTCCTGAACGGACTCGATAACTCCGGTAATCCGGGGGATAGATGTGTAGAGAGGATCTGTAATCGTTCTGCCGCTGTCCTCTTCAACAATCGCCTCCATCTTCCTTAAATCCAGTGAAAGGCTCCTGATTCTCCTTCCGTTGTGTATCACAACCCCGCCGGGAAAGAGCTCCTTCAGAGCTACTGGCAGCGTTCTCTCTCCGATAACCTCTCCATCCAGAACCATCTTCACAGTATCCCCAACACCCCTCATGCTGAAGGAGGAGATGAAATCTGCAATAGAGGGAGAAGCTAAAATGAACCCGTTGGCGTCGAAGATGAGCTTTCTCTTCTCCAGCTCCTCAACAGCCTTCCTCCAGCTCTCTTTAATCTCATTCCTGCTCAGGGGCATCTCCATACACATGGAGGCGATGTGGTAAATCATTAGCTCCTCGTTGTTTTTCTCCACATAGGCCTGGAACTCGTCTTTGAAGTAATCTTCAGGCTTCATGCGGTAGTAGTTGCTTATTGCATCCTCTTCCCTTAACAGAAGTACCGCAACGCTCTCCTGGCCCATTCTGCCCGCTCTTCCGGACCGCTGAACGAACTGGCTGTAGTTAACAAGCTCCGAAATAACAACATCAACGTCGCCTATATCTATGCCAAGCTCTAGAGTTGGAGTTGAGACAACAACTCTGATTTCCCCTCTCTTGAACTTCCTCTCCACTTCATCCCTCACACTCTTTGGCAATCCACTCTTGTGCACTGCAGCCCTGATGCCTTCCCTGTTCAGTATCCAGCCCATCGTCTCGACGCTTTTCCAGCTATTTCCGAAAATCAGTATCTTTCTTCCATAAAGGGCCTTTACGATGTCCCTAACAGCAGAATACAGGTTGCCATAGCGTATAATTAAGTGGGTTCTTGCCTTTCTGTGCTTCCCGCTTACGTGGACAAACTCCTTCTCGAACAGCTCCTCAGCAAACTCCTTTGCATTTGCTATGGTTGCCGAGCCGCACGCTATCTGGAAATCGGAGAAGCGGTAGAGGCGCTGGAAGAGGTAGTGCACGTTGGTTCCTAAAACTCCAGTATAGCTGTGTAGCTCATCCACGGCAACGTAACAGAGCTCTTCAACAAAATCCCTGAATGCGCTGGTATTGCGAAGGTGAAAATCCACCATGTCGGGGTTCGTCAGTATTATATCCGCTCTGCCTGAGAAGACTGCTTTTCTCTCAGCGTAGCTGGAATCGCCATCGAACCTCATTAGATTGAGGCCAAGTTTCGATGCGTAGAACTTCAGTTTCTGCTCCTGATCTCTGGCAAGTGCTTTAGTCGGGTAGAAGACGGCAGCCTTACCGCCTTCAGCCACCCGGGCAAACATGGGCATAGCGAATGCTTCAGTCTTCCCGAATCCGGTAGGAGCAGTTATGACCACGTTTTTGCCATCCAAAAGCTCTTCCATCGCCCTTTTCTGGAAAGGGTAAAGCTTCTCAATTCCTTTTAATCTCAACACCCTCTTTACAGGGTTGGGAATATCGACTTCATCAAGCTCCACACTCGGCTCTGCACTTTCCGGCTCGAGAACCCGATAAAAAACAACCTCATCTGATGCGTCGAAAAGCGGAGCTAGCTCCTTCTTTCCGGAAACCTCCATCAGGAGTCTGAGGTTCCTCTCCCGGATGCTTTCCCTCTCACATATACACCTTCGCTTGATTCTTCCACACTGATTGCAGAATAACTCTGAAACATCCATTATTCAGATTAGCTGGCCAAGGATAATAGGGTTTTTGGGTGTGTCGAAAATATTGGTTATTGAGGAAATTGATGAGGATAGAATTGGGGAAAAAGATGAATTACGAGAATGTCTTTGGCGCCATGAAGTAGCCAATCAGAGATAGCAGGTACGTCGCTACCACCGGAACTGCACAGCTTATCAGAGCTTTACTCGTACTTAAGTTCCTCCACCTGCTGATTCCGAAGCTCCATATGGTGAGCTGCCAGAGTGAGATGGCGAGACCGAACACCATCGATTCCGGGCTTCTGAGCTGCATTGTGGTCTGCATTGTGGTCACAGCACTCATGGCAACATAATAGCTGATAGGGCTGAGAATTAGCGCAGGAATGTAGCCCAGCGAAACCACCTTGAGGCTCTTTGCAAAATCCCCGACGCCACCAAGCAGGCTTGAGATTATATGGATTACTCCAGCATATAGCGCCCAGCCAATAAAAGTGGAGATGAAAGCCGAGACAACTGCAAAAACCTTTACAACCTCTCCCAGCATCGCCGCCTCAGAAGGCAGTTGAATGTTCTCAATGGCAGAGAGGGCGATATATGCTCCCGCTACCCCATTAAGAGCGACAATGAGCAAACTAACCCAGATGGAGAAGTCCTCTGTTTCTTTAAAGAACTTGCCAGGATTGAAAAGGACATCCAGAACGTTCATGAAGCTTCAATGCATTCATGGAATATATAGTTTTATCTTAGGTTTATCCTACTCTTAATTGTTTATTTCCAGCTCAAAAACACCACAAAAATTTTTAATGATTAATCTCAATAATTAGTGTATGGCGAAGGTGAAGATGAGCTTTATTAGCTCAGAAGGTGTGAAGAAGTTCGTTGCCGAGGCCTACAACTATGGCTATAGTGTTGGACCGCGAGGAGAGTGGAGAATGGTTATATCCTTAGAGGAACGCGAAGTTCTGGCAAATAGGGATGTTGAAGTCCAGATTGAACCTATAAAAATTCCCGAAGGCTCCATCATTTTCCCCTGTATTGTTCAGAGAAACGCCCTGGGATATCTGGCAGGATTAACCAGACAGGGGAAACCCAAGAAGATTGAAGAAGAGAGGGAGTTTGATATGGCTGTGTTTCATCCGATTAGGGATGGCACCATAGAGTACGGAGAACTCCTGGGTGTGGTTAATATTCTCTACGCAAAAGCAGAGGTCAAACTTGTTGAAGCTTATGAGAAGTGGATTGCAGAAAGATACAGATTTTTCCATTAGACAGTTGATTGAAGGTTAATTGAAGGTTAAATGAGGATTGATTGAGGGACAATCCATGCTGTACAGCCTTGAAATCGAGAAATCTCTTGCAGAAAGGATTAGGGAGCTGGACGATGAGGAAACGTTGATAGTGAACGCAATAGAGTGGTATCTGGACAATATGGAGCCAAAGAAAATTGGAGATGACGACAGGTCTCGAATAAACCCAAGACTGTGCTCTGTTCTGGACAATGAGGTATTGCAGATAGTCATCTCCGATGAGTTGTGGGCCAGACTAAAGGTATTCAGCGACAAAAATCGTTTGCGAGTCCATAACGTAATAAAAGAAGCCATAAGAGAGTTTATCTTCGAGCACTACACGAAAAAAGGATTGTAAAGCAAAAAAGTCAGGAAAAGGCTTTCTCAAGGGGCGGCACAACCTGCTTCTTTCTGCTCATAACTCCATCAAGCCAAACGCTTCTGCCCTCAACCGCCTTTCCGAATGCCTTCTCAACGACGCTGGCATCGTCGCTCACAACCAGAAGCTCGGTCCCCTCCTTGATGATGTCGGTGAGCATCATGAAGACGCTGTGGTAACCGCCTTCCTCCTTTACCTTTTTCATTTCCTCGTAAAGGGGGCTCTTTAGTTCATCCAGCAGGCTGAGGTCTACCACCTCGATCTGACCGATGCCCACCTTGTTTCCGGACATGTCGAAGTCCTTAAAGTCCCTGAAGAGCAGTTCTCTTGGAGGTTTGCCGGCTATGTCACTTTTAACCTTAAACATCTCCATGCCCAGAGCTTCCATGTCTTCAACACCAGCTATTTTCGCCAGCTCCTCCGCCGCTTCTTTGTCTTTATCCGTTGTGGTGGCGGACTTGAAGATGACGGTGTCACTGAGTATTGAAGCAAGCATAATGCCCGCAATATTCTTCGGGATCTCGATTCCAAAGTAGTCATACAGGGTTTTGACCACCGTTGCACTGCATCCAACAGGCATTGCTAGGAAGAATATGGGATTTGGTGTTGTAACATCGCCTATCTTGTGATGGTCGATAATCTCAACAATTTCCGCCTGATCAAGGTTATCAAGGCTCTGGCCGATTTCGCTGTGATCGACCAAAATAACTTTTTTACCGGTTCCATCTGTAAGTAGCTCAGGAGCTTCAACGCCAAATCTCTCCAGAACGAATTTCGTTTCAGGGTTTGGCTCCCCCTGCCTTGCTGCAACAGCATTCATGCCCAGCTTTTTCTTTAGCTCTGCATATGCTATGGCAGAGCAGATGCTGTCCGTATCAGGGTTTTTATGTCCCACAACATAGATTGCTTCTGTCATGGCAATCTTTTACAACAATTTGATATTAAAATTCTCCGCAAAGTTATTCTTTTAACCTTCTCAGGAGGCCATATGTTGGAT
>ENA-OSAF01000583-OSAF01000583.1-marine-sediment-metagenome-genome-assembly--contig:-NODE-583-length-9784-cov-16.521534_pt1 | contig 9784 bp, 11 predicted proteins | sample MGYA00237872_ERZ529318 | MGnify/ENA primary metagenome ERZ529318 (study PRJEB26369, sample SAMN03142813) | marine sediment metagenome | biome: marine; feature: borehole; material: sediment... | reverse complement strand
GCTTGGAAGAGCTTGTAGAATTGTCACCCATTTATATAAAGAAGCCCTTTGCAAAGGAATTGCTGGACTACTGGGAGAGCAAGATGATTGAGAAACATCTGCAGATGCTGGGACAAAAAGGACTTGTCAGGGAGGATAATGGCCATTTTTCAGCCACATCTTCCGGTTTTATGGAACAGGCGGATTGACCTCCCGCTTCAAACCAGCTCCCGAACTTCATTCAACCATAACTTTATATTTTGAGCTTCAGCAACATGCCACCATGAGAACAGTTACCATCTTCGACACCACCCTCAGAGACGGCGAGCAGACCCCGGGGATATCCTTCCCGCTGAGCTACAAAATCCAGATAGCCAGACAGCTCGACAAGCTCGGTGTCGACGTGATCGAAGCTGGATTTCCGGCGGCGACGAAGGGAGAGTTTGAAGCCGTTAAGGAAATTTCAAATCTTGGTCTGACTTCAAAAATCGCCGGTTTGGCCAGAATTGTGAAAGAGGATATTGATGCAGCTTTAAAGGCTGATGTTGACATGGTTCACATCTTCATCTCAACCTCCAAAATCCAGATAGAGCACACCATCCAGAAGAGCCGTGATGAAATCATCAGACTCTCCGTTGAGGCGGTGGAGTACATCAAGTCTCACGGCGCCGAATGCATGTTTTCCGCCATGGATGCGACGCGCACAGAAGTGGAGTATCTGAAGCAGATTTACAAGGCCGTCGAGGAGGCTGGAGTGGATATAATAAATGTCCCGGACACCGTTGGCGTCGCCACACCTTTCAAAATGCACAGCCTCATATCCCAGCTGAGGGAGCACCTCAGGGTTCCGATAGACGTTCACTGCCACAACGACTTCGGCTTAGCAGTTGCCAACACCTACGCCGCCGTTATTGCTGGCGCTAACCAGGCTCAGGTGACTGTGAACGGAATTGGCGAAAGAGCTGGGAATGCAAGTCTGGAGCAGGTAGTGATGATACTACACGCCATCGAGAACATCAGAACGAACATCAGGACGGAGTATCTTGTAGAGACTTCAAAGCTTGTGGAGAGGCTTTCGGGCATAAAGATGCCGCCAAACACGCCCATAATAGGCGAGAATGCCTTCAGCCACGAAAGCGGAATTCATGCGCATGGCGTCATAAGGGAAGCTTCAACCTTCGAGCCGGGAGTCATGACGCCTGAAATGGTGGGTCACAGAAGGAGGATAGTGCTTGGCAAGCATGCAGGCAGGCACCAGATCCAGAAAATTCTGGAGGATGCCGGTTATTACGTAGATGAAGACACCCTGACAAAGATCTTCGAGAGGGTAAAGGACATGGGTGACAGAGGAAAGAAGGTCACCGATCTGGACCTCTTCACCATCGCCGAAGTCATCATGGGAGAGGTCAGGAAGGAGGAGAGGGTTATAAACGTTGATGAGATAACCGTTATTACCGGCAACAAGGTCACTCCCACAGCCGTCATAAATGCCGAGGTTTTCGGAGACAAAAAGGTCACCTCTGCCATAGGCGTTGGGCCTGTAGATGCCAGCCTTAAAGCCGTAACCGAACTCGTTGGAAAGAAGATAAAGATCACGGAGTTCAAGATGGATGCGATAACCGGTGGAAGCGATGCCATAGCCGAGGTCTATGTGACCATAGAGGACGAAGACGGCAGAAACTTCACCTCCAGGGGGGCAGGGACGGACATAGTCATGGCATCAATTGATGCGGTCATAAATGCCGTTAACTACCTCATGAGGAGGAAGATGAAGCAGAACGAGGTAGAATGAGGCGAATGAGACGGAATGGACAGAGGTAATGGGCAGAAGCAAAAGAACCGATGAAAACTGATATGGATGATACAGGATGATACGGAATGATACGGAATGATCGAGATAATTGATGCACACTGTCATCTGGACTTCGATAACTTCAAAAACGACAGGAAGGAGGTTATAAGGAGAGCCAAGGCATCAGGAGTTATTGCAGTCATCAATTCAGGCTACGACTACTACTCCAACCACCGAACCCTGCAGATAGCCAGCGATTACGTTTTTCCAACCCTCGGCTTCAGCCCAAACAGAATCGGAAAAAGCAGCGTGGAGCATGTGGTTGAGCAGATAAGGGAAAATGAGAAGCTAATTGTAGGAGTGGGTGAAGTAGGCCTTGATGCGGTTAAAAACAGCATTCCGCTGAGCAGACAAAAGGAGGTATTTGAAGTTTTTATTTCCCTGGCAGAAGAACTACAGAGACCCCTGGTCATCCATGCGAGGGGAGCGGAAGAGGAAGCCTTCAGTATGGTTTCCGGGAGGGATGTCGACGTTGTTTTTCACTGTTACAGTGGAAGTTCGAGACTTATGAAGGCAATAGAAGATGCAGGATACTACATTTCTCTATCTACTCTCATTTGCTTCTCTGAAAAGCATAAGGAGCTGGCAAAAAGAGTGGATGTTGAGAAGCTGCTTCTGGAAACAGACAGCCCGTTTCTAAGTCCTTTCAGGGGTAGAAACGAACCGGCTTATGTGGTCGAAGCTCTAAACGTTGTGTCGGATTTACAGGGATTTGAGGCGGGAGAACTGGGTTCTATTATTATAGGAAATACTCAAAAGATTTTTAAACTTCAGCTCTGAGTATTAGTGATTACAGGGATGTTATGGGGGATGTTATGGCTCTCAAAAAAGAGACTGCTTTATCACGTATTCAACGAATAAAGCGGTATCTTTCGGTAAAAAGATCGTCTGAACGGAAGAAGGTGGGTGTTCTGGTAGATGGGCCAAACATGCTGAGGAAGGAGTTCAACATCAATCTGCACGAGATAAGAGAGATACTCTCCGAATATGGAGATGTCAAGATAGCTAAGGTGTTTCTGAATCAGTATGCCAGCGAGAAGCTTGTGGAGGCGATAGAGAACCAGGGTTTCGAACCCGTGATTACCAGCGGTGACGTGGATGTGAGAATGGCCGTCGAGGCAATGGAGATGATATACAATGACTCTCTGGACGCCATAGCACTGGTAACCAGGGATGCCGACTTCAAGGCGGTTCTCAAAAAGGCCATGGAGATGGGTAAGGAGACTATAATCATAGGTGTGGAACCGGGTTTCTCGGCGGCGCTCAAGAACTCAGCGGACATAGCCATAATTCTGAATGAAGACGTGATTTATGAGGAGCAAATGGATGAGCCACTGGACGAGCCATTAGAAGAGAGGGTTCAGGAGAAGAGGGACGAGATATACCTGTAGCACCTGTTGTAGCGAGGTTCTGTAGTGAGGTCAATCTTTGTCTTGAGTTTGGATTTAATCAAATGTAACCATCAAGTGTAACTAAGTGTAACTAAATGTAAAATGTTAAAAAAGCAAATATGCTTAATCCAAGCTGGATAAAATGAGTGTTTTCCTGTTTGAGTTCGCCACATGTGCTGAAGATTTGCCTGAGCACATAGCGGTGGAAGGCCTTGCAATGTTTAAAAGCCTGTACAGCGGTTTTGCCAGATTTACGGATGTCAGCTCATTTCTTAATCGTAAATACTCTCATCTATTTCCTTTACAGCCTTCATACGACTGGATACAGGATTTTGAAGAGCTTGTGGAGGCGAGTGAACACAGCTTGGTAATAGCTCCCGAGGATGATGGGTTGCTCTACGAGCTTACCCGGAAAGCCGAAAAGGTGTCAAAAAACCTTGGAAGTTCTTCGAAGGCCGTAGAGGTTACCATGGATAAGTGGAGATTGTATAAAAAGCTGAAAGGAAAGGTGACGGTCCCGGAAACGTCTAAGAAAACCCTTGATGGAGAATATATCGTTAAACCCCGGATTTCATGCGGTGGAGAGGGCATACGATTTGGTGGAGGTATTGAGGACGGTTTCATAGCCCAGAGGCATATCAGTGGTCGGCATCTGAGTGTCAGTCTGATTGCAGGTGATGATATTCACGTTCTCAGCGTCAACCAGCAGATACTCGAAGATTTCAAATATCAGGGGGCCATTGTTCCAGCAGATATAGATAGGGATTCCATGCAAATTGTTGCCGAAGAAGCTGTCACAGCTGTGGAATGTATAAAAGGCCTTTTTGGCTATGTAGGGGTTGATGTTGTTCTGGCAGGTACGCAGCCTTACATCATCGAGATAAACGCCAGAGCCACAACTCCGTGTGTTGCAATCCCGCACGCTTTCGATTTAAACCTGGCAGAGCTTATTTACCTGAATTTTTACAGAGAAGATCTTACAGTACCCGATTTCAGGAGGGTTGGAAGGAGGATAATGTTGGTTAAAAACCATGGAAGGCCACTAAAGCTGCCGGAGTCTAAAGACCCATACATCTCGGTCGGAGAAAGCAGCATTCATCTCTTTGAAGTTCAGGAAGTTTCAGACTGAACTGTCCTGACCCCTAGGAGCCAGGATCATGTCCGGTTATAGTCCCCCAGTTTGCCGCTTCGCCATCTCGAATAACAATCAAGAAATAGCAATCAAGACTTTTAAATACTCTATTTATTCTCCCTTAACCGGTGAACGTAAGCGTAATTCTGCCGGCCCACAACGAGGCAGACAAGCTTGAAACAGCAGTCAGAAAACTCAAAGAGGAGTTTGAAAAACTTAATTACAGTTATGAGATAATTATCGTCGAGGATGGTTCAACAGACGGGACTTTTGAAATAGCTGCAAGGCTTTCAGAAATCCATCCCGAAGTTAAGCTTCTCCACTTCCCCGAAAGGCTGGGGAAAGGGAAGGCAATTGAGGAGGGGATAAAAGCAGCATCCCACCCCATCGTCACCTATCTCGACGCGGACCTCTCAATGGATTTGAAGCACCTCAAAGACCTCATCGAAGCCATCAACAACGGCTCCCACATCGCCATCGCCTCACGCCTCCTGAAACAAAGCAAAACAAAACGCCCCTTCACGCGGGACATCCCCTCAAGAATATACAACCTCCTTGTCCGCATAATCCTGGGCTCAAAGGTAAGAGACCATCAGTGCGGCTTCAAGGCCTTCAACAGAGATGCAGTCCTGGCCATCATAAAGGACATAAAGGACAACCACTGGTTCTGGGACACCGAACTCCTCATCCTTGCCCAGCGGAAGGGCCTCACCATCAAAGAAATCCCCGTCTCCTGGAAGCAGGGCGAAGACACCAAGGTGAAGCTGGGAAGGGACTCGGTGTATATGCTTAAGAGGATTCTGGAGCTATGGCTGAGAAAGTAGCTTTGGATTTGGGCCGCACTGAGCAGATAGGGCAGATAGATGTCTGTTACTTTTCTTGGCGAGGAGCAACGAAAAAGGTGGCAGAGCAGATTATCAGCTCGTTGAAGACCCATCCAGTTAGAGTCATCGAGATAAAGCCTTTCAGAGATTATCCGTACATTGTCTGGTTGCTCATGTCCTTTATTCCTGGATTTGGTGTGAAATCTGAATTTAACAAACCTGAATCGAAGATTATGTTTCTCTGCCTGCCAAAATGGACCTTCAACTGCCCACCCATTACCTACTTTCTGAAAAAGGTGAATTTAGAAGGGAAATTTGTTTTTCTTGCTATTACTTATGGTGGATTTGACGAAAAGAGGTATGCTGAAAGTTTGAAGAAAAGCCTTGAGAAAAGGGGAGCGGAAGTTGGGGATATAATTCTGGTGAAGAGGAAGCATCTTGAAGAGAACTCGGAGGAGGTAATGGAGAACATTTCCAACTGGGCTGTAAGATGTGTTCATATGATAGGGCGAGAATTGGAGAGTTAGCTTTAATGAACGTAAATGAAACGTAAATTTAACAATTTAACAGAGGGCAGTTTATCTGCGACAATAGTAGTGGCATTGATAACACCACTTGAACAAAAATTACACTATTCTTAAGTACTACAGCTACCAATTGACCTTATGGACATTATGGACATTGTGGTCAGCGGGCAGATTAAGGCAACTTATGAAATTGCGGGAGATAATGCTGCTCTCCTTTGTCCACCCCACCCCCTCATGGGGGGAAACAGGTTTGATGTCAGGCTTGAAAGAATCTGCCGGGAGCTTCACCCTCTTGGCTTCTCGACGCTTCGTCTTGACTACCGCACCCCTTACAGGAATGGAACTGGAGAAATCGAAGACGCCAGGATGTGTTTGAGATATTTGAAGGAACGCCACCCCTTTGTTGCGGTGATTGGCTATTCTTTTGGCAGCATTGTTGCTTCAAACGTCGCCGATGAAGGGGATGCACTGATTCTCATCTCCCCACTTTGGAGAATTGATGAAATGAGTCTGAAGGATTCGAAGGTGCCAAAACTGATCGTTTATGCGACCAGGGACGACATAGTTCCGGTGGATGAATCCAAGAGTATTGTGGAGTCTCTTTCGGAACCCAAAGAAGTCTTGGAGCTGGAAACCGACCATTTTTACTTCGGAAAATTCGATGAGCTTTCAAAGGCGGTTTCGAGATTTTTAAATAAATTGTCAGGCAAATCAAATGACTCGGGTGGTTGAATTGGAAAGGGTTGAGGAGTATCTGGAGACAATTTACGATATACAGGCGAAGGAGAAGCGGGTTGTAAAAACTAACGACATCGCGAAAAAGCTTGGTGTTAAGCCCCCCAGCGTAACGGAGATGCTGGCAAAGCTGAGAGACATGGGATATGTTGAGTATCAACCGTATTATGGAGTCATTCTGACAGACAAGGGCATGGAAGTTGCTAAGAAGGTCAAGAAGTATCACAATGTTTTTGAAGAGTTTTTCACCCAGTTTCTCGGGCTTGATGCAGAAACTGCTCACAGATTGAGTTGTGAACTGGAACACCATGTGGATGAAGATGTGGTTAACAAGGTTTGCAACATCCTTGCAACCTTTGAGTGCCAGATCTGTGATGAATGTGCCCAGCCCGTTTTAAAGCTCTCTGAGGCGGGAGATGGGAAGTATGAGGTAATTGCACTGCCCAAATCTCTGGAGAGTACAGGGCTAAGAGTAGATGCTGTAATCGAGTTGAGAGACGGTGAGATTCATCTGGGAGACGAAGTGGTAAGTATAAGCGATGAGATGATGGACAGAGTAGTTGTTAGGAAAGTTGACGATACTGGAATTGACCGGAGTTGAGATGCTGGCTAAGAATACTGGCTGAGAATGGCAGAAGAATGGCAGAGATTAGGTTTGATGAATGCTGCTGAGCGCCTCACCGGCAACAGCTACACCTGAAGCAAAGCTCACAGCTGAAAGACCACTCCTTTTACATACCTCAACAGCAGAATCCAGAATTGCTGCCTTCGACGCAACAAGTGGTATGCCTGCTCTTACGCATTTCAGAGCGATACCTTTGGATATCCTACCGGAAAGGAGCAGATATGTTCTGGAAAAATCAGTGTTCTTCAAATAAGCGGCTCCTATTGCTTTATCAACAGCGTTATGCCTTCCCACGTCTATACCTCTGGCTATAACTCCTTTCTTCCCGATCACAAAGGCGGAGTGATATCCTCTCGTGGTTCTGTATTCGGCTGTCTCAAGCAGGTGCAGCATGCCTTCTATCTCCTCCATGCTCCACTTCTCGCATGATTTAACGGCTGGCAAATCCGAATCATCGGTGTATATACCAGCACAGCCTGATGAGTGCATTTTGAAGCTGACAGGCTCTCCATCGTATTCTGCTACAACAACATCTCCCTCAGCATACACCTTTATGCCATCCTTTGCAACCCCTTCGCTAATGAGGAAGCCGATTGCCAACTCTTCAAGGTTTTCAGGAGTGCACATGATGCGGGAGACGCTACCGTTGAAGATGAAAACTATCTGTTCCTCCCTCGCAAGTTTCAGGGAGCAGGTCAGGGGCACGATTTTCACACTGAATCTCACAGTAAAAAATTTCTGAATGAATTTTTAAACCTTGTGAGTTTCTCATCGTGGTTTGGTGTTGTTTGGCGATCACAGAGAATCCGGTAATTTCCACAATTTTTTTAATAGACTCTCGTACCATTGTTATGAAACCTGTTATGAAACCTTCTGGGAACTATGAGACGGATGGCGACGATAAAGATGAACTTTCTCGAAAACTGAATCTCATAGAGACAGTATATTCTGGAATAGGTGAGCTCAAAAGATACGAGAAGCCGAAAACATCTGAGATTGTGGATATAGGGCATAAAACCTCATTTACCAAGAGAATATGTTACGCTGATGTTTACCTGTTCTCGCTGATTTCTGGAGACTGGAACCTCATCCACCACAATCCTGAATTTGCAGAGAAGACCAAGTTTAGAAAGAGAATTGTCCACGGAATGCTTACATCAAGTCTGATCTCTGCCGCACTGAATCTGCTTCCTGGCACCGTCATTCTTCTGAAAAGTTCTCAGGAATATCTGCGGCCGGTTTACCTTGGGGACACAATTACCGCCGAAGCAGAAGTTGTTGAAAAACTGCCGAAGAACAGATATACTGTCAGGACAACATGCAAAAACCAAGATGGCGAGGTCGTTATCAGGGGCGAATGCACAATACTAATTCTGGAATGAAATGGTGGGGCGCAGGATGAAGAATTCCAGGATTATTAATCTGAGACTGGATGAGGAGATGGTGAGGAAACTGGATACTCTGTCATCCAGGCTTTTAATCTCCAGATCAGAATTGATCAGGCAGTCCCTGACACTCTACCTATCTCTGCTCGACAACATCGGCTTTTATTTCAAGCCCTCCATCGCAAGGCTTCCCTTGGACATCTACGAAGACAGGAATGCAATTCATGTGGATTTAGGAGGTTTCAATTCTATTTCTGTCTTCACCATATCCTACGGAGGCGTTGGAGAGCTTGAGCAGGATGAGATTAAAGCTGACATGGATGTGGTGGTTAGAACACTGGCTAGGCAGATTGAGGTGGAAAGCATATGCAATTTTGCTGATATAAGAGCTGTTTTGCTCTCCACGGCCAACTCGCTCCACTACTCCATGAGAATTGTCCGAGAACTCAGAAGGGTGCTTAAGAAGAGGGTTCTGCTATCTAGCTACGAAGGGATTGCTAGGACGAAGCAAACGGCAGTAAATGCGACGGTTGTGGGAGTTAGAGACCTCAGTGTCAGGAATTCTCCAAAGAGGGGTGACAGAATCTACCTTTTCGGTAAGCCGCTGAGCGGAACGGATGTGATAGATAGATTTGACGAAGCGGTGAGCATTGATAAGGTGAGGGAGCTGGCCGAAGGGGTAAAGTCGGGAGAGTTCAGCTCGATATTCCCGGTGAAGAGCGAAGGTGCTGGTGCTGTAATTGCTCACGCAGCAAGCCTTGCTGGTGGTAAGGCACTTACTTTTGTTGACGAAGGGCTGGATACTGGCTGCCCGGCAACGGCGGTAATTGTCACGGCGGAGGAGCTGGATGATGGGCAGGAAGGAATTTTAATCGGAGAGATAATCTGACTTTGCTTTTGCTGCCAGATTATGGGCAAGTCTTATTGGTTCAGGCAGCTTCCCCTTCTTTATGCATACTTTTACAATTTTAAGGGATGTTTCAGGAGAGATGTAACCGCCAGACGATATGAAGATGTGCTTGCAGCGCTTGCAGGGCTTCAGAGTATAGCCTATGATTTCCCCATTTTCACCATCCAGTAGGGGTGAAACGTCCGCATCTGGTTCAGCAACCTCTCCGTACAGTTTCCTCTTGGTTATGCCAATTGTGGGAATGCCGGTTTCCACAGCTATATAGGTTGCAAGACCGCATCTCCTCGGATGGGCTATGCCGCTTCCGTCTACCAGGACTACTGCATTTTCCAAACCTTCAAGGGCCGTTTTAACGGCTTTTACAGCCGGATCACCTTCTCTGAACATCAGAAAAGTTGGGATATAAGGAAATGTTACCTTGTCC
>ENA-OSAF01000580-OSAF01000580.1-marine-sediment-metagenome-genome-assembly--contig:-NODE-580-length-9883-cov-23.517501_pt1 | contig 9883 bp, 10 predicted proteins | sample MGYA00237872_ERZ529318 | MGnify/ENA primary metagenome ERZ529318 (study PRJEB26369, sample SAMN03142813) | marine sediment metagenome | biome: marine; feature: borehole; material: sediment... | reverse complement strand
CCATATTGATTGACGCCAAAGGAGTCAGCAGGCTGTACAAGAGCAGGCTGCACCTCAAGCACCTGGCGCCTATATTTATTGCCGCTTTGCTGCCGGTGGCCGCCGTAATGTTTATTGCTCCTTCCACCAGGGAATTGCTGCGCCTGCTTTTCATCCAGTTCCGGTTATTGATGGGAATATAGGTGGTAAAAAATGATTATTGACTATAAGTACCATATAGCCTCCCTGGTGGCGGTTTTCCTGGCATTGGGAATCGGCATTCTGATAGGCAGCACACTGCTGGGTAACGACGCCCTGGTGGAATACCAGAAACAGGTTACAGACAGGCTGGAAAGCCAGTTGCAATCGCTGCGGGAGGCCAACGAAGCCATTCAGGCCAGGGCCAACACCTTGGAACTCGACGCCAGCATACACAAGCAATTTGAAAAACGAGTTCTGCCGGCGCTTGTGGCCGGCCGGCTGGCGGGTAAAAAGTTTGCTGTGGTGGAATTGAACAACTACGGCTACCCGCCTGAGCTAATTGAAGTTCTCGAAAAAGCCGGCGGTGAGGTAACTTCCGTTACTGCCGTAAAAACCCCCCTCAACGACAGCAAACTTTTGGCTGAGCTGGTGGGCGAGCTGCAATGGCAGGGGACAGCTGATGAAAAGCTGGTAACAAAACTGGCTACCGAGATAGCCTGCGGCATTGTATCCGGCGAAAACCGGGAGCTGTTTCAGTACCTGCAGAAAAGGGAATTGGTCAGGACAAACGGGCAATTCGGCATACCGGTGGACGGTGTCATCATTGTAGGAGGAGATTACAAGGAAACTAAGAGGGATTTGCAGTTTGATCTTGCCCTCATCGATTATTTCAAGGAACTGAACATTACGGTGCTTGGGGTGGAGGAAACGGACGTGGCCTATTCAACCATGAAGGATTACCAGCGTAAGCAAATCAGCACCGTGGACAACATCGACACGGCTCCCGGTCAACTGGCCGTGGTTTTGGCCTTGAGCGGGCAGCCGGGTAATTACGGCATAAAGCCCAGCGCGAGGATGCTGTTGCCGGAAATAAAAATGCAGGAGACAGAAAAGGGGGTAAAGTAAATGCCCGGTCAACCGGTTGCGGCAATAATACCGGCCTATAACGAGGAGGAATTTATCTTTGACACGGTGGCGGCTCTAAAGAATATCCCTCAAATAACGGACATTGTGGTGGTGGATGACGCTTCCACGGACTCGACGGCGCAGCTAGCAGAGGCTGCGGGCGCCAGAGTGCTCAGGCTCAGCGGCAATTCGGGCAAGGGGGCTGCGCTGAACAGCGGTATTGCCGCCACTTCGGCACAGGTGTACCTGTTTGTGGACGGTGACCTGGGAACATCGGCTGGCGAGTCGCGCCTGCTGTTGGCACCCGTGCTGGAAAACCGGGCGGATATGACCATTGCCCAGTTTCCGCCGCCCCGCCGCAAGGGAGGTTTCGGGCTGGTAAAGGCGTTGGCGCGGCAGGGCGTAAAGCACTGCGCGGGTTTGAAGCTAAAATCCCCGCTGTCGGGCCAGCGAGCCATGACCCGTGAGGTCCTGGAAAAAGTTTACCCCCTGGCCGGGGGCTACGGTGTCGAAGTGGTGATGACCATCCGCGCCGCGCGCGCCGGTTTTCGCATCATGGAGGTGCCGGTACGCATGTACCACGTGGAAACCGGGCGCGATTTGCGGGGCTTTTGGCACCGGGGCAGGCAATTCTGGCACATTGCCTTGGCGCTGGCCAGGACGGCGGCGAGGTGAGCTGGTTGTACTGGGAGTTGCCGGCGGTTTTTACCTGGTCCTTTATCATCTCCCGGGCCATGCGGGACAGGGTGTTGTGCGAGATTGAGGCGGCCGGTTTTACGCGTCCCAATTTTCGGGGTAAAGATATACCGCTGGCAGCCGGGGTGGTTTTTTTCCTGGCCGCTCTGCCGGCGGCGCTGCCCCTGTTTTTTTTATGGCCCGGCGCGGTGCGCGACCGCGCCCTTTTATACCTGTTTGCCATGGCCGGTGCTACTTGCCTTGGCCTGGCGGACGATTTTTGGGGCAACAGGACGACAACGGGCTTGCTGGGCCACCTGAAGGCGCTGGTGAGGGGACGCCTCACCACCGGCGCCCTGAAAGCCCTGGGCGGCGGCGTGCTGGCCCTGATCGCCGGGGCCTATCTTTACCCCGGCGATGTGCTGAGGGTACTGGAAAGCGCGGCGATCATCGCCCTGTCGATAAACGCGCTTAATTTGTTTGATTTGCGCCCGGGGCGGGCGGGGAAGGTGTTTATTTTATTTTACCTGCTCTTGTTGCCCTTTTCCTTGGGCGGGCCAGAGGCCGTCATGGCCACAGCCGTGCTGGGCGGGTTGGCGGCGTTTATGCCCGTGGACCTCAAAGCGCGGGCCATGATGGGAGACGCCGGCGCCAACGCGCTGGGCGTGGTCATCGGTATTACCGCCGCCGCGTGTCTGGACGGTTTTTTCCGGTGGGGGTTCTTGATCTTGCTGGTGCTGTTGCATGTAGTAACGGAAAAATATTCTCTCACCAGTATAATTGCCGGCAATCCCCTACTGAACTACCTGGATATGCTGGGCAGGGAAAAGGGGTCTGAATAATGACGCCGGGCGCTTGCACGGCAAGGCGGCGGTGCTAGAAACTGTAAAGGTGGTGTTATATTGGTCAACAGAGAACGGCTGGTGGAACAATTCATGGCCATGGTACGGGTGGACAGTGAAAGCGGCCGGGAAGGGCGTATGGCCGCGTATCTCAAGGAAAAGCTCGCCGGCATGGGCATGGAAGTGTACGTCGACGGCGCCGCGCGGCACACCGGTACGGAAACCGGCAACGTTATCGCCAGGTTGCGGGGCAATTTGGCAGGCGTACCTCCCATACTGTTTTGTGCCCACATGGACACCGTGGCCCCGGGCAGGGGCGTGGAACCCGTGCTGGAAAACGGTGTTATTCGCTCGTCCGGTAATACGGTACTGGGCGCGGACGATAAGGCGGGCATTGTCGCCGTATTGGAAGCCGTGCAGGTGCTGCAGGAACGGCAAATGGCCCACGGCGATCTGGAAATGGTTTTTACCGTGGGCGAGGAAACCGGGCTGTTGGGAGCTAAGTTTTTGGATTACGAGGGGCTGCGAGCCCGGATGGGGTTTGTGCTGGACAGCGACCGGCCGACCGGTACCATTATCAACCGGGGTCCCTCTCAGGATAAAATTGTGGCCCAGGTAACGGGCAAGGCCGCTCATGCCGGCATTAACCCCGAAGAGGGTATAAACGCCATTCAGGTGGCTGCCCGGGCCGTGGCGGCAATGCGGCTGGGCCGTATCGATGAAGAAACAACGGCCAACATCGGGTTGATATCCGGCGGCGTGGCTATCAACGTAGTGCCGGAAAAGGTGAGCTTAAGCGGGGAAACGCGAAGTTTACAGGAAGAAAAGCGGGCGCGGCAGACCCGTGCCATGTGCGAGGCGCTGGAAAATGCGGCGCGCGAAGCGGGCGCCAAAGTACAAATAGATGTGGAAACCATCTACCCTTCCATGTACGTGCCGGAGGATGCGGAAGTTGTACGCCTGGCGCAAAAGGCGGCCCGCGCCGCGGGTTTGCAACCTGAAGTGCAGAGCACCGGCGGCGGCAGCGACACGCACTTGTTTAATGCCAACGGCATTCCCTCCGTCAACCTGGGTATAGCCATGCAAAAGGTGCATACCACCGAGGAGTATATCACCGTGGACGACCTGGTGGCGGACGCCGCGTACGTGCTGTCCATCATCAGGACGGCGGCGGAAAGCGCTTGATGAAGGCAAGGGGTTTTTACCGTTGATTAGGATCAGGGAAGGGCGCGTAACGGCCGTCCGGGCCAGGCGCGCGCACATAACGGAAATCGAGGTGGACATCCGGGGTGCTGCCGAAAAGGCCTATAATTACGATTTATTGACCGGCCCGGTGGAAGTGGGCGACCGGGTTATTTTAAACACCACGGCGGTGGCCAAAAACCTGGGAACCGGGGGCTGGCACTTCGTTATGGCCAATGCCAGCAGGCCGGCCAAGGAGGCCTCCGCCGAGGGGCATATCATGAAAATGCGCTACAGCCCCTGTCAGGTCAAGGTATTGGCGGCCGAGGAACCGGACAGCCCCTGGGCCCGTCATGTAAACGACGCCGCATCCCTCGAGGAAACTCCCGTGGTGATCGGCACGCTGCACAGTATGCTGGCTCCCGCTGCGGCCGGCATCAAGGCGGCGACCGGAGGCAGGGCCAGGGTGATTTACGTGATGACGGACGGTGCCGCGTTACCCCTGTGGTTGAGCAACCTGGTGCACAAATTGAAGGAAAAAGGCCTGGTGGACGGCACTGTAACCTGCGGTCATGCCTTCGGCGGCGACTGGGAAACGGTAAATATTTACACCGGCCTGCTTACTGCGCTGGTCGCGGCGCGGGCCGACGTCATCGTGGTGGCCATGGGCCCGGGCATCGTTGGTACGGCTTCCAAGTACGGGTTCACCGGCGTTGAACAAGGGGAAATAGTGAATGCCGTCAATATTCTGGGCGGAAGGCCGGTGGCCATCCCCCGCGTCAGCTTTGCCGATCCCAGGGAAAGGCACCGGGGCTTGAGCCACCATACGGTTACCGCCCTGGGTAAGATAGCCCTCACCCCTTGCACAGTTGTACTTCCCCGGCTGGATGCAGCCGAATGGGTACAGCTGCTGCAGCGGCAGGTGGCCTGTGCCTGGCCTGCCGGCAAGCACCGGGTGGTGACCGTGGACGGCACGCCGGCGCTAGAAGAACTGGAGCGCCGGGGGCTGCAGATTACCTCCATGGGCCGTACGCCGGCGGACGACCCGGCCTTTTTCTTGGCTGCCGGCGCCGCCGGCATATACGCTGCCGGTATGCTGGACCCGTCACGCGAACGGCTCTAGCGGCAGGCCCGGAAGGCAGCAATAAAATCCCGCAAACTGGCGGTGGAACAGGACCACTGCTTGGCTAACTGCTGGAAATCACTTATTTTGCCGAAAAAGAAAATACCTTTGTCCCACACCAACAGGCGCACGGCACTCACCCTTTCGCCGGTATTTACTATCAAATGATATGCCGAGCGTCAAACTTATATTCTCGGAGGAGTTTAAAGTTGTCACTACCGACCGTCAAGATGACCGCCAACGCCAGCGGAGCGGCGGAAGCCGGCAGCCGGGGCGACGTGGTGTTAATCGTAGACGTCATTGACATGTCCACCACGCTGGAATCCGCCCTGGAAGCGGGCGCCCTGGCGGTGTTCGGGGCTTCCCCCGACGACACCGCCCCGCCGGTGGCCGTCAGCCCCGCTCAGATAGGCCAGCGGGCGGGGGAACTGGCCGTGGCCAAGAACGCCGGTGTGGTGCTGGTGGCCGAACCCCGGGCGGGCACCGACGAGCAAAGGCTGCAGCGGGTTAAGGCCGTTACCGGCGGCCTGGCCAGGGCGGGGGCCCGGGTTTGTGCCGTACTGCCCAATATAGGCGCTGAAACGCCAAAATTGTACGACCTGCGCGGCAAAGTGGTGATAGCGGTTACCGCCGCGGGAGGCGTGGCTTTTGATGCTGCCTGCGCGGCCGGCGCACCTGCCGTGGTGACCGGAACCGTGGCCAGAACCTTGCACAGCAAGGGGACAGCCCCGGCGCTGGCGGCAGCCAAGAGGGCAGTAGCCGCCGCGCGGGCGAGCAACGCGGGTATCACGGTGGTTGCCGCCAGCGGCAACGCCCTGGAAGACGTTCTGGCGGCGGAATACATAACCAGGCTGGTTATGGAAGAATATTTCCGGAAAGGGGCATAACGGGTTCGACACTGCTCATATAAATAACCATGGACAGGTTGTGACAAAGGGAGCGGTGACATGAAAAATGCGCCTCGGTTATGGACCGCCTCCCTCCGTCAAGGTTGGCCGCTGTATTTTGTCGTGGTGGCCGTTTTCGGCCTGGGGATATTGCTTGGATCGCTGGGGGCTCATACCCTGCACATGGAGCAGGTGGCGGAAATGAACCGGCACCTGCAGTCGTTCTTGTCCCGGGTTGCGGAAATGGATGTTGAACGGACCCAGATGGCCAGGGGGGCGCTTTACGATAATTTGCTGGTGGGCATCGGCATGTATGTCCTCGGGTTAACCATCATTTGCCTGCCGTTGATGCTGGCGTTTATTTTTATCCGCGGGTTCGTGCTCGGATTTACCGTGGGGTTTCTTACCGCGGAACACCAGCTGCGGGGCTTATTGATTATTGTTGCGTCCATGCTGCCCCACAACATTTTTTTTATTCCCGCGCTGATCATTGGCGGTACTGCTTCCCTTTCTTTTTCCATATTATTAATCAAAAGGTTTTTTAACTCGCAAACCCGTGTTTGGCCGGGATTTGTCAACTACACGCTGGTCATGGCCGGTATGGTGGCGGCATTTGCGCTGGCGGCTTTGGCCGAGGCCTACGTTACGCCTGAAATAACCCGCCTGGTGGCTTCGCTTTTGGCGGTCTGGTAAAATGCGGCACATTACCGGGTATACGGAGAGGGGTAGCAGCATGTTTTTTTTTATTATGTCCCGGGTGAGAGAAAAGGTGTTACTTGCTTTGCGCCTGGTTTTAATCATTTGTATACTGGTTGCGCTTATCGGCCAATTGGTGGAGGTGCTTAAGACCGCCCGGTTGGTCGGCGGCTGATCCGTGCCGCGGGAACTTTTTTATGGTAGCAGGAATAATTTAGCTGCGCGGGTAAATAAATAGTATCCATGGCGCGGAGGTATACAGCAAATGGACAAGCAGATAACTGCTTTTTTAGATTACCTGAGCGTAGAAAGGGGCCTGGCGCAAAACACCATCAGTTCTTATGCCCTTGATTTGAAACAGTTTAAGGCTTTTTGCCGCCAGCTGGGGGTTACGGACGGGGGTCGCATCGACCGGTCGCTGGTTATACGTTACCTGGTTGATTTAAAAAACAAGGGACGTGCCCCTGCTACCATATCCCGGCAGATGGCGACCATTAAGGTTTTTTGCCGGTTCCTGGTGGACGAAGGGGTGCTCTCCAAGGACCCCACGGCCAACCTGGAATCGCCCGGCGTAAAAACAAAACTGCCGGATGTGCTGGGCCAGGAGGAAACAATAAAGCTGCTGGAACAGCCCCGTACCGGCAATACGGCGGGGTTAAGGGACAGGGCCATGCTGGAACTCATGTACGCCACCGGCATGCGCGTGTCCGAATTGCTTGCGCTAAATGTGGATAACGTGGACTGGCAGCAGGGATATGTCCGCTGCAGGGGTAAGGGTGCCAAGGAGCGCATTATCCCCATAGGCTCGGTGGCGAAGCACTACCTGGCCGAATACCTCGCCCGGGCCAGGGCTAAAATAATGGCGGGTAAGGGGGAAAAGGCCCTGTTTTTAAACATGCGTGGCCGGAGGTTAACCAGGCAGGGGTTTTGGAAGATTATCAAGAAATATGCCCGGGAAGCGGGCATTAAGAAGGAAATTACGCCGCACACGCTGCGACACTCCTTTGCCACCCACTTGCTGGAAAACGGTGCCGACTTGCGCTCGGTACAGGAAATGCTGGGGCACGCCGACATTACCACCACGCAAATATATACCCACCTGACAAGCGCCAAGCTGAGAGAAACTTACGACAAATGCCACCCCCGGGCCGTTAAGTAGCGGGGTGGCACATCATACCGCGACGGGGGGCGTCTGCTTGTTGAAAGGTAACAAAAAGGCTGTAATCATTGTGCTGGACAGCGTCGGTATAGGCGCGTTACCGGACGCAAAACGTTACGGCGACGAGGGCAGCAACACGCTGGGCAACTGCGCGGCGGCGGTGGGCGGGCTAAAACTGCCCCACCTCGAGCAAATGGGCCTGGGCCGGCTGGCCGACATTCAGGGAGTGCTGCCGGTGGACAAGCCCACGGCCAGTTTCGGTAAAATGGCCGAGCGATCGCCGGGTAAGGATACTACCACGGGGCACTGGGAAATCGCCGGCGTGATCCTGGACCGCCCCTTTCCTGTTTACCCGCATGGATTCCCGTCGGAAGTAATAGAGCCTTTCAAAGAACGCATCGGCAGGGACATACTGGGTAACAAAGCCGCTTCCGGTACGGCCATTATAGAAGAATTGGGCGCACTGCACATGCGGACCGGCCGTCCCATAGTCTACACTTCGGCTGACAGCGTGTTTCAAATTGCCGCGCACGAAGAGGTCATACCGCTGGAAGAGCTGTACCGCATGTGCCGGGTGGCCAGGGAACTGCTCACCGGTGAACACGCGGTGGGCAGAGTAATTGCCAGGCCGTTCAGGGGCCGGCCGGGTTCATTTAAACGCACCGCCAACCGCCATGATTTCTCCCTGGCTCCCCCGGCGCCTACGATCCTGGACGTGTTAAGTAAAAATGGACTGGAAGTGGCGGGGATAGGGAAAATACACGACATATTTGCCGGCCGCGGGATAACCCGGTCCCTGCCCACAGCCAGCAACGCGGAAGGCGTGGACAAAACCCTGGAGCTGTTGCGGGAAGAATTTAGCGGCTTAATTTTTACCAACCTGGTGGATTTTGACCAGCTGTACGGCCACCGTAACGACCCCGCGGGATACAGCCGCGCCCTGGAAGAGTTTGACGGGCGTTTGCCCGAATTAACAGGCATCCTCGGCACGGGGGACATGTTGATCATAACTGCCGACCACGGCTGTGATCCCACCACCGCCAGCACCGACCACTCCAGGGAATATGTTCCGTTGCTGGTGTTCGGGCACCGGCTCGCCGGGGGCGTTGACCTGGGCACGCGGTCCAGTTTCAGCGACGTGGCCGCCACTGTGGCCAGGTTTTTCGGCCTAAACTTCCCCGTTGGCGAGGATTTTTACCGCCAGATTGCGCCGCAGGGGGTCGACGGCGATGCAAGTGTATGACCTGATTTTGAAAAAAAGAAACGGCGGAGAACTGAACGCCGAAGAAATTAATTTCGTGGTTTCGGGTTACACGGAAGGGCGGCTGCCGGATTACCAGGTGGCGGCGCTGCTCATGGCCATTTATTTCCGGGGCATGAGCGCCCGGGAAACCGCCGATTTGACCATGGCCATGGTCAATTCCGGGGATAGGTTGGACCTGGGGCAAATTCCGGGCGTCAAGGTGGACAAGCACAGCACCGGGGGTGTAGGAGACAAAACCACACTGGTGCTGGCCCCGCTGGTGGCCGCTGCGGGGGTTCCCGTGGCTAAAATGAGCGGCCGCGGGCTGGGGCATACCGGGGGTACAATAGACAAGCTGGAATCCATTCCCGGTTTTAACGTGCACATGGAGCCGGAAACATTTATCAAGCAGGTTAGGGAAATTAACATCGCGCTGGTGGCCCAGACCGGCAGGCTGGCGCCGGCGGACAAGAAACTGTACGCCCTGCGGGATGTTACGGCCACGGTAGATAGCATTCCGTTGATAGCATCTAGCGTAATCTCCAAGAAAATAGCCTCCGGCGCCGATGCCGTGCTGCTGGACGTCAAGTGCGGCAGCGGGGCGTTCATGAAAACTGTGGAGGAAGCAAAAGCCCTGGCCCGTACTATGGTGGACATCGGCAAGATGGTCAACCGCCGCATGGCAGCGGTGGTCACCGACATGAACAGGCCGCTGGGCCGCGCGGTGGGCAACGCCCTGGAGGTGCAGGAAGCCTTGGACGCGCTCCGGGGCGAGGGCCCGGCGGACCTGCGTGAACTGTGCCTGGAACTGGGTGCCCGGATGCTGGTTTTGGGCGGCAAGTATCGGGATACCGCGCCCGCGCGGCGTCAGTTGGAGGAACTGCTGGACGGCGGCGCGGCGCTGGACAAGTTTGGAGAACTGGTACGGGCGCAGGGCGGCGATGCGTCCGTCATTGAGCAGCCCGGCCGGCTGCCGCAGGCGGGCCTGCA
>ENA-OSAF01000578-OSAF01000578.1-marine-sediment-metagenome-genome-assembly--contig:-NODE-578-length-9925-cov-20.388349_pt1 | contig 9925 bp, 9 predicted proteins | sample MGYA00237872_ERZ529318 | MGnify/ENA primary metagenome ERZ529318 (study PRJEB26369, sample SAMN03142813) | marine sediment metagenome | biome: marine; feature: borehole; material: sediment | place... | reverse complement strand
CATATCGGGCTGGCGGATGGAGACCGGGTTGAGGCTTCCAACCTGCAGAGGCAGATACTGCATTTCTCGCCGGACCTGGGGCGTTACAAAGTGGATTCTGCCCGGGAGAAACTATGTGCTTTGAACCTGGATGTTACGGTAACCGGGTACAGGCACTGGCTAAGCGAGGACAACGGCGGGGAAATTATCACCGGTTACGACCTGGTGGTGGACGGTACGGACAATTTCATTACCCGTTTTTTGATCAACCGGATCTGTGTGGAGCAGGGTAAACCTTATATCTTCGGGGGTGTGCTGGCTTACTCCGGCCAGGTCATGACCATTTTACCCGGGCGGGGTCCCTGCCTAAACTGTATTTTTCGGCACGCGCCCACCGGAGATGCGCCGTCCTGCAGCGAGATGGGAGTGCTGGGTGCCGTGCCGGGCGTGGTGGGCGCCCTGGAAGCCGCCGAGGCCATCAAGGTGATTTTGGGCGCGGGGGAACCGCTGGTGGGCCGCCTGCTGACCATCGACATCTTGTCCATGCAGGTGCACACCGTGGAAATCAAGCGCGACCCGAATTGCCCGGTGTGCGGTGACCTGCCCTTTTCCACCCCGTGAAGGGATTGCCTAGCGGGCTGGGCGGCGTAATAATATGGCGTAATAATATAATCAAGGTATAAATTGGCACGTGGCGGTGTAAGGCATGAAGTACTTTTTGGATTTTTTGGCTGAGCTGAAAAAGGGGGAAATCGCCCCCGTGTTTCTTTTTTACGGGCCGGAGGACTACCTTCGTCACCAGGCCGTGCGCCGCCTGCGGGAGGCCCTACTGCCGCCGGGCGCGGAGGAATTTGATTACCAAGTGCTGGACGGAACTACGGTGGGCGTCCGGGACATCGTTTCCGCCGCGGGTTATAAACCGCTGATGGCCGGGCGACGGCTGGTGGTGGTGCGCAATACCGTCCTGTTCCGGGCTTCGCCGGGCAAGGGAGACGGGGGCGAAGAACACTTCCTGGCCTATCTTTCTTCACCAAGTAGTTCTACCTGCCTGGTTTTGGAAACCCCGCAGGACGTTGATCGCCGGAGGAAAATATATAAAGAAGTGACGAGGGTGGGCCGGGCTATCCAGTTTGCCAGGCTGAAGCCCGCCGACCTAGTCAAGTGGCTGGCCAAGCTGGCCGGGGAGGAAGGCTGCACGCTGCGCCGGGAAGCGGCGGAGGAACTATTGGCCCGTTGCGGCCGGGACATGTATACGCTTTATAATGAGATGCAAAAACTGGTTTGTTTTGCGGGAGCGGGGAGATCCATCGGGCCGGAAGCAGTGCGGGAACTGGTAACCGGCCGCGCGGAGGAAAGCATTTTTGAAGTAGTGGATGCCATTGGGGAGAAGAACTGCCCGCTGGCGCTGGCCGGAATTCGCCGCTTGCTGCTGTCCGGCCACCAGCCCCAGCAGATCATCGGCATGACGGCCAGGCAGCTGCGGCTTATATGGCAAGTTAAGCAGCTGGCCGGAGCCGGTTACAGCCGTGAGCAAATTATTTCCGTACTGCAGTTGCATCCCTTCGTTTACAGGAAAATCCACGCGCAAAGGAACAATTTCCGCGCGGAACAGCTGGTTAAAGCGATAAACGAACTCAACGAGTTGGATTACAAGTTTAAAACCGGGCGCGTTGCCTTTTACCCGGGCATGGAAACTTTTATCCTGCGGGTATGCGCGGAAAAATAATAAACCACCCGTCAATGTTGCTGGGTGGTTGTTTTTTACCCGGCCATTTTGTTAAATGACTTGGTCAATCGCGACTTGGTGCGGGCGGCTTTATTTTTATGCACGACGCCCTTGGTAACGGCCTTGTCTATGGTGATAAGCGCCCGGCGCAGTTTGGCTTGTGCTTCTTCCATGTTTCCACCGGCCAGAGCTTCTCTAAACCTGCGGATGGCTGTGCGCACGGTGGACTTGATGCGCCGGTTCCGCTCGGTTTTTTTCCTGATGACGCGTACCCGCTTGGCGGCCGACTTGGTATTAGGCATACTTCTCTCACCTCCCAGCAGGAACAATTTTACCATGCGCTTTAAAAAAAAGCAAGGTCCACCCGTATAGGGGTGGCTTTTTGGGTTAATTATAAAAATAAATTCGGGAAAAGGGAGGTGTGATAAGTGACCCAGTGGATCGGACTGATAGTTCGTTTTGTTGTCTCTGCACTAGTATTAATTGTTGTCAGCTGGTTGGCCCCCGGTTTTGTGGTGCGGGGCGGGTTCGTGGGCGCCCTGATTGCGGCGGCGGTCATTGCCATATTGGGTTATGTGGCTGAAGCACTGCTGGGCGATAAGATTTCTCCCCAAAACCGCGGCATTGTGGGGTTTATAACGGCGGCCGTGGTAATTTACCTGGCCCAGTTCATCATCCCCAACTTGCTTAGCGTCAGCCTGGCCGGCGCTCTCATATCGGCCTTCGTGGTCGGGCTGATCGATGCCGTGGTACCCACGGTGTTACGCTAAGGAAAACCCGCCGTCATGTTGGCGGGGGCGGTTGTTAAAAACCTCATGAGGCGCTTCCGGTAACGGAAGCGCCTTTTGTAATCACTCTGGCTGCCGTTTTGGCGGGGTTTTGTCTGTCATAATTGTCCCCCGCGGGGCATAGTATAGAACATGTCCCGGCAGGGAGGATTATTTATGTACCCCGCTTACTACCATAATGGCCGCCGGTATAAGGCGGCCAAGGGTATGAAGCTGCTGTTATACCTGCTCGCGCTGCTGGTCGTAATCAAATCGGGCGGGTACTTGGCGGTGTGGGCTTCCGCTCAGCCCCATAGCGGGCGTGGGATACTTAACCTGGTGATGTCTTGGAGCGAACGCGATCCCTGCGGCATTTTACGGGTTGGGATACCGCTGTTGGCTTGGGTAAGCAACGGGGGTGAAGATATTCCGCAAATTGTTTCGCCGAGCGACCTGGCGGCGCCGCTGTTTAGAATGTTTCGGCTGGACAGGCAGCATCCCTTGGACTTGCTGCAGTCTGAAATACCTTTGCTTGCCGCCGCCGTCGCGGCCGAAAAGCAGGTTGTAACATCTGTGACGCCGGTTGCCCGGGAGGAACTCATACCCGACGAAGAAAGCGTTGTTTCTCCCGTTCCCCTTTCGGAGGAAAGCCTGGTGGCCATTTACAATACCCATACCGGCGAGACTTATGCCCTGACCGACGGGCTGGAGCGGCTGCACGAAAAGCGGGGCGGGGTGGTCAAGGTGGCTGAGGCTTTGGAAAGGGAACTGGAGGAAAAGTACGGCATCCGCGTGGCCCGCTCCGACGTCATCCACGATGCCAACTACAGCACCTCATACGCCCGTTCCCAGGAGACCCTGCGCGGTTTGTTGGCAGACAACCCCTCGACCCAGGTGGTGCTGGACATCCACCGCGATGCGGGCAAATCGCGGGAAAACAGCATAGTAACAGTGAACGGGCAAACAGTGGCGCCGGTGTTGATTGTCGTTGGTTCCGACGCCCGGGCGCCCTTTCCCACCTGGCGGCAAAATTACAACTTTGCCCGGGAACTGGCTGCGGAAATTGACCGCCAGCACCCCGGGCTGTGTCTGGGCGTGCGCATCAAGGAGGGGCGCTATAACCAGTTTCTCCACCCGCGGGCGGTGCTGCTGGAAGTGGGCAGTGTGAGCAATTCCACCGAAGAAGCGGTTCGCTCCGCCCGCCTGCTGGCCGGCCCCGTGGCCGAGATGGTACGGCGCTGCCTAGACGGGGAGGAATAGAAAAAAATGGTTTGGCAACAATAAAATACAAAAAAACACGTCGAGGCGGTGTTAACGTGGAAACACCCAGTAGAGCCATGCTGGTAAGCCTTGGTCTTTTTATTGGCATTGTTTTTTTCTGTATCAATATATCCCTGCTCAATTACAACCACACGGTGGCGCCCGATGAGCACCTGTGCCTGGCTGATTGGCGGTTGAAGGGGCAAGAGCTGGAAATAAACCTGGTGGGCGAAACCGTACGCCTGCCGCTACCCGGGGAGGCGGCGGAAATGGAAAAATGGGTAAAAGTCTTTTGGCGGCGTGGCCGGGTGGAGGTGGAGCAGCAACTTGTTTCGTGGCGCCGAGCGTTGAATGGGCTGATGGCTGATGCACGGGAATTATGGAAATATGTCAAAAACAAAGCAGATTCCTTAAAAATGACTCAAAATTTAAAAATATAATTATACTTCTGGCTTATCGTTAAAATTTCCTGTGGTGTTTCCGCGGCAGTGGCCACCGGGGGCGCCATTCGCGCCAGGCCCATCATTGCGGTTATGGTTTCCATGCTCATCGTGGTTTTTGCCATGATTGAGCTGCTTATCCTGCCTCCGTTGTATACGGCCACCTTGGACCACGAGCCTATCGTGGCCGGCGCCGCCATGGGTATGACGGTTAAGACCGACGGTGCGGACGCGGCGGCGGGCGCAGTGCTGGACGAAATGATGCGGGCCAAGGCCGCGGCGGCAGGCACCATGTGGCAGGAAGGCTGGATTTTAACCTCGGCGGTCATGACCAAAATTTGGATTGACATGTTCATAGGCGTCTGGGCGTTTGTCCTGGCCCTTATCTGGGTTTATAAGGTGGAGCGGCAACCGGGCCAAGTTATGGTGGGCAAGTCGGAAATATGGCACCGCTTCCCCAAGTTCGTGCTCGGTTACTTGTTCACCTGGTTCGTGTACTTGGGCATTGCGGTATTCCTGCCTGACTTGGTTGAGGCTGCCATGGTTGGCGCCAAGACGGTGCAAAGCCCCATGCGTAAGATGATGTTCATGCTCACCTTCGTCAGTATCGGTATTATTACCGACTTCAGCAAGCTGAAGGGCATGGGCAGGCTGGCGCTGCTGTACGGTATAGCCCTGTTCCTGATCATTGCTCCCATTGCCCTTATCGTGGCCTATATATTCCACCATGGTATGATGCCTCCTCTCGCTTCGTAAACCGTTACCTTGCCGGGTATGTGGTAAGCCAAGGAACAGCGGTTCGTTCGGACTGGCTGTTCCTTTTTTTCTTTTCAGGCAGCCGGGCTGATGCTATAATATTATGAATTGACTGCTTGATGGAGGGGAGAAGGTTTTCCGGTGGAAAGAACCCAGGCGCGTATCAGAAACTTTTGCATCATCGCCCACATCGATCACGGCAAATCCACCCTGGCGGACAGGCTGCTTGAGCAAACCGGTGCCCTGACCCGGAGGGAAATGGCCGAGCAGGTGCTGGACCAAATGGACCTGGAGCGGGAGCGGGGTATTACCATCAAGCTGCAGGCCGTGCGGTTGGATTACCGGGCCAAGGACGGGTGTAACTATGTTTTAAACCTCATTGACACCCCCGGCCACGTCGATTTTACCTACGAGGTTTCCCGCAGCCTGGCGGCCTGCGAGGGCGCGCTGCTGGTTGTGGACGCCGCCCAGGGCATTGAAGCCCAGACGCTGGCCAACGTGTATATGGCCATCGATCACGACCTGGAAATCATACCGGTGATAAACAAAATAGATTTGCCCGCCGCCGACCCGGAACGGGTAAGGAGGGAGATAGAGGACGTCATCGGGCTGGACGCCTCGGAAGCGGTACTGGTGTCGGCCAAGCACGGAACCGGCGTCGAGGAGGTACTGCACCAGATAGTCAAAAAAGTTCCCCCGCCGCAGGGTGAAGACGACGCACCCCTGCAGGCCCTCATATTTGATTCCCACTATGACCCATATAAGGGAGTGATAGCTTACATCCGGGTGGTGCAGGGCCGCATTGCCAAGGGTATGCCTATTAAAATGATGGCTACCGGTAAGGAGTTCGAGGTCAGCGAGGTGGGGGTTTTCAGGCCCGCCCCCGCCGTCATAGATGAGCTTCGCGCCGGTGAAGTGGGCTACCTGGCCGCCGGCATAAAGAACGTCAAGGACAGCCGGGTGGGGGACACCGTTACGGATGCCCGCCGCCCCGCGGCACAACCCCTGCCCGGCTACCGCCAGGTGAAGCCCATGGTTTACTGCGGTCTTTACCCGGTGGACTCGGCCGATTACGAGGACCTGCGGGATGCGCTGGACAAGCTGCAGCTGAACGACGCTGCCCTGGTGTACGAGCCGGAGACATCTGAGGCCCTGGGTTTCGGATTTCGCTGTGGTTTCTTGGGCCTGCTGCACATGGAAATCATCCAGGAACGGCTGGAGCGGGAATACGGTCTGAGCCTCATTACCACCGCACCCAACGTAGTTTATCGGGCCCATACCACTTCCGGCGAAGTGCTGGAAATAGACAACCCCAGCAAGATGCCGCCGGCCAATAAAATAGAAACCATGGAAGAGCCTTTTGTATCGGCTACCGTGATGGTACCCCACGATTACGTGGGCGCGGTGATGGAGCTTTGCCAGGACCGGCGGGGTAACTTCCGGGACATGAATTACATGAGCCAAAACAGGGTGATTATAAAGTACGACCTGCCCCTCAGCGAAATTATTTTTGATTTTTTCGACCAACTCAAGTCGCGGACCAGGGGATACGCTTCCTTGGACTACGAGCTGGCCGGTTACCGGGCATCGAACCTGGTGAAAATGGATATCCTGGTCAACGGAGAACCGCTGGATGCCCTGAGCACCATCGTGCACCGGGACAAGGCCTACCAGCGCGGCCGGGCGCTGGTAGAAAAGCTGCGGGGCTTGATACCCCGCCACCTGTTTGAAATTCCGCTGCAGGCAGCCGTGGGCAATAAGGTCATCGCTCGGGAAACCATTCGGGCCCGCCGCAAAGACGTGCTGGCCAAGTGCTACGGGGGTGACGTCACCCGCAAGCGCAAGTTACTGGAAAGGCAAAAGGAGGGTAAGCGGCGCATGAAGCAGGTGGGTAGCGTGGAAATACCGCAGGAAGCTTTTATGGCTGTGTTGAGCATTGGCGAAGAATAGGCGCTTTACGTGGCTGAATGCCCGCCGCGCCGGGACGGGCGCGGCGTTGCCCGCCGGGAGCCGCAGTGTGCCGGCAAAGCGGGGTGAAAGAAGCTAGTGAACGGAGGTAGCAGCGCGGGTGTCCCCGCGTCGGTTTATGTGCACGTACCTTTTTGTGCCCGTAAGTGCTTCTATTGCGACTTTGTTTCCTATCCTTACGAAGCAGCGGCAGCCCGCAGGTACGTGGCCGCCCTGCGGCGTGAGGTGGAGCTGAGGGCTGCGGGTGCAGAAGGTAAACAGGAAGTGGCCACTGTTTACGTAGGCGGCGGTACCCCCACCTGTTTATCACAAGACCTGCTGGTGGAAATAATATCATTAATAAGAGAGTATTTTGTTTTCCGGCCGGGCTTGGAATTTACCGTGGAAGTCAACCCCGGTACCGTGAACAGAGCAAAGTTTGCCGTGCTGCGCCGGTTGGGAGTCAACCGCATCAGTATCGGTGCCCAGGCCTGCTGTACCAAGACGCTGCGCGTTTTAGGCCGAGCCCATACGCACGAGCAAACCGCCGATGCCGTGCGGCAGGCCCGGGAGGCGGGTTTTGACAATATCAATCTGGATTTGATTTACGGGGTGCCTGGCCAGACTTCTGCCGGGTGGCGGCGCTGCCTGGAACTTATTACGGCCTTACAGCCCGAACATATTTCCGCGTACGGGCTGCAGCTGGAGCCGGGCACGCCGCTGCATGAGATGGTGAACCGGGGACTGCTGGCGCCCTGCGCTGAGGAGACGCAGGTTGTGATGTATTACGACGCCGTGGACACGTTAACCGCCGCCGGGTACAACCACTACGAGCTGTCCAATTTTGCTCGGCCGGGCAGGGAATGCCGGCATAACCTCGTGTACTGGCAAAATGGGGAATACCTCGGGCTGGGACCCACCGCCCATTCGCACCTGCACGGCCGGCGCCAGGCCAACGAGAGCGATCTGGAAAAATACGCCGCCGTTTTGGCTGAGGGACGGCTGCCGCTGGCCTGGTCCGAGGAGGTCGACCGCGCCGGCCGTATTTTTGAAACCATCTTTTTAGGCCTGCGGCTAACTGCCGGGCTGGACATAGAAGATTTCCGTCAGCGGTTTGGCTGCACGCCGGTAGATTTATACCCGGCCGTCATAGCCGGCGCGGTAAACAAGGGATTATTGGAACTGCGCGGTAAATACATGCGCCTGACCCGCCGCGGCCTGGTGGTGGCCAACGCGGTCATGGCCGAATTCGCCCCGGGTGATAATTCTTGACAAATGACATTACCGGTGCTATGTTGTTATTAGGTGTTAGCACTCAATGCATGAGAGTGCTAACAGGGAGGTGTTTGCCAGCCATGACTTTGGACGCAAGAAAGGAACATATTTTGCTGGCCATTATCCAGGATTACATCACTACCGCGGAGCCGGTGGGATCTCGCACCATTGCCCGTAAATATAAGCTCGGCGTCAGCCCGGCCACCATCCGCAACGAAATGGCCGACCTGGAGGAAATGGGCTACATAGAACAGCCACATACTTCGGCCGGTCGCATACCATCCGACCGGGGTTACCGTTATTACGTGGACAACTTGATGAAGCGCCAGGAACTGAGCAAGGAAGAGGAGAAACTGGTGCTGGACAGCTACCTGACAAAAGTGCAGGACGTTGGCCAGGTACTGCGCCGTACCGGCCAGCTTTTGTCGCGGATAACCAATTACACGGCGGTGGTGTTTACCGCCCATTATGGGAAAACCAAGTTTAAACACATCAACTTGGTATACATGAGCTCCGGGCAGTGCATGGTGGTGGTGGTAACCGATGCCGGGTCCGTACATTACCGCATTATTGACATACCAGAAAGCATCGGACCGGCCGACCTGGAAACCATCTCTGCCGTGTTGAACCGAAAGTTGCAGGGTCAATCCATGGAAAACATCAAACTTACGCTTATCAAAGAAATTTACTTTGAGCTGGCTAAGCAAAAGCACATTTTAAATATGGCCATGGATTTAATACGGGACAGCCTGGCCGTGGAAACAGAAGAAAAAATATACCTGGGCGGCGTATTCAACATTTTAAACCAGCCCGAGTTTCATAACGTGGAGAAAGTTAAGACCCTGTTGAGCTTGCTGGAGCAGGAGCAGGAATTGGCCAATATAATGGTGGATGTATTCCAGGTTGAGGGGGTAACCGCCCGTATCGGGGAGGAAATTACCAACGAAAGGATGAAGGACTGCAGCGTGGTAATGGCCGGTTACCGCGCGGGGGGCAAACCCTTGGGCGGTATCGGGCTGATTGGCCCTACGCGGATGGATTATGCCAGGGCCTTTGCCGTGGTGGAATACATGACCAAGAATCTGTCCCTGGTAATGGAAAGGTTGCTCTGCGGCCGGAATCGATGACAGATGGATCCGACCGGCCCAGCAAATTTCCAGCAAATTTTCTTCTTTTTGGGCTTGCAAAGGAGTGAAATACGATGCCGGGAAATGATAATAATAATGGCCGAGAAAAGGAACAGAAACAGCTTGACCAGGCACCCGACGTGGAGGTGCAGGAACTGCCGGAACAGCCTGTTGTGACAGCCGGCGAGGACGCAGCGGACGCAGAAGGCGCTGGAGAAGCCGTGCCGGCAGGAGAAGATTCTGCGCCAAGCCCGGCTGAACCCCGGGAGGAACAGGTAGACGTGGAAAAGTTGCAGCAGGAACTGGCGGAATGCCAAGCCAAAGCCGAGGAGTATTTCAACCGGCTGGTACGCCTGCAGGCTGATTTCGAAAATTTCCGCAAGCGCGTGCAGCGGGAAAAGGAAGAACTGTTGGCTTATGCTTCCGCATCTCTCTGCGAGGCTTTATTGCCTGTTCTGGACAACTTCCAGCTGGCTCTTGCCGCTAAGCAAGAGGATCCGGCGAAAGTGGTGGAGGGCGTGGAGATGATTTACCGCCAGCTGATGGAAGTGCTAGAAAAAGAAGGGTTGAAACCCGTGGCCACCGTGGGCGAGAAATTCGACCCCACCAAGCACGAGGCGGTAATGCAGGAAACGTCGGGCAATTACC
>ENA-OSAF01000576-OSAF01000576.1-marine-sediment-metagenome-genome-assembly--contig:-NODE-576-length-9938-cov-22.516341_pt1 | contig 9938 bp, 10 predicted proteins | sample MGYA00237872_ERZ529318 | MGnify/ENA primary metagenome ERZ529318 (study PRJEB26369, sample SAMN03142813) | marine sediment metagenome | biome: marine; feature: borehole; material: sediment... | reverse complement strand
AACACTACGTCGCAAAAGGCGGGAATGTAAGCGCCGCCCGCCGCGGAAGGACCGAACAGGAGGCAGATCTGGGGTACCATGCCGGACATTTTTACCTCATTGTAGAAAATGCGGCCCGCGCCCCGCCTCCCCGGGAACATTTCCACCTGGTCGGTGATCCGGGCCCCGGCGGAGTCCACCAGGTACAGCATGGGCACCTTCAAATTCATGGCCGTTTCCTGGATGCGGATGATCTTTTCCACCGTACGCCAGCCCCAGGACCCGGCCTTTACCGTGGAATCGTTGGCCATTACGCAAACGGTGCGCCCGTGAATCTTGCCCACTACGGTGACCACGCCGTCGGCCGGCAGCCCGTCCGCCAGGTTGTTGGCCCACAGCCCGTCTTCCGCCACAATGGAACCTGAGTCCAGCAGCAGCTCCAGCCTCTCCCGGACAAACATCTTGCCCTTCTTGGCATTGCTCTCGTGGTACTTGGGAGCGCCGCCCTTCTTTATCTGCGTTTCCTTTTCCTTCAACTCCATGTCCAAATCTTTCAAAGTTCTTTCACTCACCATTCTCATCTCCCCAACTTGATCTGTTCCGGGCGTAAAGACTATTTACACCACCGCCCGCTTTATCTCACCAGGCTTAGTCCGCCCTGGCTGAAAAGTACTCCAGTATTGCCCGTCACACGTTGCGCATGCGACTGGATACTCACCTCCGCCTTTTGATTGACCAGATAAGCATTTATTTTAAATTTAAGTGCAAAAACAATGCCACCCCGCAGCGGCCTCCAAAGCGGCAGGCGCCGCGCAGCATATGCCCGGCCGGCAGCGGCAGGCGCGGCGCGGTACAAGAGGGCTGCCGGCGGCGGGAGACGCGTAGCGCAGCGGGCCGGCGACGGCAGATAACGTGCAGCGCAAGCAAGCCGGAAGCGGAGGTAAATTATAACCAGTTGTAAACAGCAAAGCGTCACTTTTGTTTACACTTAGGGAAAAGGGGGCCACCCAAAACATTAAGCCCCCGCCGTCACATGCCAAGTGCAACGGCAGGGGCTTAAAGTACCGTCTCGACAGGTTTTATCGCCATACTGTCCCTCCCCGGTAAACGGTCATTTGACGGCCCGCAGGACCGCGAACTTGTTGTTCTTCGCCAAGCCCGGCTTGGAGCTGTCCTGCTTGTCATCCTCGCGCAGCATTTCCGCGCGCGCCAATTCCGCGCGGTAAAACGGCTCCTCCAGGTTTTTTGCCATCCACTGGCCGATTTTAGCAAACACTTTCATTTTCATCTTCATCACCTTCTTAGCCAATAACGTAAACTTTTATTTTTATCATACCCATTTCCGCAAAAATTGAAATAAAATCCCGGCGAATGACCGTTTTACCAAGGCGAAAGTTTCACAAGCGGCCCGGCACCCGGCCGGCGGCACCTGCATAATGTTATATATAACCCTAAACACCTGTTGCGCCGGCGGCAGCCCGCAAGCGCCATGCGAGAGCAGCTTAAGGAAAAGTTCTGATGGCCGCGTCCTTGCCCGCGGGCAAGCAGCCTTTTCCTTCCCCGCATTTGAATTGACTTATTAATTGACATGTTCTCGAAATAGTTTTAAACTATTGTAAATAACTCTTTTAGGGGGAGGAAAAGTGAGTACCATTCTTGCCAGCAAATTAGATCCTAACTTTTTTAATGAGGTTGTGTCCAAAGCCTGTACCCACAAGAACCGGGAGGACTTGTACAACTGTCTAGCGTGCGGCATGTGCAGCGCGGGCTGTCCCTATAACGGGGTCCACGATAATGCCGACCCGAGAAAATTTATCCGCATGCTGGTGCTGGGCATGAGGGAGGAAGTTTTAAATTCCGATTTCATCTGGGCCTGCACCCAGTGCGGCCGCTGCACCATGGAATGCCCCATGAACGTGGAAGTAATGACCCTGGTGCGCACCATCAGGGGCAACTTCGGGCTCCGGGCACCCGGTTTCCTGCAGGATGTGGTTGACGCCCAGATCAAAACCGGCAACCAAATGGAGGTATCTACCGAAGACTACCTGGAAACGCTGGAATGGATGGAAGAAGAACTGCAGGAAGAAGTGGGGGACCCCAACGCTAAAATTCCCGTGGACAAGGAAGGGGCCGAATTCCTGTTCCTGTGGGATCCCAGGGAGATTAAGTATTATCCCAACGACGTCTTGAGCATTGCCAAGATTATGTGGTACGTGGGCGCTGACTGGACCTGCAGCAGCAAATGGTGGGACGCCACGCACTACGCCCTGTTCAACGGTAATGACGAAGAAGCGCGCATCATTACACAGCGGTACGCCGATGAAGTCAAGCGCCTTAAGGTCAAGGAACTGGTGGTAACCGAGTGCGGCCACGCCACCCACGCCAACAAGTGGGGTCCTAAAGTCTGGTTAGACAAGGATAATACATACCCCGTCAAAAGCATCGTAGAGAAATATGTGGAGTGGTTCGAAGCCGGCTTGCTGAAAGTTGACCCGGAAAAGAACCCCGATCCCATAACCCTGCACGATCCTTGCAACAGCGTGCGCAAACAGGGTCTGGGCGACGTCATGCGTTACGTCATGAAAAGAACGGTGAAAGAATTCCGCGAAATGAACCCCCACGGCGTTTTCAACTACTGCTGCGGCGGCGGCGGCGGGCTGCTCTCCATGGGCAAGGACATCTATCCGTACCGGATGGCCAAGGGTAAACTGAAAGCAGAGCAAATCAAGGAAACGGGCTGCAAGCTCATTGCCTGCCCCTGCCACAACTGCTTCGACCAGTTAACCGATATCATAAAATACTACGAGCTGGAAGGCTGTAAGGTTATACACCTGCACCACCTGATCAGCCATGCCCTCATCATGGAAGAAAAACCTTAAAGTTCCCTGCGCTGCGCTCCCGGGTAACAAAAACCGGTTACTGCAAATCCCCCCTGTGGGGGATTTTTTTACTTGCCGGCGCCAGTGATATAAAGCACAAACAAAACTCCAGGGCGCAATCTTCCCGGCTAAGTATGTTGTGATGGCGCCAATGATATAAAGCACAAACAAAACCCCGCCGCGCATTCCGGGGCCGTTTTTCACTGGAACATTTTCACCAATTCGGTGCATACCGCATCCAGGTCCAGGGCTTCCGGTTCCAGCAGGTACTGCAGGCAAAGGCCGTCGATGGCGGCCAGCAGTATGGCCGCCCGCGCATCCTTCGCGGCGGGGCTCAAATTAACCCTGATCTTGCCCAGGGCGCTCCTGATGTCCTGCCGCCAGTTCTCATACTTGTCCCTGAACTTCTCTGCGAAGGTCTTGTTGTCCAGCAGCGCCTCCTGCACCAGGTAGTAGTTTATTTTCATTAGGAAGTCATATTTCAGGAGGCTGCGGAAAATGAGAACAAAAAGTTCCTTGCTGATCTCCCCTTCACCCTCCTGCAGCACCCTGGCTACCAGCTCGGTAATTTCCCTGATGCTAATGTCCAGTATGTCGTACAAAAGGTCGTTCTTGGACCGGTAATAGTAAAACAGGGTCCCCTTGCTGATCCCGGCGGCGGCAGCCACGTCGGCAAGGGTGGCCTGGTAAATACCCTTTTCGGAAAACACCTTGATGGAACTTTCCAAGATCTTTTTTTTGTTCTCCTGCATTTCCCGCCCCCCTGTTCGCCGGTAAGCTATTAAGCTACATTTATTATCCACGCTGGATAGTAAAAAGACAACATTTTTAAATTTTTTAAATATTTTTAATTTAATCTTGACGGTCCGTAACGGCCGGCCGTATAATTACTTTAAGCAATCGGTCGGCTGGCCGACCGACAAATTAATTTAATTCTAAGGGGGTCGATTGCATGGCCAATATGAACGTTGTGATACTGGGCGGGGCCGGAGACATGGGCGGCCGGGTGGTAAAAGAACTGTATAAAAGCGGCGAAGTTAACGTGACCGTTGCCGATTACCGGGTGGACCGGGCGCAGAAGCTGGCCGGGGACCTGGGTCCCGGCGTAACAGTCAAATTTGCAGACGCCAACAGCCGGGCATCGCTGGCGGAAGTCCTGCGCGGCGCGGACTTGTGTATAAACTGCGTGGGACCCTTTTACAGATACGCCTTTGATATCGCCGCCGCGGCCATCCATGCGGGAGTAAACTACATAGACATCTGTGACGATGACGACGCCACCCTGGCGCTGCTCTCTCTGGACGGTATGGCCCGCCGCAAGAACGTGAGCCTGCTTATCGGTATGGGCTGGACGCCGGGTATAAGCAACCTGCTGGCGCTGCATGCCGCCCGGCAGATGGACGCCGCCGAAGAAATCGACATGACCTGGGTGGGCAGCGCCTCCGACAGCGAGGGCATTGCGGTGATCAAGCACGTGCTGCACGCCGTCACCCGCCGCACGCCCATGTACGAGGATTACCGCTGGGTTGAAGTGCCGGCGCTCACCGGGGAAAAAGCAGTCCCGTTCCCCGAACCCATCGGTACCGTCAACGCTTACTACTGCGGCCACCCCGAACCCGTCACCTTGCCGCGGTTTATGGACGGCCTGAAAAGGGTAAGCCTTAGGGGTTACTTGCTGCCGCAGGAGTTAAACCAGTTGACCAAAACGCTTATTGACCTGGAACTGCTCAACAGCATGCCGAAAAAGGACGCGCTGGCCGGGCTGCTGCAGACCATGCTGCCTTTTCTGCGCAACCTGGGCGGCAAGGCGGCCCCACCCCTGTCGGGCATCAGGGTGGACGTGGCCGGTCACAAAGACGGCCGCCCGGTGATTAAAAGCTACTGCGCCGTCGACAGCATGGACCGGCTGACCGGCATACCGCCGGCGGTGGCCGCCCTGCTAGTTGCCAGGGGAATGCTGGTCCTGCCGGCGGGGGTATACGCTCCCGAAGGCTGCCTGGATCCGGCTGTATTTCTCGCGGAACTGGCCCAGCGGAAAATCGAGGTCAAAGAAATAGCCCCGGAAAACGGGAAGTGAAACGCGCGTGACCACGGCGCAAGAAATATACAGATCATTGCCGGCATGTTCACCGGCAAGCTCAACCCGGCCAGGGAATACGCCAAGGGAAACTTATAGTTTACCGGCTTGCCCAAGGACGAAGTAAGAATCGACGCCATTATCCAGTACATGTGGAGTTGAAAGGCATGCCGGCGCTGCAAAGGGTGGCGCTGCAAAGGGTACTGAAGCTGAAGGTTTGGCTAATAAAACAACGGGAGGAATAGCTGTGTGCAGGGTCCTGACGGCGGTCACGGCCAAGCCGGTTAGCACGGCAAATTTCAGCAACCCGGTCAAGGGCATGCGCCGGCCCTCGACGGCCAGGCCGAAACCGCAGATGCCGAACAGGGCGCAGCCTTTGAAAACATTCATTCTGCGCCCGGAACAAAAATCCTTGTCGGCCGCGCAGGCCCCCGCGAAATATTAGGCATGCGGGCTGTCGCAGGCGCGCCGCAATATGCCGTCCAGTTCATCGATCAGGGGCATCCTGGGGTTGGTGGTGGACTGGTCCTGCAGCAACGGGCCGCTTTTAAGCGCGGCCGCCGGGCGCCCGCGGTTTACCCCTAAAAGAAGCGGCCCTCTCCCTCGTCCTCCCGGTCATTGTTCACCTGGTGGTGGAAAACGGCCTCCAGGTCATCCGTGTCGTAGCCGGTGGGGCGCACCCGCAGCCGGCTGACCACTCTTTTGACCCCCCGGGCTTTTTCCGCCGCCTTAACGGCCTCCCGTTCCTCGGCCGGGTCTTCTACCGTGCCCATGAGAAAAACGGTGCCGTCAGCGGACTTGGCCCCCACGTGCCGCAGGTTAACACGGGGATTGGCATGCAACTCCTCCATTACCTCACCCGTAACAGATTCGTCGTTTATGGCCCCGTCCGTACTGACGGCCACTCCCAGGTCCACCCCCGCTACGCCCGGCATGCCGGCCAGGATTTCTTCCAGTCGTTTTATCTCCGCCAGTGTGTCAACCACCCCGCTAACCTGCACCCTGCCATCCACCACCCGGGCTTTGAGGCCATACGACCGCAGGTCCTTATCGTTGTCCAGCATTTCCTGCACCCTGCGCTGCAGCATGTCATCTTTGTTTTCCGTCACCGTAATGCACCCCCGGTTGTTTTTCCTTATTATTGCCGGCCAGCCCCCGCGTTAAAAGCCAACGTGTGAACGCGCCATGGCAATGTTTTCCTAAATGCGGGGTTTAACCAGGAAATCGTGTACGGCCACATTATGTCCGGGCCCAACCTGGGCGTACCCAGTTACGTAGAAGGCTATATGACAGCTGACCCCGGGTAAGCTTGCATATAGCCTTTTCCCAAATGAATTTGCCATTTAAAAATACAGCGCAGGAGCAATCCTGCGCGGTTTGTTTTTTATGCGTAATAAAATGTTGTCGAGAACTAAAATTAAATCTCCAAAAAGCCATATCCGTTAATTTGTGCAAGAGGTATTTTACTTTTCATGAAATTACCCGTACCACAAGCTACCATTTCATTCTTTTCATTGTATAATGTTGATTCTCCATGTAAAAAATATTATTAATATTTACTTTATTCACCAAAAAAGTTAGGCTTTCTTTTGTCGAAGAATGCATTTAGACCCTCTTTAAAATCATTAGATAAGCTAGTTAATAATATGTTTTCCGCCTCCAAGGTCAATTGTGTATCAAAATCATTATTTATTGCTTTGTTAACAAGGATTTTGGCTCTACCAAAAGCTAGTGTCGGACCTGTTGCATAAGTACTTGCAATCTTTTTAATTTCATCTTCAAAAGAATCACTAGGCACAACCCTGCTAACCAAACCAAGATCTAAAGCATCTTTAGCGTCTATTACCCTTGCTGTAAAAATCAAATCCAAAGCCCTTGCCATACCCAGCATCTGGGTCAAAAAATAAGTTGACCCGCCATCAGGGGTAAGACCTATATTTATATAAGCCTGGTTAAATTTTGCATTTTCTGATGCTATCCTTATATCACAGGCCAGCGCCAAGCTAAAACCAGCCCCGCTAGCAAAACCGTTAACAGCAGCAATTACTGGTTTTTCAATATTCCTTATGCTGCGTATAGCTTTATGCAAAAGGTAAATTAATTTACCGAAATTATCTTTCCAATTTTCATCCTGGGCAGACTTCATCCATTTAATATCACCACCGGCGGAAAACATTTTGCCTGCCCCCGTAATTACAATAGCTCGTATGGATTTATCTTCTTTGCAGATATTCATTACTTCTATAAATTCCTGCATCATCTGGTGATTAAAGGCGTTCATGGTTTCCGGCCTGTTAAGTGTTATATAGGCAACATTATTCTCGGTCTTAAATAAAAGATGATTAAACATAATCATACCTCCCAACTGTTAAAAAATCTATTTAAAACCTGCAACCTATCTTTTGCTTCTGATATCATACTCTTTATAACATCACGAACACTTTTTACTTCGTTAATCAACCCAACACCTTGACCAATTGAAATCATGCCCGCTTCTAAATTGCCGTCTCGCACCACTTTAACATAAGCGTCCCCTCCGGCATAAGTAAGCAATTCTTCCATCGACGCCGAACGATTTTCCAACTCCAATACCTTTTTTGCGGTTTCTGTCTTTAAAACTCTAAATGCTGCATTTATTGACCTTAATGTTAAAATTGTATCAGTCTCACTGGCCTTGGTTATAGCTTCTTTTACCTTCTGGTGAGCTATGCATTCTTTTGTAGCCACAAAGCGGGTACCTATTTGCACCCCTTCGGCGCCCATCGCCAGGGCTGCAGCAAGACCTTTTCCGTCTGCAATAGCACCTGCTGCAATAATTGGTACCTCAAGTACTCGAGAAGCTTTGGGGATTAAGGACATTAGTGTTACATCATCCATTCCGGGATGGCCGCCAGCTTCAAATCCTACAATAACAACTGCGTCGACTCCCAAGCTTTCCGCTTTCTGTGCATACCTTACTCCGGGCACTACATGTACTATCTTAACACCAGCATCTTTTAAACTTTTTATATATGGTTCAGGATTACGGCCAGATGTAAAAACCGCTTTTATACCCGCTTCAATAGCACCTTCAAAGAACTCATCCATCTTGCGCCTTGTTCCTAGCGTAATATTAAGACCGATGGGTTTACTGGTAAGCTTTCTTGCCTTATTAATTTCAGCTAGCATTTCATCTTTGTTTGCAAATGAACCAGCTGTTATAAGTCCAAATCCTCCCGCTTCAGACACTGCAGCTGCCAATTCAGCACGCCCTAACCATTGCAAACCGCCTAGAATGACAGGGTATTTAATTCCCAATAGTTCGGTAACCCTAGTTTTCATAACCAACCCCTCCCAAGATTCAATTATTTTAGGCTACTAGTGGACTAATGATATATAAATATTTGATATGTCAAATAATTTAATAAAAAAATATAATCTACCCCCCTTCTAAACTTTTAGTTGTTCAATTTTTGTTAAAAGGCTAATAAACATATCACGCTCTTTTTTACTTAAATTGGAAATAATCTTATCGTTAAAATCTTGCGCAATAGGAAAAACAGTCTCAGCTAACTTTTTGCCTTTTTCTGTTAATAAAATTCGAAAAGCCCTCCTGTCCTCAGAATCAACCTGCCTCTTAACAAGGTTTTCTTTTTCTAATCGATCAACTAGACCGGTAATAGCTGAACTATCCAAATTCAGCCGCTCTGCAAGCTCTTTGATAAGTGATCCATTGTTTTCAAGGAGCGAGAAAAGAATAAAAGACTGGGCAATAGTTATACCATAATCTGCATATTTAGAATTGTAATATTTTTGAATTTTTCTAGTTGCAGAGCCTATTTTAAAGCATAAAAAATCTGTAAAGCTGTTATGCAATCCAGCCACCTACTTACATAAACTTAATATTTTATATGTAAATATACCACACATAAAGTAATGCAATATATAATTTCTGTCAAGAACTTTTTAAGGATTGTTATGTAGTACAAAGACAAAGCGCAGGAGCAATCCTGCGCAGTATGTTTACGCAGTATGTTTATAATATAATGTGCCAAATAATTAAGGTCTTACCATTGCCCACAGCATAGAAACCTCCGGCCGGGTGTTTAAACTAACAACTTTCAACCTTTCAACACCTGGCACCGATGATGATTTCTTCTAGAGGCCGCTTGGGAACGTGGTGCACGTCCTGCTCATCGCGCCAGTACTTGATATCGTCGCCGGCCGTCTCGATGACCACGGTTTCCGCGGGCTTGCCCAGGGCTATAACCAACAGTATCTCGTACCGCGCCGGAATATGCAGGTTTTCCCGCAGCTTGTCCCTTTTCACGGACGCCAGGATGCAGCCCCCCAGGCCGGCCTCGGTCGCCCCCAATAGTATACTCTGGCAGGCAATGCCCGCGTCCACGTGCACCAACGGGCTGCTGATCTCGGTATCGTGCAGCACGACGATGTAAGCCGCGGGCCTTTCGCCTTCCTGCGGCCCGCCCCAGTCCTTTAGGTAGGCGGCCCAGGCCAGGGTTTCAAACACCAGGGCGTTTTTTTCCGCTTCCCAGCATAACAAGTATTTCAGCGGCTGCTTGTTGGCCGCCGACGCTGACAGCCTGGCCAGGTTGACCAGCTGTTCCAAGGTTTCCCTGGTAACGGGCACGTCCTGCGCAAACCGCCGGTAGCTCCTGTTCTTTTTCACTAAATCCAGCATCATAGGTACCACTCCCCGCAAGCTTAATTTTTATCAAACTACCTGTACCTGTTATAATTAATTCGCCGGCGGCAAAATTATTCCTTTTTGGAGAAAACCGGGGCCGAGCGCGCGGTGCGGGGCCGGCGGCTGGCATCACCGTTCCTTGAACAGCCCGTACATGAACATCTCGACCAGCTGGCCGGTGGTTTCTTCAAAGGTGAGGTCGTTGTCCAGAATGAATTCCGGGTTGATCACGGCCTGGATGGAGGCTAAAAAAGCCGCGGTGATAATCCTGGGGTCGATTTCCCGCAGGTTCTTATCCTTGTTTTTATTGACCAGG
>ENA-OSAF01000575-OSAF01000575.1-marine-sediment-metagenome-genome-assembly--contig:-NODE-575-length-9939-cov-20.221064_pt1 | contig 9939 bp, 18 predicted proteins | sample MGYA00237872_ERZ529318 | MGnify/ENA primary metagenome ERZ529318 (study PRJEB26369, sample SAMN03142813) | marine sediment metagenome | biome: marine; feature: borehole; material: sediment... | reverse complement strand
ACCCAGCCTTCCAATGTGCCCTGGCCGTTCCATTCCGTGATGGCTCTCCAGACGGCTATGTCTACTTCTTGTCGTACATCCTCGGGGTCGATCCGTGAGGGACATTTCTGCCTCCATTTTGCGGTGAGATACCCTCGCAGGGGCCTGAACCGTTCAAACTCCGCTTCTTCGTCTATTTCTGGCCGTGTCACACTCATATCTTGTAACACTCCGTTTTTCGGTGTGTGATTATCTCTGTTACCCTCCCGTCCTCGATTTTTACTGTCAGGTCAGCCTCGCCGTGGCCTACGGTGTCAATGAGGCGGCGGAAAAAACGGAGCAGAGAGCCTTCCCACTTCGGCAACATGTTCCTGATGCTCTCGGCGTCGTACTCAGACATCGTCACACCCTCCTTCTGCCTTTTCCAGCGCCTTTACCGCCGTATCCCATGCCTTCGGCCACATGTGATCGGGCACTCTTCTGCGTTGAGCAAGGAACACGAGTCGCCTGAGAGCGCTGTATAAATCCGGAGCCGCCTCCAAAAGGGGCTTGGCATCCTCATTTACGCACCACCATTGGTCAACCGCTACGACTACTGTACCGTCTTTTGCTACGAGGTCTGGCCCATACCCCTCTTCAACCGTTTTCCAGCACCACGGAGCAGGCGGGAACCTCTTACCCAATGTCATCACACCTCCAACATGACTTCCTTTCACAGAACGTACATGGGCACATATCGCATTCAGGGCCGTTGACATAAGGGCAGGTGTAGCACTTATTCACGTTGCGTGGCCCCCTTGTGTCGCACAACATCCGCGATCATCATCGCAAAGTTGGCTACGTCGGCTGCTTCACGGATGATTTGTTCTGACGAAGATGTGAAAAATAGCGTCTCTTGGAGTTCCTCAACTTCTTGTGCCAGCCGATAGAACAACCAATCGGGGTGACACCCAATCCAAGTGCCCTTGTGGTCGTTCTCCTTGAGTTTTTCCTCCATGCACTTGGTGAACCATGTTAATGTCGGCCTGATGTTACGGGTCATATCATCCACACCGCCCCGCAGGTCAGGGCAACCAGAAGCCCGAAGATGAACGACTCCCTGTCCACCCTGCCTTCGTATCGGATGTTCTCGCTTATGGCCCATGCTGTAAACGCAAACCATGCCAACGCCAACAGCTTAGCGATCATCACCCACATTTTGCTTTAACCTCCTTTATCGCGGCCTTCCAGCCCTTCCGATACCACTCTTCCCTAACCAGCTTCCGACACTCCGCCATGACTGAGCAGTAGGTGGGCGAGCACTGCCAGCAGATTTCTTCCGGCGGGGCAATGCCCGTCTGGTTCGCACGCAGTAGCACGGATACACGACCCTGAAGCCACGCCACGGTTTCCTCCATGCTCCACAGTTTCGCGGGAACTCTCTTGGGCTTAGCCATGCTCAGGTATTGCACCTTCAGGGTCTCGATCTCATATTGCTCTTCCGCGAGCCAGCGGTAGCTATTCAGTTGCTGTGTGTGATTGGTATAAGCTCGATTGTATACAGGGACGTCGTTTGTGGTTTTAAAGTCCCATATCTCCTTGCGGTCAGGTACGAGCTTGTCTACCCTGCCCGTGATAGTGACCTTCTGGCCGTCTTCGAGTTCAAGTACACGCGAGAACTGCTTCTCGTAAATTGCGCCTGGTTCCGGGTACTTCTCTATAAGATGGTGGGCCATTGTACCCCTAAATGCGTACCAAGCGGGCTCATCGTAGTAGTCAATGTGGCGGGTTAGATAAGTGTTCCGCAGACAACCAAGGAGAGCCGTTACTGATATTTCGTTCGGGTCGCGTTCCTTGTGTTCGGCTATGATACCGTACAGGATTTCGTAGCTAAAATGGCACGATTTCCTCTTCCTATGCAGGGCGCAGTCAAGGCATTCGTCAAAGGATACCTTGCGGTTCTCGTTGATGCTGCAGATGAAGCCGACTAGGGGCACTTAGTAGTCCTCCTCCCATATCAGCTTTATGACCCGGCCATCGCTGCTGTCCGAGTTCCAATACGCGCTGGGCCGCAGAGACTGTAGATACTCAAGATACTCAATTCCCCACTCAATCACCGCCCTCATAGCCTTTAATTTTTGCAGTGCCTCATAGTGCTCTCGTATTTCCTGCAACGGCCGAAAGACAACCTTGGTGTATCGCATCATCTCACCCCCTCATGTGAGCCTTAAGCCAGCCCTTAAACCCGTATGCACGGTATATTAGTTCGTCTGAGTCCAGCTTGAACTCAGAACAACCGAATCGTGCTCCTGTCTCCAGCACGCCCCCGACTTCTCGATCTGTTTCCTCATCCCAGCCGCAGACTAAAGCATCGCGATTAATCGCAACTAGGTGCGGGGCCGTAACATTATCGCCTATGCGACCACAGACACCACGTACCGGTTTTGACAGGGTTTCGCCCTCTGTTGGGTGCCACCAGTAGCAATACTCGCAGGGGCCACCTTTAGGGAGCCATATCAGCTTGTGCCAGAGGTACTTGATTAGTTCCCTAATCATGCTGAGCATTATTGGAGCCCCTTTCTGCTTTATCCCATTCCTTCACTGCAGCGGCCATTGGCTTCCACCGCGATAGGCGTTCGTAGAGGTCAGCCCCAATCTCCGCCACCCTCGGGTGCTGGTATGTGCAGACATCAGCTGCACAAGCCAATGCAAGGAAGACTACAGCGGCTTCTTCGGGGTTCAGCTCGAACTTGTCTGTCATCTTATCTCACCTCCTTCAGGGCTTTTATCGCCCTGCTAGCATGCTGTTTGGTTATTTCCATTTCCCTCAACGCAGTTCTTAACTGGGCTTCAAGGGCTTCGCGTTCAGGGTCGGTACCGAGCAGAGTAGCTTCTTCCAGCTTCTCCTCCAGCTCTTTTACCTTTTCCTCCGCTGCCAGGACGCGCTTCCGATACTCAAGCAACTCGGCATGGTCTTCGCGGCTGATGATGTGTACCGGTTCGCCTTGGCCCTTCAAATGCAAGAACAGTACCCAATGCCTGCCGTTTTCCTTTGCCAGCCGCCGGACTTGGTCTATCGCCGTCCTGAGCCATTTAGGGAGTTCCCGGCGTTTACTCTCGCCGATGTAGTGCTTTGACTGTTGATCTCTCTGAAGACCGGTTACGTGACCAACGCGGCCAGAGGAAGAATACACACCGCGAAGATTAGGGTCAGGCTCATCATGCTGGAGTAGCCACCGTGCATCTTCTCGTTCCTTGCGCTTCCAGACGGGGTCAGTCATTCTGAGATGCCTTCGCCTCCCTACTATCAAGTCGATCACGCTTCTTGGTCGCCAAGACTTCCTCAAGCTCACACAACAGTTGCTGTGCATCTTCTATGTGGGGCGGCCATTCTTTTAATGGAAAATACGACTTTTTCAAGTCGTTGCGTAACTCCTTGATTACCTCCAGCGCTTCACCGCAAAGAGATTCCATCTCCCGCACCCGGTTGAGCCAGTAGAATAAGACATTACTAACATCCCTAACCCTGCATACGTGTCGTGCAACCTTATTAACAAGATCCCAAGTCTCAGAATCGATAAGAGACTCAGCTAATTCCCAGTCCTTTTGCCAATCGCGCTTAGTCATCGCCTGTCCTCCTTTGCTCCTCGCCCTGCGGGTCATCGGGGCCTTTAGTTTGCTACCCCGCACGCTTCCCGGCCTCTCCCCTACCCCGCTTCTTCAGTTCCATCTGCCGTCGATACTGGGCCGCGATACCGTGATAACCCCTGCCTTTTCGTGCTTTTGCATAACGTTCAATGTCCTCCAGCTCTCGCGCCACCTGGTCAACGTCTTCGGTGAAACCCCAGCACTTGGCACCGTTTTTCCACATTACCGTTGGCCCCTTAAAGGCCAGACACTTCGCGCCGGTGTTACGGGCACACGGCTGACACTCTTTTGGCATCCTCATTTTTTCGGCCTCCTTTCACTAAATCGTGCAGATTAAACACGGCTCTTCATCGGGCTCGGGCCAGAGTTTCAGTTGTCTTTCGTCGGCTTCCCGGAGTTGCTTTAGGGTGTAACTCTGCTTCCAGCCCCAGCTTTGCTTACCCACGGCTAATGCCTGATTCTCCCACTCTTCGGCGACACCGTAGAGAGTTGGGTGATGTTGAAGTAGCCCTAGCCAATCGCTTTTACGCTGGAAGAAACAGCAGAAACAACTCACGTTACTCCGCCAGTCATAGACGGGGTTTAGTAGCCCGTACTTCCCGCAAAGCTCTAGGACATCTTTCTTTTCAAGGCCCGCGTCAACCAGTGGATAGGTGAACTTATGAATCTTGTGCCTCGCCCTTTTTTCCAGCCTGCGCGGTTCATCCGCTCTGATGCCAACGGCGACCTCTTCGGCCTCATTAGTCTCGTAAAACCGATCCTGCGGGGCCTGTTTGAGGATTCTAGTACACCAGCGGATTCGCGGCCCAGGTAGCATAAAACCATTAGCCACGTAGTGCTGAAAGAAGCTCCCCCCGCTTACCACGTGTAAGGGTTTCCCCACATGCTTCGCTAACCGTGGAAGAAGCCAGTATACCTCAGGTAACTCCGCGCCCGTATCGGCGAAGACTAGCTCGAACTCTTCCCCGCGCTCCCACAGAAGCAGGGCCAGGGCCGTTGAATCTGCTCCACCGCTAACGGCAACGTATTTCATGCCCTATACCCCCTGGTCAGGTCTCAACGGCAGTACTATGTATAGCCAACCGTCCTCCTCCATTACTGCGGGCTTATCAGGCAGGGTGAATTTCATCGTCAGGCGTTCTTCCTCGGCGGCCTTCAGCCCGTCCAACAAAAAGCGCGGGTTGAACCATATCCTCAACGGGTCGCCGTTAAGGTCGGCCTGTATTCCCGCTTCCATTTCACCCGTCTCGCTCGTTGCCTTGACCTGTAGTTGCTCCCTGTCAATGGACAACTGCACCTGCGAATCGTTGATAAGCATGGCCCGTTCGAGTATCTCAACAAACTCAAGACGGTCAAAGCTGACTATTCTGCTGAACTCCGTCGGCAGGACTTGCTCATACCGTGGAAACTGCGCCTGGATTAGCCTGCTTACCCAATAAGCGTTTGCCTCAGGCCGGAAGACAACGCTGTGTTCCGTGACCGCGAACTCGACCTCGTCGAACATGATCGCTTCGGCGGGCACTAGGATTGAGCGGTCAAGATGTATATCCACTTGCTTGATCGCCACCCGATACCCATCAGTCGCGATTATCGCTTTGGCAGGCCCGTCGATATAGACACCCGCCAGGGCAGGGCGGGTAAGGTCGCCCTTTGCAGCGGCGTAGACAACCTTGCTGAATCCCGTGAGCTTCGCAAAACTCAGGTCGTCACCTATTGCCGCCAGCTCGGGATAGTTCTCGGTGTCCATGCACTGGAGCTTGAATGTACCCCCGGCATTCACCGTCAGGGTAGCACCATCGCGGGATAGGCCGATTTCCTGCGGCCCTTTGTTGACGATGCCGTTCAATGTCTTCGCGTCTACAAGGGCTTCGCCGGGCTCATGGACCTCGGCGGGGATATTGGCGATAAACTCCATATCCAGGTCGGTGGCTTTCACTGATAGGCAACCTTCGCGAGCCTCCAAGAATACCCCGCTTAACGTTGCGATAGTGTGATTCCCCCTCGCTACCTTGGCCGCGCTTTTCAGGACATCTTTCAGGGCTGACTTCTTAACGCTCAGCTTCACAAGTCTCAAACCTCCCCGATATTGATTTTCCCTTCGCCATTTCCACCGCAGCTATCGCCACCAGAATGGGGTACACCTGTTGGGGTACTACGGCATTACCCAGAGCCTTTAACCGCTCTCTCCGATTTGGCATTCCCTTTGCGAGCCTCGGCGGTTCCCAATCATACTGGTCTGCCCCGTAAGGGGCGGGCCATCTATACGAGTCCAGCCAGGCGGAAATCCCATCAAGAACTCCACCCAGTCGGGATTCAGGCTGCCTTCTGCCTTGGAAGGCTTTACTGTACATCCCAAGAGCGCGTTTTCTGGCACACTCTTGCAGTCGCCTGTGTCCTTGTAGCCCCGACTTGTGGGTGTCAGCCACAGTTTGGTTGCCGTCGGCAAGTCGCATTCCTGCCCTTTCAGACTCCTGCCACTGCTGCCTTTCCAATCCCGTGCTTGAGGAGTGGGCCACATCTTGCCCGGATTGTGCCTCACCTGATCCACCAGCGTTACCGCACTCTTCGCCGTCCGCAGGCATTCCTCGTAAAATTCCTTGCTTTTCGGCCCTTGTTCCGCGTTCCAAGCCTGCGGAGTACGCCACATCTTGACCGCCTGAATCAGCTTCATCGCATGTTTTGTCCGCCCGTTGTATTCCTTGCCCTTCAAATCGCCACATGTCGCGTCGAAGCTGGTTATTGTAGGCCACAATGAAGACCCTTTTCCTCTGGTGTGGGGCGCGGACGGCACAAGCCGGAATAATAAACGCTTGTGTTTCGTAACCCGCGTCTTCCAAATCAGCCAGCACATCGTCGAGTACCATATTGACGATGTTAGCAACGTTTTCACCAAGCACCCAAGTGGGCCGGAGTTCCTGTATAACTCTAAGCATCTCAGGCCAGAGGTGACGGTCATCTTCCTTGCCTCTGCGCTTCCCGGCAACACTATAAGGTTGGCAGGGGAATCCTCCTGAAAGAAGGTCAATTGCTCCAATACCCGCCCTCCTGACGCTCTCTCTGGTGACATCTCGTATGTCCCTCCACTTCGGCACATCAGGCCAATACTTACAGAGCACCCGGTAAGGATAATCCGCTTTTTCAACTTGGCCCACAGTACGGAAGCCGGCCCACTCGGCTGCAAGGTCAATACCGCCGATGCCTGAAAACAAGGAGAAGTGGGTTAGGTCAGGCACTTTCATCCCTCCGAGCCAGCTCCGTAAACCTCGTATAATCCTCTTGCCACGCTAACTTAAAGCTCCCTATCGGCCCATTTCGCTGTTTGGCGACGATGATTTCTGCGATCCCCTTGTCTTCGGGGTTATGCGTGTAGTAATAGTCGCGGTGGATAAAGAGGACTACGTCAGCATCTTGTTCAATCGCCCCTGAATCTCTCAGGTCAGACAGTTCGGGCCGTTTGTCTTTCATGTCCGTTTTCTTGCGCGACAACTGCGACAGGGCAAGCACCGGTAGGTTGCTTTCCTTTGCCATCGCTTTTAAGCTCCTGCTTATCGCCGCCATTTCGTCGTTACGGCTTCGGCCTCTGTACGTATCCGCAATAATCTGCATGTGGTCTACAATGACCAGACCTATCCCTTCTTGCCTCTTCATCCTCCGCACAATACTCCGCATCTCCATCGTGGTTCGTTCGGGTTTATCGTCTATCCATATCGGGAGCCCCACCAGCTTCTCCAGCGCATAGCCGAGTTTGTCCCAGTCATGTTCCCTTAGCCGCCGCGCCCGCATGAGGTAGCCGTCTACGTTGCCCTCAGCGCTGAGCCCGCGTATAGCCAACTGGTGAATGCTCATCTCCAGCGAGAAATAGAGCACCGGTATGCCGCGTTTCGCTACGTTCGTCGCTATGCACTGAGCTAGGGCTGTTTTGCCCATCCCCGGTCGGGCCGCGAGGACGATGAAGTCGCCGTTGTGTAATCCTCCTAGGGCATCGTCTAACGGCTTGTACCCCGTAGCCACACCGGGTATCGTCCTCTGCTCCAACATCTCAAGGGTCTCTGGCAACATATCGCCTAGCCTGACCACTCCTGACGTTTCTTTGGTAGCCGTGGCCTTGAGGACATCTTGTTCAACCGCCGCCACCAGCTTCGTCAGGTCAGCTTCCGCATTCACAAGCTGCATCATGTTCTGCGCCGCTTCGATGATTCGCCGACGGATAGCCTTGTCGGTAACAATGTCTATGTACTGCCTTATGTGATTTGGCGTAGGTACAGCCTCTGCAAGACTGGTGATATATGCGGCTCCACCAGCTTGTTGCAACAGTTTCTTGACCCGCAAGTGTTCAAGGACGCTCACAATGTCAATAGCTCGGTTCTGGTCGTAGAGGTAGAGGATGGCGTCGAACAGCATCTTGTGCTTCTGCAGGTAGAAATCCGTTGGCTTAAGTTTTTCCGCGGCCTCGGCCAGTGCGTCGGCGGAAAGAAGACAGGCACCAAGGATAGATTGTTCAGCTTCCTCACTGTACGGGATCTGCATCGCTCTCCTCCAGCATCTTCATCTTTTCTGCCAAGGGGTTAAAGTTTTGCTTCGTCTCGGCCTCGCGTTTTCGCTTGGCCTCCTGCTCGCAAATGCCCTTGAGATACACCAGCGGGCGGTCAATATCCCGCAGGGCCGTCTGGTAGCCGAGCTGCTTTATGCACCGCTCGACGTGCTCCGCGCCGTATTCTTTAACCAGCTTACCGATGAATGCGAATACCTTACTTGAAGGATCTGGTCTTATACGGGGTTGCTGTCCATAGAGGCTAACAAGGCGGGTAAGTTCGTTCTTCTTGGTGGCACGCTTCTGCGTCTTACGTAGTAAGATACTATTATTCTCTTTGTAATTATTAAGATTGTATTTATTCCCCGGAACTGAGTTCCGGTACCCCCGTACCTCAGTTCCCCTACCCCCGGAACTGAGTTCCCCTACCCCCCCGGAACTGAGTTCCGGTACCCCCTTGGAGACCAGGGCGAACTTGTCGTCAAGGAAGGTGATTTTGTTCGTCAGGTTCTGGCCGTTGTCTGCCTTCCTGTGCTCGATCTTCACCAGCCCGACTTCTTCCCAGTATTGCCATGCATCCCTGACGGACTTTTCGCAACACCCGCATTCCCGGGCCAGAGTCCTGTACGATACCGTGATGCTGTTCTTCGTCCCGTAGGCGTACTTGCGGCCCTGGATATACACCATTGCCTTTAGGTGCCCGGCAGCAGGCGCAAAAATATCGAGAAAACCGTTAGGAATAATTGTGTACGTACCTAGCGATGTAAAGACTGCTCCTTCTTCGCTCACTGCCAAGCAAACGACCTCACTTTCAGTTCATGTTCTCCCTGCTTGAAGATAACCACCGCACTGGGGAACGGCGCACTATTCTTGCTCCCACCGAACCTGAGCCGTCCTCTGACAAGCCTGATCTCGCTGGCCCGCATACAATACTCATGCCACCAGCGGGTATCGGTTCGGGCGGGAAGTAAGCAGACCACCGTTGCACCCTTTTGTGCTTCCTCGTAGGCTTTCTTCACCCACTTCCCTATCTCGCGCCCGTAAGGAGGATTCATGAACACGCTACCCCTCCACTCTTGAGCGAGACCGTTGTCCCGCTTAGTGAAGAACCTCGGGGCCTTAGCGTTCTGTGGTGTAGCGCACGGGTCAAGGTTGAAGTGGAACTCCTTGTCTAATCGGTCATAAAACTCTTGTGGGGTCTCCCATTCGTCGGTGTTGGAGGAATAGAGGCCCTTGTTTATCACTCCTCGTCACTCTCTGAGGTGAGTATCGATTTCATTTCGTGAGCAAAGTTGCGCCAAGCATCTATGTTGTAGAACGTCTCTAGTGACAGATCGGGCTCCGCGAAAATCCACAAGAAAAGGCGGTCAACATTGTCTACGCTGGGGTCTTTCTTGGCTTCCTGCAGGTTATACCGCAATACGTCTAGTGAACGGTCTAGAGCACTAGTAAACCCGCGAATGTGGCCTTTATTCTTGAGAGTAGCTAGAATTGCTTCTACCGCCTCAAACTCTTGATATTTCAGTACCTCAATACTTTCCCGGTCGTCATAGTGTTGCTCCAAGAACCAAATGGCTTTCCGGCGTAGGTCGATTAGCTCCATAGCCTTGCGCCTTGCCTCAAGTTTCTGCTCCAGTTCAGCCATCCTCACCCTCCTCCGCGTCTACGCAGTAAACCCAGCCGTCTTCGTCCCGTTCCACCGTCGGCTCGTAATCCAGTTGACACAGTCCGTACTCGTCGCGGTAGATGCAGGGCTGCCGGGGAACATAGCACGAAATCTCAGTCTCTGGTGGATCTAGCCC
>ENA-OSAF01000574-OSAF01000574.1-marine-sediment-metagenome-genome-assembly--contig:-NODE-574-length-9956-cov-22.593071_pt1 | contig 9956 bp, 11 predicted proteins | sample MGYA00237872_ERZ529318 | MGnify/ENA primary metagenome ERZ529318 (study PRJEB26369, sample SAMN03142813) | marine sediment metagenome | biome: marine; feature: borehole; material: sediment... | reverse complement strand
TCAGCTAACCTGCTGGCCATTTCCACCCTTACTTCACCCAAGCTGGGCGAGCGGCGGCTCAGACCCGGCAATGAGGTGATAACCGTAGCCGCCGGTTTCCCCACCACCGTTACTCCCATAGTGCAAAACCGGCTGGTGCCGGTTTTCGTGGATGTGGACCTGGGGACATATAATGTCAATGTGGAGCAGCTGGAGGCCGTCATCAGCGACAAAACCAGGGCCGTCATACTGGCCCATACCATGGGGAATCCCTTTAACCTCGATGCCGTGACGGAGATTGCCCGCAAGTATGATCTCTGGCTTATCGAGGATAACTGCGATGCTCTGGGTTCCACCTACCGGGGCAGGTATACCGGTACCTTTGGGGATTTGGCCACGATTAGCTTTTACCCCGCCCATCACATTACCATGGGTGAGGGAGGGGCCGTGGTCACCAGTGACCCGCTGTTAAAACGGGTAGTTGAATCCTTGCGGGATTGGGGAAGGGATTGCTGGTGCCCGCCGGGCCATGATAATACCTGTCAGCGGCGGTTCCAGTGGCAATTGGGCACCCTGCCCTACGGGTATGATCATAAATATACTTACTCCCACCTGGGATATAACCTGAAACCAACGGATATGCAGGCAGCCATCGGGGTGGCCCAGCTGGCCAAATTACCCGCATTTATTCAGGCCCGCCGGCGCAACTTCCAGCTGTTATATAAAGGATTAAAGAAGCACGAAGATATGTTTATCCTCCCGCAGGCCGCGGAGCATGCTGAGCCCAGCTGGTTTGGTTTTTTGCTTACCCTGCGTCCCGGCGCCCCCTTTTCCCGGCAGCAGTTGATCGATTATTTGGAAGAGCACCGCATTAGGACCAGGCTCCTTTTTGCTGGAAATATCACCCGGCAGCCCGCTTTTCAAGGAGTCAGGCACAGGGTGGCGGGAGAACTGAAAAATACCGACGTGATTATGAACCGGACCTTCTGGATCGGTCTGTATCCCGGGCTGAGTGAACAGGAGATCCATTATGTCTTGAATACCATTGATGATTTTATCAAAGGGGTTAAAGCCTATGATTGACGGGGTGATCATTAAACCGCTCAGGCAGATTCCAGATGAGCGGGGTAAAATCATGCACATGTTAAAAGAAACAGACCCGGAATTTGAACGGTTCGGTGAAATATATTTTTCCGTGGTTTATCCCGGCGTGATTAAAGGGTGGCACATTCACAAAAAAATGGCCCTTAATTACGCCGTAATCCACGGGATGATCAAGCTGGTGTTATACGATGAGCGCGAGTCTTCGCCCACCAGAGGGAAAATTCAGGAGATATTTATCGGTGAGGACAATTACTGCCTGGTGAAGATACCGCCCATGGTGTGGAACGGGTTCAAAGGCGTGGGTACCCAAAAGGCTATCGTGGCCAACTGTGCCACTCTCCCCCACGACCCGCAGGAAATCGAACGCCTGGACCCGCTCAATAATCATATTCCCTATGACTGGCGGCTGAAACACCGGTAAGGTAAAGAACCCCTTCTCCAACCGGGGAGAAGGGGTTCTTAGCATTATTACTAAATTTATTTTGGTTATAATTTATGCCATAAGATGTATATGCTGGCTGCTGATTGACCGTAGGGTTGGCTTTGGGGTATTAGCTCACCCGGAGTGTGGGGCGCCATGTTGGAAATGGGCCGCCCGGGAAAACGGAATTCCTGGCCGAATAGCAGGTGCCGGGGGTATTGGCGGCTGGGCTGCGGGTGCGATCGTTTCGGCAACCAGCGCCAGGTCGTCAACCAGTAAGCCGCTCGTCCCGATGACGGGCTTTTCCAGGCAGATGACCATCTGGGCGGCCACTGCGCCTGCAGGTACTTCGCCGTATTCATTATAGTAATTCCATCTTTTTTTAGAAAGGTTACGGCTTCTTATGTTAATGACCATGCTGGGCGAAATAATTGTGCCCAATGCACTTAAAAAATTTACTTCAGCCCTGACGTTGGATGAGCATTGAACATCCTCGCTGCAATATTTCCTGGCCCGGAAGGAAAACCTGAGCGGTGTACCGGGGATGATAAAGAAAACTACCTGCGATAACTCGGCAATTGAAGTCGGGTTAGCCAGCAGCAGCGCCGATCTGATGCCGGAATGAGCAATCTCGCTGTTAATTGTAACGGTGCCCTGGGTTTGGAAGTTAGCCAGCTCATTTTCAAATCCCCTGTTTAATAGAAGCTGTTTGGCCATCAAATCCCCCCCTTTATTTACCTCTTTTCTAACATATTCCATTAACGCGACCTTGGTTACAAAATATTTTATAATTTTCTATATTTTAGCTTTTAGAAAGCTTTATTTTTGTTATGTAACATGCTCTCTGCTTGCGGCATATCATGGTACTAGATGTAAAAAAAGCGGGGTGGAATAATGCCAATAATCATTGGGGAGCATTCGATTGCAAATTTTTTAAACTTTGTACCCTATCACCCTGGAGAACTTATTCAGATAGGGAAGTTTAGCGGCTGCTCAATAGGGGTAACAATATTCGGGGGTGGTAAACATTTTCTTAACAACGTGGCAGCTTTTCCTTTAAAGACATATCTTTTTTTTAAACTAGGAGAAAGGCATAAAGACGGCTATTCAAAAGGTCCAACCATTATTGGTAACGATGTTGTAATTTTTTATAATGCAATAATATTATCGGGGGTCAAAATCGGGGACGGCGCCGTTGTTGGAGCCGGTGCGGTAGTCACCAAAGATGTGCCCCCTTATGCCATAGTTGCCGGAAATCCGGCCAGAATCATAAAGTACAGGTTTTCGGAAGAACAAATAAAAGCTCTGCTTAGAATTAGGTGGTGGGATTGGAGTGTTGAGGAAATTAAGGCTTTTGAAGAATACTTCTATGGGGATGTAGACACTTTTATTGCCAAAGCCTTGGAAAAAATGGAAAAAGAAGGCAGATTATAAAAACAACCCGCTTCTTTTTAGGAGAAGCGGGTTGTTTTGCGATTTGTTATTTTTCATTTTCAGGATCAGGAGCGTTACCATCTTCTGACCGGCTGGAGTTCTGGTTCTCTTGCAGCGGCGCGTTCGCGGTTTGCGATGTCATGTTGAAGAAGGGCCAGCCGGGGAAAGGCATTCCCGGGGGCTGCGGTATCGTGTTAGGTAGCGGTGGGCCGGGGAACGGCATTCCCGGTGCTTGTGGTGTGTGTTAGGCCATGGCCAGCCGGGGAACGGCATTCCCGGGGTTTGCGGCGTCGTGTTAGGCAACGGCGAGTTAGGGAACGGTACCCCCGGAGTGCCGGGGAAGGTAAGGAAACTTTGGTTGGATGGGGCTACAAGGGGCGCTTGCAGCTGGGGCCCGGTTGTTACCTCTTCGGCAACCAGCGCCAGGTCGTCAACCAGTAAGCCGCTGGTTCCGCTTGCCGGCGGCTCAAGGCGAATTACCAGCTGAACCGCCAAGGTACCAAAAGGCGCCTCAGCGTAACCGTCATAAACATTCCACCTGTTTTTGGGCAAGTCGCGGCCTCTTATAGAAATAATTTTGCCTGGTGGAATAACGGTTCCAAGCAAGCTGATAAAATTTACTTCAGCCCTGACGTTGGATACACTTTGTACATCCTCGCTGCGGAATTGCCTGGCGCGGAATGAAAACGCAAGCTTAGTGCCGGGCATGATTAACATAAGTACCTGTGATAACTCGGCAATGGCGGTTGGGGTTGCCAGCAGCAGCGCCGATTTTTCGCCGGAATGGGCAATATCACTTGTTAAGACGGTACCCTGGGTGTAGAAGTTTGCCAGCTCATTTTCAAATCCCCTGTTTAAAAGAAGTTGTTTAGCCATTTTATCACCTCGGTTTTTTTTACACATTTTTACCCTATTCCCTTAAAAGCTTTTTGGTTACCGATATGCGAGAATTTGTCATTCTTTAAAATGGATCTGAATTTGTTGATTAATTTAATCGCTTGATACAGCAATAAATCCAAGTCTTTTGTTACGTAGTCGAAGAATAAAAAGGCACGTCAAAGACGTGCTTCGGAAACTCTTTTTCAACCATAGCCTGCAGTTGTAAAATTAATCCTCATCCTCGTCATTACTGCAGCCGGGTACGTATACCTGTACCAGTATCTTGGTTTCGCCAATTACCTCGGCGGAAATTTCCAGTTCCGTTTCCAACTTAATCTGGTTGTCTTCAGTAATTGCCGATTCCACCACCACAGGACATTTACTTATCGTGATTTTGGCGTCTATCGTACCGGCATTTTGGCACTCGAAATCTTCCACGGGCAAAAATTCTTGAAAATTTATGGGGTAGCGCAATACGTCGGTTTCTTTGCCATTTTTATACGCGTACCAGATGTGAACTTCGAAAGTTCCCCCGGCACCGATGGTAATAGCGTTTATATTTCTCTCTTTCACCTCCGGTTCATTTAACCTCATTTCAGTTACCGAACACCCTAAGACCTGGCTTGGTACGACGTCGGGCGGTGGGCTAATGTAATGGGTGTATCGCAGTGTTTTTCGTGCCGTTCCGCATACGGCTTTGGTGATAATCTCCCGGACATTTTCTTCTGGATAACGGAAGTTCATTTTTTCCGTCGCCATTTCATTCACCTGTATCCCTCCCATCAAAACTTAATACCGTCGGTTTCCGATAACGCCCGCTTTTAACTAACCGTCAAAATATAATATGTCTGGGTTGGGATAAGTGTGCGATAAAATGCAAAAAATAGTTTATTGGCTGCCTGGTTTGCATATTAACTAAGAAATTTTAGCGCTGGTGTGGTTCTTGGGCATAAAAACTTTTAACGGTATCACCCGGCAGGGATCTCCTTTTATTTCAATCCCCTTTTTAATGCTTTCTAGTTGGAAAACTCTTTCGTGGTTCCCTTCCTCTTCATTAGAGAGGTCTTCAATGTAATTCCCGGAGGCATCTTCAGATTTATCTTCTTCAAAAATATCCTTAGAATTGCCCTCAGAAGTATCCTCAAGAATATCCTTGATATTCTCAATATTATTATCCTCGCCATTAATCTCTACTTCCTGTGCTTCATCTTGGTCACCGGCATTTTTTTGACTTGCGCCCGGCACTTTTTCATCTTCGTTCTTTCCACCCGGTACATTAACGGCAGCTGTATTTTGATTTATTTCATTAGCTTGCAAGGGAGCGGGTTCTTGCGTTTCTTCAGGTAAATCTGTGTTCTGAGGAGAATTTTCATCTCCTTCCTCCTGCTTTGGGGCAAAGCCAAAAAAAATCCTTCTTGGCCTGGGGTACCGCCAAAATGGCCACGGTCTCCGGGGATAGGGAGGCCTCATTATTCTCATACGGTCTTTTTCTTTGTTAATATCAGCCTCTTCCGGTAATTTCTCAGCTGACTTGTCGGGAACGTCAGCTTGTGAACCGGGTATAAAATGCGAGTCAAAAGCTTGCTGACTGGTGTTTTGATTAAACTTATTAAACCCAAGTTTGGCAGAATCATCCTTAGTATACTTGGTATGAATATTCTTAAGGCCCTGTTTGGCGAACTCATCGGCCCGAAATGGTCTTGTGATGAGTTTAGCAGCGTCACCGGCATTTAAAATCTGAAGGCCGAGTTTAGCAATTTCATCAGCGCTTACCTTTCTTATGTTTAATTGTTCCAATAGCTTGGGATCCAGGGTTTTTAAGTCATTTACGCTCTTAATTTCCATTACAATACCCCCTTGCAGGAAAGCCGGGTACAAATTTTATGTTTTTAAAATATGCAGAAAAAATTTTTTTGTGCAATGCAACATTTTGACAGTTTATGTTACATTATACAGCCGGTTTTCATATTGTATGGTAGAAACTTTCGGAAAGGGGGTAGTGTAAGAAGAAGGCGCTTTTCCTGCCATTTTATAAGTATACCCGTTGGAATTGTTTACTCCGCCAGGAGTATTATTGATTGGACCAGCCTCCTTTTCACCGAATAGTTGTTTTTGCCATGCTTTTGCTAAAGATTTTTAACCCGGTGTAACAAACTAAAATTTGAATTCATAGTATATTTTAACATTAATGTAAGGAGGTATAAATTATGGAAACTGTTTTTAGAATTAAACAAATTACTAGTGCACCAGCTACTATTGCGTGGAATGTGGGAGACGGTTTAATAATTGCCGGCCCGGCTTTAGTTACTGATGCAAGAAGTGACGCAGTTCAGCTCGCAGGTATACTTTGGATTCCCTATAATTCAATAGCCGCCTTTATTTAATAAAACATGGTTAACAGGTGACTACAGGGGCTATGCAGATTGCAAGAAGGGGGGACTAAGTTTTGGCAGATGAAAATATTTTAGGCAGCAGCCACTCTGATTTTTTTAAACAGTCAGGAAGCAGCGTGAGCTTAGGAAAGGCTCCCAGCTTTTCCGATTTTCTTAAACAAACGGGAATTAAGATATCAGGCCTTAACGAATTTTTAAAAGGCATCGAAGGGCAGGTCAGTTTCCAGGCTGAAAAATCTCCCTTTGATCAGTTAAGCAAAATTTTCAATCTCTAACTCTTTGACCTGATATTTGTCGAGAATTTGATTATCATCAAGGAATGCGTATTCCTGTTCAAAGCCCTGGGCAAAGGCCCGGGGCTTTGCCCGCTGTTGTTTTTTAAAACCGAAAGAAGGCCTTGTCTAAAAAGCAAGGCCTTCTTTATGGGCCGGTTTATCTGTATTACCTTAGTGATTAATGGTTGCTTCTTTTCAATCCCTGCTAAAGCAAAAAAACAACCGCAGTTAGCGGTTGTTTGTGTATAAAATAAGATTTATGCAATAAAATTGTTAAATGTTGGCGGGCTGCCAGAGCCCGTCGATTAGTTGTTCGAGTCTGATATATTTCCCAAGCTGCAGGTAAGTTTGCACGTAAATCTTTACTACCCACCTGGAATGGAGGTGGTACTGTCGCAGGCCGTCAGCGCCGCCTACGGTTAACCGAAAAGCCGTATTTTGTTGCAAAAAACCACCCCCGGTAATTTATATTATACACATTATACACATAATTATTAGATTTAGCAACTGATAATTATTACAGTGAGCCCGTTTTTTCTATCCCTACATGATTAGCCCATCGGTACGCTTGAGCCCGTCGGCATGATATGTCCATTTTACCGAATGCACAACAAACAAGTACATACTCAAATTTACCTGTAATTTCCCGGCTGTACCTTGATTGTTTCGTTTTTTAGAAGTGTTATAATTTACTTGTGGGAAAAACTTTCTAAATGTATCTAATTTGCAGTTACAATAGACAGGTAAAACAATTTTTTCCGGTATTAATTATGTGCAGTTGATTTACAGGGGGGACTGGTTTGAAAAAGATTTTTGTGGTGGACGACGACCCAGACATAGCTGAAATCATTAAAAAATACCTGGAGCGCGAGGGATTCCGGGTCACGGTGTTCCACGACCCGGACAGTTTGCTGGCCGCACTGGGCAGCGAATTACCCGACATGTTCATCCTGGACATCATGATGCCGGGCATGGACGGTCTGGAGCTGTGCCGGGAAATTCGCCGCCGGGGGAATGTCCCCATTATTTTTGTTTCTGCCCGGGGGGAGGAAGTAGACCGCATACTGGGGCTGGAACTGGGCGGGGACGATTACCTGACCAAGCCGTTCAGCCCCCGGGAACTGGTGGCCAGAGTGCGCACGGTTTTGCGCAGGTCAGCGGCTCCGCCGCCGTCCGAAGAGGAGATAAGGGTGGGCGATCTCACCATCTCTCCGGCCAGGCGGGAGGTCATCGCCGGCGATTCTGTCCTGGACTTGACGATGAAGGAGTTCGACCTGCTGTATTTACTGGCCAGGCATCCCGGCCAGGCGTTAAGTCGAGAGCAAATCCTGGACCGGGTTTGGGGTATGGACTACGTGGGCGATACCAGGGCCGTGGACGACGTGGTCAAGCGGCTGCGGCGCAAAATGAGGGAAAAGGGGGCCCGGACCGTAGTGAGCACAGTCTGGGGCTACGGGTATAAAATCAATGTTTAGGAGAAAAAGCATCGCCCTGCGCATTGCTCTGGGCTACCTGTCAGTAATATTACTAACCGGCCTGTTGATGGGGTCGTCTTTCTGGTTGTTGTTGAGCCGGCACCTGGAGCAGGCGGCCCGCGATAGTTTAATGCGTGATGCCCGCAACCTGGCTGAACTTATAGGCGAGCTGCCCGAGGAAGGAGCGGGTAGGCGTGGTATGGCCATGCACCGGTACATGATGACTTTCCACATGCTGGGGCGGATTGTGCAGGGAGAGTACCTGTTGGTAAGCCGCCGGGGCGTCGTGCTGGAAAGCAGCATTCCCGGCGTGCCCCCCGGCAGCGTGATAAACCCCGGGGTGGTGGACAAGCTGGCCGCAGCCGGAATTTACGAGGGGCAGGTTACCCTGGGGGACCAGCGCTACGTGGCGGCGGCCCGCTACCTGGGCAGCGGCGGGCGCGGCGGCGCTGTTGTGCTGCTGACCAGGGTGGAAGGCCTGGCGCAAATCCGCCGGGAGCTGCTGGTCTTGTTCCTGGCCAGCCTGGGAATAGCTTCTATGGCGGCCCTGGGACTGACCATGCTGTTGGCCCGGCGCATATCCCGGCCGCTGGCCCTGCTGCGGGAAAAGGCACGGCGGGTATCGGAACGCAATTTCGGCTGGCGTGTGGATGTGGACACCGGCGACGAAATCGGCGAGCTGGGCAGGGCCATCAATGCCATGGATGAAAGGCTGGCGGAATACGACCGGCTGCAGAAACAATTCTTCCAGAACGCATCGCACGAGCTAAAAAGCCCCCTGATGTCCATCCAGGGTTATGCCGAAGGTATCAGGGACGGCGTCTTTCAGGGCAAAGAGGCAGAGCAAGCTTTGGATGTGATTGTGCGTGAAACCGGAAGGTTGAAAGGCCTGGTGGAAGAACTGGTATACCTGGGTAAACTGGAAAGCCAGGCCGATGTTTATCATTTTGAAGAAATAGATCTGTATGAAGTAATAGAGCAGGCTGTGGAATCGCAGCGGGTGGTGGCGCTGGAGAAGAATGTTGTTCTGGAACTGGCTGGCTGCCCCGAAGTAAACATGATGGCCGACGGCGAAAAGATGGTAAGGGTGTTTGTTAACCTTATTAACAATGCGGTTCGACACGCCAGTTCCTGGGTTGAGGTCGCCGCGAACCTTGTGGCTGATGATAAGGTTAAGGTGACAGTGTGGGATGATGGTGCGGGATTTACTGAAGAGGACTTGTCTCGCCTGTGGGACCGTTTTTACAAAGGGCCCCGGGGAGGAAGCGGGCTGGGGCTGTCCATAGCTCGGGCCATCGTGGAGGAACACGGAGGTGTGATCAGGGCGCGAAACGCTGCTGCCGGCGGTGCGGAGCTGGAAGTACTGTTACCTGTTTTGCGTTAATTAAATACTTTTTCGCGGAATATTTACAGAGAATTAATATTTTTTTTACAAGTAATTATTTGCATCTTTACACATAGATTATATAATTAGCATATCATATTTTTATTAATGGTAAATTACAGAAAAGGAGGAATGCCCGTGACAAAAGAGTTAATCAACCAAATTTTGCAGGATATCGGCCTGGAGAAAATCGAAATTGAAGCTGACGACCATAAAAAGGAAGCATTGCGGGAAGGCGAGAAAAGCGAAAAAGAATAAGGAAAGCGAAAAAGAATTAAGGAGGGATTGGGTTGGGCACAGGAAATAAATGACCGGGGGCCGGTTTGCTAGATAAACCTGCCTCCGGTTTAGTTTTATATTAGCTGATTTCATTCATTGCTTCCAAGAGGCCTACTCGACTGGCTATGGCGCTTAGGACCATCGGCTTTTGACCGGTTTATAGCTAACCAGTGTAGTGAAATTCGTTGGTTTGTTCTTTCTGGTTGTCTTCGTCGCGCCGGTAAAGCACCCGCCGCGGGTAGGGGATCTCAATGCCCGCCCTGTCCAGGGCATATTTGAAGCGGCGGCGCAGCTCCCGCTCTACGGCCCACTGTTCTCCGGGCACGGTCGGCG
>ENA-OSAF01000571-OSAF01000571.1-marine-sediment-metagenome-genome-assembly--contig:-NODE-571-length-10015-cov-24.405522_pt1 | contig 10015 bp, 7 predicted proteins | sample MGYA00237872_ERZ529318 | MGnify/ENA primary metagenome ERZ529318 (study PRJEB26369, sample SAMN03142813) | marine sediment metagenome | biome: marine; feature: borehole; material: sediment... | reverse complement strand
CTTCCAACTGGCAATCTGGGATTTACCGCACTCAGGCTATCTTGGAAAACCACCTGCATTTCCCGGCGCAGTTCTTTTAGTTCCCTTCCGGTTACACGATATAAATCCCGGCCCAGAAAAAAAACATTACCCCGCTCAGGTTTTTCCAAGCCGAGTATTATTTTACCCAGAGTACTTTTACCGCAGCCGCTTTCACCCACTATACCGAGGCAACGGCCCTCTTCCAGGGTCAAAGAAACATCTTTTACGGCGTCTACGGTTTTCTTCGAACCCCATAATTTATTTCCCAATACGTATGTTTTGGTAATATTTTTTACGTCAAGCATAGTCATAAAGTACTACCTCTTGATTTGACCCATATTTAACGCAACCTACAAAGTGATTACGAGATAACTCCACTAATTCTACTGTGTAATCCAGACAAGCCCTGCTTACTTCACCGCACCTTTCAAAAAAGGGGCATATATCGTCTAAATTCAGGAGGGTAGGCGGCTGGCCGCGGATAGGTCTTAACCTCTTTTTTTTCAGGGAAGGCCTGGAGGCCATCAAAGCCCGGGTATAAGGGTGCAACGGGTTATCGAATATTTCCATAACCGGGGCTTTTTCCACAAGGTAACCACTATACATAACCGCCACTTCGTCGGCCAGTTGAGCAACAACGCTCAGATCGTGGGAAACCAGTATAATTGCCGCGTTATATTTCTCCTTCAGCCTGGCCAATTGTCCCAGGATCCGGTTTTGTACTGTAACGTCCAGTGCAGTAGTAGGCTCATCAGCAATTAAAACCGCGGGATTTAAAGCAATGGAAATAGCAATCATTACCCTTTGGAGCATCCCTCCACTCAACTGAAAAGGAAACTGGCCCAACAAATCCTTCGGGTAAGGCAGTCCCACCTGATGCAAATATTCTATGGCCAGTTCTCTGGCTTCCCTTGCCGAAACTCTCCTATGGGTTCTGATGGTTTCGATAAACTGCTGGCCTATAGTAATTACCGGATTAAAAGAACTCATGGGATTTTGCATAATCATACCAATTTCCTTGCCCCGTATTTTCCTCATTTCCTCGGGGGATAAATTTAAAATATCCTTGCCCTTGAGCCTTATTCTCCCGTTCACAACCCGGCCCGCATTTAAAAGACCCAGAATGGATAAACAGGTAATACTTTTACCACAACCGCTTTCTCCCACCAAACCCAGCACTCTCCCCGGGCCGATTTGAAAACTTACACCGTTTACGGCCCTGATAATGCCTTCAGGAGTGGGTATATGGGTATGTAAATTTTCCACGGCTAAAACAGGTGCAATACTCATTTTAATTCCCCCCGGATGGCATCCTTGGGATCAAGGGCGTCTCTAAGAGCATCGCCGAGCAAATTAAATGATAATACTACGACTAATATTACCAGCCCGGGATAGATCATCAGGGAAGGGTTGCTCCTTATAAATTGCCTTCCGTCATTAAGCATGGCCCCCCACTCCGGAGTGGGCGGCTGCACTCCCAAGCCTAAAAAGGATAATCCTGAAATATTTAGAATGATCCATCCCATGTCCAGAGTAGCCAGCACAATTATTTGCGAAATAATATTGGGTAATATATGTCTCACCACGATTAACGGTCCACTGGTACAACACACCCTGGCCGCCAACACAAAGTTACTTTCCTTAACGCTCAACACCATCCCCCTGATTATCCTGGCGTACCATACCCACTGCACCGCCACCATGGCAATCATAACATTAACCAGGCTGGGACCCAGCATGCCGACGATGGCCAGCGCCAGTATGAGATTGGGAAAAGCCAACAGTATATCGCATATGCGCATAAACAAATTATCCACCATTCCACCCAGATAACCGGAACAAGTACCGATAACCAGGCTTATGGCAATGGTCAACGTCATGACCATAAACGCGGTGCTCAATGATATTCTGGTGCCATATATCAACCTGGAAAGAATGCACCTGCCCAGGTGGTCGGTGCCGAGTGGAAAATCTTTGCACGGCGCCCTTAGCTTATGCTCCAAATTTACCAGGTTGGGATCATGGGGAGCTATAACCGGGGCCAATATTCCGGTAACAATTAAGAACATAATTGTCGTAGCGCTGATGATGGCCAATTTGCGCTGAAACAAGTTCCGCCGCAGGTTTTGAATAAACATTTGCTATTCCCTTCCTATCTTGATGCGCGGGTCCAAAAAACTATAGCTGATATCCACCAAAAGGTTGCAAAGCACAAATATTACAGCCATCAAACAAACATAGCACTGGATAACCGGGTAATCCCTGCTGAATATCGAAAAAACGGCGAATCTGCCCACCCCGGGCCAGGCAAAAATGTTTTCCACTATTACAGCACCTGCCAGCATATGTCCCAGGCTCATACCAAAGGCCGTTACCACCGGTAACATTGCATTTTTTAACACATGCTTGCCAATAATTAACCTTTCCTTAAGGCCTCTAGCCCGAGCATACAATACAAATTCACGGGATAAATTTTCTAGCATGCTGGCCCTTAATAATCTGGTGTAGGTAGCCGCATGTCCTAAAGCTAAAGTTAAAGACGGTAAAATAAGGTGCAAGTATGTTCCCTTACCCATCACCGGCAGGAGGTCGAACTTCAGAGCAAAGAAATACATCAATAACAATCCAAGCCAAAAACTGGGCATGGACGCCCCGACAAAAGCTAAAACCCTGCTGAACTGGTCAAACAGGCTGTCCTTATATAAAGCAGCCAAAATACCGGTGGGCACGCTGATTAAGATCATAATGACCATCGAACAGACCGTCAATTCAATGGTAGCGGGAAGATAGCTCAATATTTCAGCCAGAACAGGCTTTTTCGTTACAAAGGACTTGCCGAAATCCAGGTGCAGCACTTTCCACAGCCAGTCAAAATATTGAACGTATAAGGGCCTGTCCAGTCCCAATTCCTTCCTAATCGAAGCTACTGCCTCGTCAGTGGGTGGAACCTGCGACAATCTCAGGTATACCTCTGCCGGGTCACAGGGTACCATGTGGATCAAAACAAAGGTTATTACAGAAACACCCAGCAATACCGGTATTAGGTTCAATACCCGTTTGACAATATATCCTTTCACCTGTTACTCTCCCAGATTTTGAATTAATATGGGATAAGAAAATCTTCTTATCCCATAATTAATAACGATAAATTAACTAATTAACCTCAATACCCGTAAGGGGCACCTCATACTTTGTGGGCAGGAATTTAAAACCGCTCACATGCTTATGATAAACGGCAATATTGGTGCAATAAGAAATGGGCAGGTAAACAGCCTGTTCATGCAATGTGCCCAGTATATAGGAGTACAATTCCTGCCTGGTTTTTTCATCCGTGGTCAACAGCACCTCACCGATTTTTTTATCTATCTCCGCCTTCATTGGAAGGCCGGACTGGGCCTGGTAGTCGGCATGGGAAGGTTTCCTCATGGAAGAACACAATGAATGAGGATCATAAGGAGGCCCCCAGGTACCGCTGAAAATCATATTAAAATCGCCGTTCTTTTGCCACTGGTAATAAGATTGACTCTCTTCAGCAATGAGTTTTACATTGATGCCAATTTTTTTCAGGTCCCCCTGTATAACCTCGGCAACGGCCTTTTGAATATTATCTGTACTGTCAAAACACAATTTCAGATCCAGAGTCCGACCGTCTTTTTCCCTGAATTCCTTGCCTTCAACCTGCTTCCAACCGGCTTCATCCAGAAGCGCCCTGGCTTTTGCAACATCATAATTATAAGGTTTCAGATCCAGGTCACAATAGGGCAAGTTGGAAGAAAAGAGGGTATCGGCTTTTTTCTCAATACCATAAAATATTCCGTCGATAATAGCCTGCTTGTTCACGGCATGTTGAATAGCCTGGCGGACCCGCAAATCCTTCGTCGGCCCTTTGTTGGAATTCAATGCCACTACCCGCGTGGAAATGGGGTTTGAAACTCTTGCTACATACTTGCCGGAGTCTTGCAGCTGCTTAAATGAATCCAGGCTTATGAGGCCATTTCCAAAAATCAGATCCAGTTCTCCCTTTTCAAAAGCCATTACCCGGGTTTCACCATCGGGAATGATTTTGACGGTGACCTTCTCCAGTTTGGGCTTGGTGCCCCAATAATTTTCATTTCTTGTAAATACTGCATATTCATTTTTCTTGTGTTCACTTAACACCCAGGGACCGGTACCAATGGGCTTTTTAATACCCTCGCTGGTGTTACCGCTGTCCGGGAACCCTGAAGGAGCCAAAAACCTCAGCGGCCTGATTAGAGACAGTTCTTGCAAAGCGGGATAATAGGCATTTTTAAAATAAATTTTCAAGGTATGATTATCCACTACCTCAGTTTTTTCAATTTGATTAATCAATTCAAGCCAAGAATGTCTTTCGGCATTGGCCAGCACGGCGTCAATATTCTGTTTTGCCACTGCAGCATTGAAATCAGTGCCATCAGAGAATTTTACACCTTTACGCAGGTAAAAAGTAATCTCCTTGCCGTCCGGAGATATATCCCACTTTTCCGCCAGGCAAGGTTTAATTTTACCTCCCTCGGCATAAGTAACCAGGGGTTCGTAAACCATATTCTGGGCAAACATCTGGTTGGGAGAGTAAAGATGCGGGTTTAAATCTCCTATATCCTTGTCCCATGAAAAAGTAAGTTCCTTTGGTTTGGCATTTTCACCGGCCGCTTTTTCTTCACTTCCGCCACAACCCGCAAGTAACGTAGAAAACAATATCAAGACCAGCAGTGCCAGTAATTTTATCGATTTCACCTTCCCACCCCTATGTATTAAATTTTCTTTATTTTGTTACCATCAGCGCAAAGGTAGCGGTAAATGAAAGCTCATCATACACCCCTTTTTCCCCTTCGGGCACCCGGTAGCGGGCAATCAGCAGGTACCGGCCGGGTTCCCTGGCCCGTAGGGTGAGCCGCCCGTCTCCTCCCGTCATTTCCTGCCACTGACGGTACCCGCCGGGACCGCTGCAGGCCACGTCCACCGCTGCACCATTTAGAGGCCCGCCGCGGAAAAAGATCTTGAAATTGATTTCATCTCCCAGCCGCCATTGTTTCCACGTCTCCGGCTGTATTTCCAGCGGCATGCCCGCTTTTTGGGGGATACCCTCCAGGTCGTGCCCCACCGGCACAATAACCTGGGCAAATTGGTTGTAAAAAGTGGCTTTCGCGGCATCAGGGTATTCTTTACGGGTACCCCTTTGAAACTTTCCTTCTTTATCTATCACATAATTACCGGTGATGTTACTGATTACATGATATAAACCGTTTACCGTTGGATTAAAGTTTAGGACATAATACTCGGGCCCGCCGTCAGCGACTTGTAATTCTTGTTTATCCCCGTTCGGGTGAACTACAAGGGCCTTCATCCCCTCTTTCCTGGCCAGCCCGTCGGGTTGCATATTATGGCCCCATTTCAGATATACCGTCACGTTTTCACCCACGTGGCCGTGACTTCCGGCCAGTTCCAGCCACGATTCGTGACCGTAAACCATCAGGTGGGTGGTGTCCCTGAAAAAAGCACTTGTTTTTGTTTTCATTTATTTATCATTCCTCCTTTCGGTGCTCCCTTCCTGAACAATCTTTCCCCGGCACATCACCGCAACCCGCTCACTCATCCACCGTGCCACGTTTAAAAATCATGCGTAATAAAATGGCAGGCATACCATAGTTTACTTTCCGGATTGAAATTTATATTTCAAACAGCAATTTAATTCAATTACTTTACTTGATAAAGAGGGCCGGACAGCCGGCGCCTTCAGTATACCGGCCGTCCGTATAAGGAGGTTAAAGCTCTGCCAAGTGAGCCTGACCCCAAACACATAATAAAATGTGAATATAATGCTGGTATAAACAAAACAAAAAGCCGCGATACCGATCCTGCTTCGGCAGGAAACCAGCCTTCGCGGCATTTCAACTTCCAGCAGTAATTCCTTTCTTAATTTCTCAATAATGCTTTTGCCTATTCCCCGCCTTGACCGTCTATAACAGCCAATGCGTCCGTATTTAAGTCTCACTCCACGTTTATAAATTTCTATCCGAGGTATGAGGTATTTAGACAAAAAACCACGAAACCGGCCCTGCTACAGCAGGAAAACAGCCTTCGTGGCTTTTTACAGTATTCTTTATTTTTATTGTTTTATATTTACTCTACATAATTTACTCTACATATATCAGGCAACTTCTCGTTGCCATATTAATGGTATCATCTTTATAAGTATTATAATGCTAAATGTCATTCATTGTCAAGGTAATTTAGGGGGCTTAAAAGACTACACTTTTCCTTAGCCTCACTTAACAGGATATTTACCCAATTTGTAGGTTTTTTAATTCTTCTTTTTCCGCTTGCTTTCAACGCGATTGTTCACCGCTCCCATTTCCATAACGTTTAAATATACAACCAGAGCAAGCTTGCACCTAGCTAATTACTGGTAAACCCAAACTGAGCAAGGGACACGAGCAGCTCTGCTACCTGTTGGGTTGGCGGATAAATTGCCCGTGGTCCCGTGGAAACAACTCCGGTAATAGTATCCACAATCAAAGAATCATTCCCAGCGCTGACCACGGCAACCAGGTGATTTCCATCCGCTGTAAGGGTTAAATGGCCTGCTGTATCACCAAGATCCACTGTCTTTAAAACTGTCCCGTCCAGAGACATGAAAATCACATTTTGCATGCTGGCTACATAATATTGACCGGTATAAGGGTTGACAACTATTTCACTGGCATTAGGTACTTGCACGGTGCTGGTTGTATTAGTAGCATTGTCCCACCTGGTAATGGCAGCTGCATCGCCATTACCGCTCAAAACCAGTAAACCGAATTTATTTCCAAATTTGTACGGAGCCATTTTTACGGCGTCGTCCGGCAGGTCAAATACCTTGGCCACCTCCCCTGACAGGTGCTGTACACTGTAAACCGCTTTCGTCCCGGCCACCGAAAAATATATCAAGTAAGCCTTCGGGTAAACCATGTGCCGACCTGTACCGGGTAAAACCAATTTTCTAATAATGTTAGCAGATTGAACATCAATTTCCAATAAAATGTTACTGTTATCCTGAGAAACGAAAATTCTTTTTCCGCCGGGTGAAACGGTAAAAGAAGCCACTGCCTCAAACAACAGCACCCCTTTAATGGCCGGAAGATAAGGGTCTATCTTAAATATTCGGTGACCGTCGCCAGCAAGTAAAAAAACATCCCCAGTTTTTTCGGCAATGGTTATTTCCGCGGAACTAGATGTGCCGACATTTACAAAACCTTTGTAGTCGCCGGTATTATTATCCCAAACACCTAACCAACCCATGCTGCTGCTAAAGACATATATTTGAGATTTTAAAACCTCCAACCGGTTGACAACCTTCGCGTTAATTGCTGAAACGGTAGTTGATAACCTGTATAAATGCTCGTTAGTCGTTTCTTGTTTCTGTTGTATTGAAGTAAAGGCTGATATTATATCTTCTACCCGGCCAAGGTTATACTCCATTTATGCATACCCCCTTTAATTTTGCTACCGGACAATTCTATTAAAGATCCTCGTTCCAGGGAACCAGGTTTGGCCTGGGGTCAAGAATCGACTCGTATTGCTGCACTATACCATAAACACTTCCCGGGTCTAATTTCTTATAACGGTAGTATTTTGTTAACCGGTCCTCCGGTTTCATCCAGCCCAAGTGTTTAATTCTCAATTGCGATGTTTCACCTTTAAGCTCGGTTATATTAAACGGAAAGCGCCCGCAGTGCTGGGGAGTCTCCTTCCACTTATAATTAAATCCCGGAACGTATCTCACCATAAAGGGACGATAGTATTTATGAGCATTCCAAAAATCATCTTCACGGTAATACCCTTCATCCCACATGTCATATAAACGAAAAGCATAATAATATATTCCTTGACGCTTCGCCAGCGACCTTAAAACCCCGGGAGCCCTGTCTTCGAAAATTTCATCGGCATCTAAAATTAATATCCAGTCGGGCTCAGTGCTGATAACCAAATCCCAAAGTTGTTTTCTGAGAACTACCTCATTTTGAAAACTGGGCTTTTTGTTTGATACAATGGTCAAGGGAATACCGGCTAAAACATTCTTACACACCTCAACAGTGTTATCCTCACTGGCATCGTCCAGTATTACAGCATTATCTATATACCTGGCAGCGTGTTTGAGAACCCTTTCCAGGTACCTGTCAGCCTCGTTTCTTACCAACATGGCCAGGGTAATTTTGCTGCCTTTTCCCGCCGGTTTACGCCGCAAAGCTGCACCGGGTAAATCAACTATGACACGATTAGTACCGGGGTTACCGAGACCTAGTTGTTTTTTATACTCCTGAAGCGCTTCCAACTCGGATTCCCGGTAAATATGAAATGGCGGGTAATGGGTATCTGCATAAAGTTCTAGCCCCAGCGCAGCAGCCCGGATACAAAAGTGCCGGTCCTCTCCGATAAAGCCCAGGTTATAAATTTCATTAAACGACACACCTAGTGACAGCGCCCTTCTACTGATTAAAGTACACGCCCCCAGTCCACCCACCTTATAAGTGCCCGGTTTAGCCAGCATATTGATAAACTCAGCAGTTCTTCTGTTTGCCTCATCTTCACTAATAACCTCACCCCTACGGACCCGGTACAAGCGGTACTGGTCCGCAACCCATACTTGTGGAAGTGTGGGCATGCCAGGTTCCCATCTGGTCCAGTAAACTTCAGATACTATATCCTTACCTAAAGCAACCAGGTGAACGATTGTTTTTGGATGCAAGTACAGGTCGGAATCAACCAGAAAAAGATAATCATAACCCTCCTCCAGGGCCATTCTGATAAATTTATTTTTAAAACCAGCGACCTTCCAAATCAGTTCCTCCCGCCAGTGGTGTTTCATTTCATCACAAAGATATAAATCTTTTTTATCTCCAGGAAGAACCCGAACATTTTTTACCCGCCGGGAAAAAGAGGCTAACAAATTATGCTCGTTATTGTCGTCGATAAAAGCAAAATTCAGTTCAACGCCTGAGGTATCCAGCCTTAACAATGATTCGAGAAATTCAGCAAGAATTTTTTCCTTTTGGCGGACCGGGCTCGCAACCAACACCCGATATGGCATAGTACACACCTCTTCTGCTATGGCGCGATTGGAAACAAGCTTCGAACATATGCAACAAACCACTGTCTGGCGAACATCGCCGGCTAAATTCATTTACCAGCATTAAAACTAGTTGATTAAGCAACTTTATAACCTTTCCCCTGGCGGGAAAGAGATTGCAATTATACCCTTTCTCTATAGCAATAACGCATACCAGAATTTCACGCACGGTGACAGTGACATAATTTAAAAAATAATTGTTTTTTGCTAAAGTCTTTAAACAGGGCAATACAGCAAAGATGTCTTTAGTTAAAGGTAACAGCTTCTTATCCTCACCACCGTAATATGTTAACTCATATATGCACAACAGCAGAACGACCAGTGCCAAAGCTGTTTCCCCGGCATTCAACAATTCCCCGTATATTGTTTTTTTCTCTTGGATCGTGGCGAACCGGCAAATTTTATTAAGTCCCGCTGTACTTTTTCCTTTATAAAGCAGGTCTAAAACTTGAACCAGGGGGTAAGTAAACCGGCAAGATTGATGAAGCGCAGCTAAATATGCTTTTTCAGCTTGCACATAATTTCCTGATAAATTATATGCGTCTCCCACCAGGCAAAGTATCCTAAAGTCCTGCAAAACCCCACTGCCCCCTGTTTGCAAAACTTTTTCCAGATCCCCTGCAGCATCAAGGTATTTACCTGTACCCCAATACCCTAATCCCCTAAATAAATATAAATCTGGCTTCCCGGGATACATCTTCAAGCAATTATTAACAAAATCAATTAGTTTATTAAATTCGGCAAGTTTTAATAATCCAAGTTTTATATAAAACAGGACATCTTCAAAATAACCCTCTGTCCCCCGCATTAAAACCAGAGCTTTTTCCAGGTAATCAAGGCCCCTGCCAACCTCATCACGCTGGTAGT
>ENA-OSAF01000570-OSAF01000570.1-marine-sediment-metagenome-genome-assembly--contig:-NODE-570-length-10027-cov-27.938026_pt1 | contig 10027 bp, 7 predicted proteins | sample MGYA00237872_ERZ529318 | MGnify/ENA primary metagenome ERZ529318 (study PRJEB26369, sample SAMN03142813) | marine sediment metagenome | biome: marine; feature: borehole; material: sediment... | reverse complement strand
CCCAATCGAACTAGCGTTTGATTATATTATATCAAACATTAGTTCGGATTGGAAGTGGTTGCTGATTAAAAGGTATAGTCATTAAATATTAAAATAGGGGGTAGTATAAGTGAGTCAATTTGACATTATTGTGAAAAATGTAAAGGTAATTGATGGTACAGGTAATCCTGGATACGAAGCAGATGTGGGTATACTGGAAGGTAATATTGAATTCATAGGAAACATAGAAGACAGGGCTTCAACAATAATTGATGGAAAGGGCCTTGTGTTGTGCCCTGGTTTTATAGACAGGCATGGACACTCTGACCTTCAAGTGTTTCACGACAGTTCAGTGTATAATAAGCTAGAACAGGGTATAACAACAGAAATATCCGGTTTTTGTGGTTTAACTTTAGCTCCTGTATCAAGGGAATATTTTGACCACTTAAAGAAATATACAGGTTTTTTAACTAATGGATTGAACATGCCCGAAAATTGGAGCGAGCTTTCAACCTTTGGCCGTTATATGGATGAAGTTGATAAGTTAAAATTAGGCCCCAATATGGCCTTTTATGTTGGACAGGGTACTATAAGGGTAGCAGTTATGGGGTTTGAAAACCGTAAAGCTACTGCAGAAGAACTGGAAAAGATGAAAGACTTAGTAAGGGATGCAATGGAAAACGGTGCTTTAGGTCTTTCAACCGGACTAATATATGCACCGGGAGTGTTTACACCCAAGGAAGAAATAATAGAGCTTTGTAAGGTGGTCAAAGAATATGGTGGAAGCTATGCCAGTCACATAAGAAATGAATCTAACGATTTGGTAAATGCTGTTAAAGAGGCGATAGATATAGGTAGACAGGCTGAGGTACAGGTTTTAATCTCACACCATAAAATTGCTGGCAAAAATAATTGGGGTAAATCAAAGGAAACATTAAAACTTGTAGATGAAGCCAATAAGGAAGGTTTAGATGTATCACTGGATCAATATCCATATACCGCAGGTTCCTCATTATTATGTATTACAATACCTCCCGAATTCCACGAAGGTGGTCTGGGGAAATTGCTTGAAAGAATTAAGGATAAGGAAACTAGAAAAAAGATAAAGCGTGAGATTCTTAATCCAGATCGCAAGTGGGAGAATATGATTCTCAACTGTGGCTTTGATGGAATACTTGTATTAACTAAAGCGATGCCAGAAGCCCATGGTAAGACAGTAGCAGAGTATGCTGAAGAGACGGGAATGGATCCTATTGATGCGATATTTGATATTTTGATAAAAACTGATGGTACAGCTGCTGCAGCATATTTTCTCATGGATGAGGGAGATATAGAAAGGATTATGAAATACCCATATACGATGGTCGGGACTGACGGAGCACTTGTTATTCCCGGAATGGAAGCTCATCCAAGAGCTATAGGTACATATCCTAGAATACTGGGCAGGTATGTAAGGGAACGAGGCGTGCTAACACTTGAAGAGGCAATAAAAAAGATGACATCACTACCGGCTTCTAAAGCTAAACTAAAGACCAAAGGGCTTGTAAAGGAAGGGTTTGATGCAGATCTTGTAATTTTCAATCCTGATACAATAATAGACAGGGCAGACTATAAAAACCCTGAGCTCAAGAATGAAGGTATAGAATATGTAATTGTAAACGGTAAGATAGCAGTTAAGAATAATAAATATACGGGGGAAACAGCTGGTAAGGTGATAAGGGTAAACAGATAAAGTTTGGAGATTATAAAAAGGGGATGTTCTTATGGCTGAACTGGATATTGTTATCAAAAAGGGTAAAGTGGTTGATGGTACAGGCAGGGACATGTACAGGGCAGACATAGGTATAAAGGATGAAAGAATAGTAAAGATAGGTAACCTTGAGGGTTATGATGCCAACAAGATAATTGACGCTGAAGGGTTGATAGTATCTCCCGGATTTATCGACATGCACTCTCATGGAGATGTTACAATACTTCTATATCCCAAAGCAGAAAGCGCTGTTAAGCAGGGTATAACAACGTTAGTAGGGGGTAACTGCGGTATATCGCCTGCACCTATAAAAGATTATTGGCTTATGCAGTTCTGGGAGTTTGACTTCTGGGATGAGGTACAGCCTTACATGTTCTATGAAGACACAATTCAACCTTTAGATAAAGTAAGGGAAGTAATAAAGAAGAACCTTAGTATGGATGTGGACTGGAGTACCTTTGGTGAGTTTTTAGACAGGGTAGAGGCAAAGGGTAGCTCTGTTAACCTTGTGCCTTTGGTAGGACATGGTCAGATAAGGACCCAGGTAATGGGTAAGGACAGCAGCAGGCAGGCAACCGACGAAGAGATAGAAAAAATGGCGAAGTATATACGAGAGGCTATGGAAAGCGGTGCCTTCGGTATGTCTACCGGTCTTGACTATGTACCGGGTGCTTATGCCAATACGGAAGAGATTGTTAAACTTGCAAAGGTCGTCAAAGAATACGGCGGTATGTATGCAACTCACTGGAGGCGAACAGGGGTTAGGAAGGGCACACCCAAAAGGCCTAAGAAGATAAAAGGCATAGAAGAAGCCCTTGAGGTAGGCAAAAGGGCCAATATTAAGGTGCAAATATCCCATCTTGCATCTGGCTATGAGATATACCCTGAGCCTGCAGCTGCTCTGGAAAGGGCATCGGCTCAGGCTACCCTGGATGTTATTGACCAGGCTGTAAAGGAAGGAGTAGATGTAGCTTTTGATGTTATACCCAATACAAGCGGGGGTATAGGGACTGCTGTATATCTTATAACCTATTTCGCACCCTGGTTAAACCAGGCCGGATCTGTAGAGCAATTTGCGAAGAATCTCCTTGCACAGGATTTAAGAGAACATATAAAAGAATTTATTATAAGCGGCAGATGGTATGCAATAAATCCAAAAGTTAGTCCCGACTGGGATAGAGAGATAATAATACTCAGCTCCAAGAACAAGGATTATGAAGGAAAGACCCTATCCCAGATTGCAGAGGATAAAAACAAGGACGCCCTTGACCTGTTCATCGATTTAATAATCGAAGATCCATTTATAAAAGGCAAAAGGGAATTCATGAACGAAGAGTGGGTTAAGGTATTCTTGAAACATCCCAGGTCCATGGTTTGCACTGACTCCTTTGTGTTTGATGATAAAGGTGTGTGGGGACTGGATACGGAAATTCCGTGCCTGCTACCGCATCCCAATACTTACTGTGCATTCCCGAGATATATCACAACCTATGGAGAGGACAGGATAGAAGATACCATAAGAAGGATTACAGAGTTTCCTGCAGAATGGCTGGGCATCACCGATAGAGGAGTTATAAAAGAAGGTGCATGTGCGGACATAGTGATATTTGACCGAAAAGGCCTTAAGACCAATGAGAATTATGTTGAAACCAGGAATTACCCTGATGGAATAGATTATGTAATTGTAAACGGTAAGCTGGTGGTGGACAAGGGTACACACACTGGAGAACTGGCGGGTAAGGTAATAAGGATGAAGTAGATATCCCGGAATATTACTACATGTCTGCCGCATGTAATATCCTGACTGCATGAATAGAAAGAAAGGAGATATGCAGTGTGGCGGAATTTGACCTTCTGATTAAGAATGTAAAGGTAATATAAGAATGTAAAGGTAATAGACGGTACGGGTAATCCGTGGTACAAATCGGATGTAGGTATTGCAGATGGAAAGATTGATTATATAGGCAGCATAAAAGATGCAGAAGCTGCTACGGTAATTGACGGTCAGGACCTCGTGCTGTCGCCGGGGTTTATTGACGTGCATGCCCATTCGGATTTATATATGTTCAATGACAGCTCAATATATCCCAAAATAGCGCAGGGTATAACAACTGACGTTTCAGGCAACTGCGGAGTTTCCTGTGCTCCTATATCGATTGAATATTTCGAACATTTAAAGAAGTATATGTCAGGTCTGGGGGCAGGTATTAACCCGCCGGAAAACTGGAAAGACTTCACCACGTTTGAAAATTACCTTAATGAAATTAATAAGTTAAAGCTCGGACCAAACGTAGCCTTTTACGTAGGTCAGGGGACTATACGTATAGCTGTTATGGGTTTTGAAAACCGCAGGGCCACAAATGAAGAGATGCGGAAGATGAAGGATCTGGTAAGGGAAGCCATGGAAAGCGGTGCTGTCGGCATGTCCACAGGGCTTATATCCCCCCGGTGTATACACCCCGAAGGATGAACTGGTTGAGCTCTGCAAAGTTGTGGCGGAGTACGGAGGGGTTTATGCAAGCCACATAAGGAATGAGTCCCATGATGTGTTGAATGCGGTTTCCGAGGCTATTGACATAGGGAGACAGGCAGGAACACCGGTAATAATATCCCACCACAAGGTTGCAGGAAAGAAAAACTGGGGTAAGTCTGTAGAGACACTGGAACTGATTGACCGGGCAAACCGGGAGGGCATAGAGGTGTCCCTAGACCAGTATCCCTATAAAGCCGGATCTTCACTGCTCAGTGCGACAATACCTCCCCAGTACCATGTAGGAGGTGTGCAAAAGCTGATTGAAAACCTGAAGGATAGAGAGAACTGGGAGAGCATCAAGAAAGATATTATGGATGACAGCAGCAAATGGGAAAATTTTGTACTACACTGCGGCATGGACGGCATATTAGTGCCATCAGCAAAGCAGACCCCCGAAGTTGAGGGTAAAAGCATAAAGGAATATGCGGATAAGAAAGGCATTGATCCGTTCGAAGCCCTGTTTACCGTACTGGTTGAAAATGAGGGCGCTGCTCTTGCTGCATATTTTATGGCAGATGATGAAGATATTGAAAGGATTATGGGACACCCTTATACGATGATTGCTACCGATGGTATACTTGCCGGTCCTGGCGTAAAGGCGCATCCAAGGTGTACAGGTACGTTCCCCAGGGTGCTGGGAAGGTATGTAAGGGAGAAGAAAGTATTAAGGCTTGAAGAGGCCATAAGGAAGATGACATCTCTCCCGGCTCTAAAACTGGGGTTAAAGAACAAAGGATTGATAAAGGAAGGACTGGATGCAGACCTTGTTATATTCGACCCTAATACTATAATTGACAGGGCTGATTATATGAATCCCGATGGGACAAACCTGGGTATCAAATATGTAATTGTGAACGGAAGAGTAGCACTGAAGGACAACCAGAATACAGGTACAGCTGCGGGAAATGTTGTTAGGGCTGATAGATAATGTAGTTTATAAATTTTACCTTATTATAAATACAGGTAAATAGTCAAAAAGGAGGTAGATTACATGTTAGAACAGGACCAAGCAAAGGTAAAGGTACCAGAGATGACTATAAGGACAATAGTTCTTAGTATCATTTTATCAGGTATACTCGGGGTTTTAAACGTGTACAGCGGTGCTCTGACCGGTGTTTACTGGGGCGGTTCTGTAGTAGCAGCGGTACTGGGATATGCCATTCTTTCCATAGGGAAAAACAAGCCTACAATTCTGGAAGGTAACATAGTACAGACAATATCGTCTGCCGGTGGCGTAGCACCTATCGGCATATTCAACGCATATGTGGCAGCTATGCTGCTGGGAATGGCTTTTGATTTCATGACAGCAGTAATAGTGCTTACCTTAGGTTCAGTTATGGGTGTACTATATGTGGTAGTATTCAGAAGAGCATTGATAGTTGAAGAAGAACTGGCATTCCCTGGAGGTATAGCCTGTGCGGAAACTCTAAAAGTCTGTGACACAAGCGGGGAAGAAGCTCGTAAGAGGGCAAAACTACTGGCTACCACTGCGGTTATAGCAGCAGTGGTTGTTCTTCTAAGAGACCAATTACATCTAATTCCATTTTATATAGATTTTACAAAATACCTCCCCGAAGGTTTTGTATTCAATATAGCCATATACCCTCTGATGGTAGCCATAGGATATATAATAGGAATACGCCCGGCCATCATGTTCTTCGTAGGTGGTGCGGCAATGTGGTGGGTAATAGGACCTGTAGGGTTCCATATGGGAGTATTTCCAAATCCACAGGTTGACCCAGGTCCCCTGAAAACTTGGGTAACTTCCCCCGCAGTGGGATTAATCCTGGGTGGTTCACTGATGCCCATGATACTCAAGTACAAGACATTCGTGCGTGCATTCAAAACACTTGCTAATATCAAAACGGTTAAGGAAGAAAAAGATGTGCCTCTTAAGTATGTGCTGTGGGGCGGAGGTATTGTCGGTGCTCTCACATGTATCTACTACTTTGTGGCTTTTGAGGTCCCGGTGGTTATTACCATTGCTTCCCTGGTGCTTATTTTCTTTGCTATCTTCGTACTAACAAGGTGTGTGGGAGAAACAGGTCTAAATCCGGGCACACTGATCGGATGGGCTACTCTAGGTATTATAGCTGCAATAGGATTGAAAGATCCTATTAAAATACTGCTAGTAGGAGCATTTATGATGACAGCATCAGGACTGGCAACAGACGTTATGCAGGACTTGAAAACCGGTTACCTTGTAGGAGCAACTCCCAGAACGCAAATAATAGGTCAGTTTATAGGGATACTTCCCGGTTTGCTGGCAGGGATTTTTGCAGCTTATGTAATTATAGGAGCACATGGTATTGGAAGCCCTCAAGCTCCATTCCCCATGGGTTTTGCATGGAAAGGAGTGGCTGAGTCTCTAGCAGGCGGAGGAAGTGTAATTGATTCAGTTCCCTTGCTAATTGCAGCAGTGATAGGTGCCGTATCCACTTTCTTTGCACTTCCGACGTTAACTGCCGGAATAGCAATGTTCCTGCCTATAGGGGCTGCTGTGGCAATGCTTCTTGGCGGACTGGCCAGGTTATATGTGAGGAAAAAGTACGGAAGCGAAGCCGAAGAAAAGCACCTGTCAACAGCTTCCGGATTGATGGTTGGTGAAGGTTTTGCTGCAATGATAGTAAGTATAATAGTATTCATTAAAACTATGGGGGCTTAAATAGAGATACAAGGCGTGCAAACTAATACTGTGGCAGTAAAAACTCATATCAGCGTTATTCAATAACGCTGATATGAGTTTAAACATGTTATCTCTAAGGAGGTTTACTACCGATATGAAAAAGATAGCACAAATTATTGAAAATGAAGTGAAGCTAATCGAAGGACAGGTGGGAGTGGGATTTAAAGATTTAAAAAACGGTGAAGAATATTATTATAACGGAGATGAGAGAGTCCTTGCTGCCAGCACTTTTAAGGTGCCTGTACTGGTAGAACTTTATAATCAGGTTATCAGTGGAAAGCTGAATCTTGACAAGAGATATGAGGTCAAGGAGGAAGATATTACATTCGGTTCGGGCGTATTAAAGGAACTCAAACCAGGGCTGGCGCTGACACTCAAGGATTATGCCACATTAATGATGATAATAAGTGATAATGTAGCCACAGATATCGTACTAAAAATTGTTGGCAAGGAAAATGTAAATAAAACAATAAAGTCTCTCGGCCTTAAGAATACCAAAGTAATGATGTCATGCAAAGAACTGTTGAACGATGCCATAGGCATTAAGCCAACAGATGATCAGGTGACTATAGCAGAGAAACTTGCGAATTTGGAGTTTGACAAAAATGCTAAATGTTTTACCGATTATGAAGACAATAATGTGACTTCACCGGCCGATATGGTTAAGATATTTGATCTGATCTACAACAAGCGCATCCTTAATGAACAGGCATGTGATGAAATGCTGGATATAATGAAGAGATGCCAGACAAACTGGCGGCTTCCCAGATATTTCCCCAAAAATGTAAAAGTGGCTCATAAAACCGGCTCCATAGCTGGAGTTGCAAATGATACAGGTATAGTTTTCACCGAAAAAGGAGATTATATATTGGCCATTTATTCCAACGGACCAGAGGACGATTATGCAATCAATGTAAGGGGATTTGACTTTATAGCAACTCTTTCGAAAAAAATCTACGACTATTATGTCTCAAGGTAAATACTAGCTTAGATTTAAGAGAACCAATGTTCAGTAAATGTTGGGCTGGAATGTTGGTTCTCTTAAATCTTTCTTGTAAACGTCTGGTGGGTTGTGCGAAAGAGCACGTTCTACCTAAAAAATTTAGAGGGAGGGCTGATATATATAGGTACTTCATCAGTAAACAATGCAAAGTACAAAGAAGCCCAGGTTTCAATATCCGAACAGTTAGCATTTTTTATGCCGCTCATGATTTCAGCATTCTCTATTGTTATAATATATCCATTAATTAGTGCAGGACTGGCAAGATTACCGTCTCCGGAAATATATATATCAGCCTTTGAAGTTGCAAAGGGTGTTATGATATTTGTCCAAAGCCCGTTAACAATGGTAAGGCAAACGGTCACTGTCATGATTGATGGTATTAAGAGCTATTATAAAGTAAGAAGATTTATTGTTACGGTTGTTGCATTATTATTTTTATTCTTTATTATTTTTATTCTTTGTTTTTTTCGCATTCTCGGACTTGGCGAGGTGGGTATTTGAACATGTTATAGGCATAGAGGGCAAGACGCTGGACGCATCTGTGATTATCCTCAGAATAATGATCTTTGCTCCTGTTGCAGTATCAATAAGGGATTTTAACCAGGGCATATCCATACTGTTTAGGAAAACTTCCCTGATTACTGTTGCCACAGTGATGAGAATTGTCTCTATAACCATAATGATCCTGGTTATGGACAAACTAATACTGATACCGGCCGTTACAGCAAGGTTTATGCTGTTGAGTAGCGTATCTGCAGAATGCATAACCATGTTCTTGGGGGTTAGAGTGGCTATTGGAAATATTTCTGAGAAAACAGGAATGTTTCGGACAGACTACGGAATTATTGACCGTAAGGAAATCACAGATAGGATAATACTTAGATTTTTTTGGTCCCTGACAGTTACCTCCTTTATCAGAAATCTGGCGATACCTATAATTAACATGGGGCTGGCCAGGACAGACAGTCCTGAGATGGCTATCTCAGCGTATTCGGTGGCATGGGCAGTTGGAATGATATTCCTAAGCCCTACAATGGTGTTCCATCAAGTCCCATTAAATTTCATCCGAAACAGCTGCAGCAATAATGTTAAATCAGTAAGAATATTTGCGGCGTATCTGGGGATTATTTTATCTTTCTTTATTGCAATTATGTCTTTTACCGGTATAGGGTATTACGTTATTAGAAATATAATAGGGGCAACCGCGGAAATAAGTGTTATGTGCATAGATGTTCTTAGATTAATGACTGCGCTTCCTGCCATTATGATTGCGAGGGAATTTTACTGGGGCATATTGATGCGAAAACACATGACTCACTTTATCAGCAAAGGTAAAGTAATTAATCTTGTTGCTTTGACTTTAACCATAGCTGTAATGACATTAATAGAGCCTGCAAACCTGGCTGTTGTAGGGATTGTAGGCATGATTTCCAGTGAAGGGGTGGAGTTCCTTTATCTATATCGGATAACCCGCAAATGCAAAGTGGCATGAGAGAGCCATTGCAGAAGAAATAGGATATAAATACTGCTGTATGAACAAATACCCGGCCGTTGACGTATTCACCTGCGAATACGCTTTACGAGACATAAGACATTGATGCAAAACCATAACTTTTGTGACCACTGTTACAAAATTATAAAACAGACCAACAAATAGGTTTTGTCCCAAAGGTCAAGTGTCAAAATAAAAAAAGTTTGATCGAACGCAGAACTTAATCAAAGCCTTGATATAACAAGCCCGAAGGTACTTTTACAATATCTTCCATGATGAAAAAGTCTGCTCAAAAATGTCCCTGTTATGGCAACTAAATTCCCATGTCTTAACAAAAATGTAAGTAAAAAAAGATAAAAAAAGTCTGCTCGAAACCGGAGATATATTCACTTCGGAGGTATGAAAACTAGCAATATAAGGGTTATCCCCCGCAGCATATTACTACCCCAACTCTACTCTAAACATCGGTTTCTCCACACTATATTTACACATGCCTGAAGGTGCCAAAGCCTTTATATTTCTATATTTAGGGTTTTCTTGCCTCCTCTTCGGTAAAAATAGTAAGAACGACAGGCAGAACAATC
>ENA-OSAF01000568-OSAF01000568.1-marine-sediment-metagenome-genome-assembly--contig:-NODE-568-length-10062-cov-23.148596_pt1 | contig 10062 bp, 8 predicted proteins | sample MGYA00237872_ERZ529318 | MGnify/ENA primary metagenome ERZ529318 (study PRJEB26369, sample SAMN03142813) | marine sediment metagenome | biome: marine; feature: borehole; material: sediment... | reverse complement strand
CGGGTCGGGAGGACGAGGCCGTGGGCTCCGGCCGCCGCCGCCGTCCTGATGACGGCGCCCAGGTTCCGGGGGTCTTCCACACCGTCCAGGGCGACGAGGAGAGCAGCCTCCCGCCGCTGTTCGGCCAGAGACAGAAGGTCACCGAGGTCCCGGTAGGCCATCGGCTCGGCCAGAGCCACCACACCTTGGTTGACCCTGTCGCCGCTCATGGCGTCGAGTCGGGCGCGCGGGACGTAGGTGACAGGTATGCCGGCGGCCCGCGCCATGTCGGCGATCTCGGCGGCCGAGCCCCGGGCCCCGCTGACGATGAAGAGCCGGTGGATGCGGCGGCCGGCCCGGATGGCCTCGAGGACCGGATGCCTGCCCTCTATCTGCTCGAACCGACCCATGTCTTTCAGAAACCACCCTTAGGAATAGCCCCGCTCACTCCAGCCTATCCCCGTCCGAGCGGCCCGCGTCCGGCCCGAGCCGGCCCCGACCGGCCGGGACGCGGCGCAGACGCCGGTAGCGGCCGCACGACAGGGCCCCCTCGGGACAGCGCCCTTCAGACTCACAAGGGGACCCGGCCCTCTCGAAGAGGGCCGGGGCGACTCTCTTCACCTCCCGCAGCATGTCGTAGGCGATTCGGCGGATCTCCCACTGGGCGCGCCGGCAGCAGCGCAACCGGAAGAAGTTGTGCAGGCTGCGCGCGTTGAACGTGGCGACGAGCCTTGTCGCCACGCCCTGCCCGAGCACCATCCGCGCGTCCTCGGGCGGTGCCCCCTCGTCGAGAAGCCTGCGGTAGACACCGAACGCCCGAGCCATCTCCGAACGGTAGATCTCGCGAAGGGCCGGGTTCTTCCTGAAGGCCGGCGGCACGACGTAGCACGGCCGGTCGGGGGTCACGTATCGAAGGGACTGGACGGAGTAGGAGGCGATGCGGTGACGGGTGAGCTGGGCCAGCATGGCCCGCGAACCCTCGATGTAGAACTGGAACGAGGCGTGCTCGAAGGGTGACAGGTGGCCGGCTTCCCGCAGTCTGGCGACCAGGCGGCGCACCTCGCCCTGAGCCATTCCCTCCGCCACCTGCGCCTCCCCGCCGGGCGAGTAGCAAAGGCGGGCGGCACGGGCCACGGTCAGGTCAGGCTCCGGTGTCCAGGTGAGGAGCACGGCCCGTGGTCTGATCTCGACGGGATCGGCCGGTCCTGGTTCGGCCGCGGGCGGTCCGTCCCCCAGCGCTCACCGCCTCCTTCTCACCACGGTTCCTTCCGGCGTGTCCTGGACCTCGTAGCCGAGGTTGGCGAGCGAATCACGCACGAAGTCGGCGAGTTCGAACCGCCTGTCCGCCCGCAGCCTGCGGCGGACCTCGAGGAGAAGGTCGAGAAGCGGCCCGGCGTCGGCGGCTTCGCCCCTAGGGACAGGTCCTTCTTCCTCCACGACCCCGAGGACACCTGTCCCCAGCCTCGTCATGGCCGAAAGAGCCCTTTCAAGGGCCTCCACCGGCTCGGCGTCCGGGCCCCTCGCCAGGGCCCGGTTCGAACTCCTGGCAAGGTCGAAGAGGGCGGCCAAGGCTCCGGCCGTGTTGAGGTCGTCGTCCATGGCGGCCTCGAAGCGGCGCACGGCGTCGGCGGCCGCCGCGTCCAGAGCCGAGGCCGGCTCGTCGGCTTCGGCACGCACCGCCTGCCCCGCCCCGGCCGTCGGGCGGCCGCGCGCCGCCAAGGCCCCGCGGAGGCCCGCCGCGGCGTCGTTCAGGCGCCGCCAGGCTCTGACGTTCTCCTCGAGGATGTCCCAGTCGAAATCGAGAGGCTTGCGGTAGTGCGCGCTGAGCAGGAGAAGGCGCACGGCTCCCGCGGGGGCCCTGTCAAGGACCTCGTCGGCGGGCACGAAGTTCCCCAGGGACTTGGACATCTTCTCGCCCCTGACGTTGATCATCTCATGGTGCAACCAGTACCGGCAGAACGGCGCCTCACCCGTGTAAGCCTCGGCCTGGGCGATCTCGTTCTCGTGGTGCGGGAAGACGAGTTCCGTGCCTCCTCCGTGGAGGTCGAACCCGGAACCGAGATACTTCAGGGCCATGGCCGTGCATTCGATATGCCAGCCGGGCCGGCCCGGGCCCCACGGGCTGGGCCAGGAGGGCTCGCCGGGCTTCGCGCTCTTCCAGAGGGCGAAGTCCACAGGGCTCCTCTTCCGCTCGTCGACCTCGACCCGGGCCCCGGCCTTGAGTTCCGCGACCGTGCGCGAAGACAGCTTCCCGTAGTCAGGGAAGGTCGAGACATCGAAGAACACGTCTCCGTCACACACGTAGGCCGAGCCCCGCTCGACCAGCCCCACGATGACCTCGATTATGTCGTCGATGTGGTCGGAGACACGGGGGTACACGTCGGCCCGCCTCACGCCCAGGCGGTCCATGGCCTGGAGGTACTCTTCACTATAGGCTCTTGAGAGCTCGAGGGGGTCACGCCCGGTCGCCCGCGCCTTGGCGATGACCTTGTCGTCCACATCGGTAAAGTTCTGGACGAGGAGAACGTCGTAGCCCCTGTACTCGAGGTACCGGCGGACGACGTCCCAGAAGACGCTCGGGCGGGCGTGGCCGATATGGGTCTCGGCGTAAGGGGTCACGCCACAGACGTAGATGCGGACCCGTCTGTCTTCGGCCGGGACGAACTCCTCCTTACGGCCGGTCAGGGTGTTGTGGACCCTTATGGTCATCATCGCCGACCTCCCGCGCCGGCCAACCGCCTTTCGTCCGCACGTCGCCCTCTCGTCAGCTCCCGCACGAGCGCTTCGAGTCTGTCCACACGTCGCTGGAGCTCTTCGGTCCTCGAACGCTCCTCGCGGAGAGCCTCGGCGACAGGGTCCGGAAGTCGGCCGTGTTCCAACGGGTCAACCCGTTCCCCGCTTCGGACGACAATCCTGCCCGGCACGCCGACGACGGTGCAGTCCGGCGGGACGTCCTTCACCACGACGGCCCCCGCGCCGATGCGGCTCCCTCGGCCGACGGTTATGTTGCCGAGGATCTTCGCCCCCACGCCCAACACGCAGCCGGGTTCCACCGTCGGGTGCCTCTTCCCCTTCTCCTTCCCGGTGCCGCCCAGCGTGACCCCTTGGTAGATGGTCACGTTGTCGCCCACCACGGCCGTCTCGCCGATGACGACCCCGAGACCGTGGTCGATGAAGACCCCGCGCCCGATGGTGGCGCCGGGATGTATCTCGATACCCGTCAGGAAGCGGCTCAAATGAGAGACCAGCCGCGCCGGGAGGAACAACCGGGCCCGGTACAGGCGGTGCGCCAGGCGGTGAAGGATGAGGGCGTGAACGCCCGGGTAACAGAGGAGGACCTCCAGGAGGCTCCTCGCCGCCGGGTCGCGTTCGAAGACGGCCCGGATGTGACTGACGAGTGTCGAGGCCAAGGTCGTCTCCTCCTCCCTGACTGTATCGCTTCGCGTGGCCGTATCGCTTCCCGCAAACCGAAGGCCCCCGCCAGTGCAGAGACGGGGGCCCGCGTTTCCACCCTGCTTGACCCGGCCCGGCCGGGTCCGCTCAGCCGGCACCATCATGCCGCTGCCCGTTAACGGGGGCGTCCGGGTCAGCCTACTTGGGCCTTGGGCCTCCCGCCCTCCGGCGGAGGCCGTGACTCCCGTTCGGTGACCGGCTCCCGGAGGCATTTCACCCGGGGCCGTCGGAGGCCGCTCTCAGCCCTGGGGCGGCCCTCTCTGACCGCGGCGGCCGGGTTACTTCGTCCGTTCACAGCCTTTGGAGCCTTCGAGAGAAGACCTTTGACACCGTTTGGGTGGAATCATTATAGGACCGTGGCGGAACCCTTGTCAAACAGGATGTGGAGGCATATAATGGTCAAGGTCAGTCAAGGTCAAACCCGGCCTCCGGATGTTGGAGAGGTGTCATCAACGTGCCCGGCACTCTGGCCGACGCGATAGAAGCCTATCTTCTCCGACTCATCGAGGAGACGGAACGGGACATGCTCGAGGTGAGCCGGCGGGAGCTCGCGGCCAGGTTTCGGTGTGTTCCGTCGCAGATAAACTACGTCCTGGAGACCCGGTTCACACCGGAGCGGGGGTTCATCGTGAGGAGCCGGAGGGGAGCCGGAGGCTGCATCGTCATAGCCCAGGTCACCAAGGGCGACTCCTCGGACCTCTTGCGGCGACTCTACGCCAGGGCGGGCCGCGGACTCACCTCGTCCCAGGCTCTGGACATGGTCAGGCTCCTTCGCGAGCGGGGCGCTGTCAGCGAACGCGAGGCCGGTCTCATAGAGGCCGCCTTGGCCGCCGTGCCGGTGCCGCCTGTGTGGGCCGGAGGCGACATGGTCAGAGGCAGAGTGATGAGGGCTCTCCTGGCCGCCTTGATGGCCTAGGGGAAGGGGACAGGCCGGAAGACCGTTGGAGGTGGCTCAGGTGCTTTGCCAGGAATGCCGGAAGAGGCCGGCCACCGTTCACATAACGCGCATCGTGAACGGTCGCAAGACCGAGATGAGTCTTTGCGAGCAGTGCGCCCGCGAGAAAGGGGAGCTGGAGTTCCTCGTCGAGCCGCAGTTCCCCATCCAGAGCTTCCTGGCCAGCCTCCTTCAGCAGGGGGCTGTGCCGATGCTGAAGGTCTCCGGGCCGCCGACGTGCGAGACGTGCGGACTCACTTTCGAGGAGTTCTCCCGGACGGGCCGCCTGGGCTGTTCAGGGTGTTACGAGCGTTTCGGCGAGAGGTTGGACCCGGTGCTCAGGCGGATCCACGGTTCGGCCCGGCACACGGGGAAGGTCCCCGCCCGGAGCGGAGAGGCGATCAAGGCCCGCCGCGAGCTGGCGAGACTGCGGGAAGCCCTCGCCGAAGCCGTGAAGGCCGAGGAGTTCGAGAAGGCCGCCGAACTCCGGGACGAGATCAAGAGGTTGGAGAAGGAAGTGGGGTGACGAGGGCGTGACTCTTTTCCCTGACCTGACAGGCAAGGCGCTCAGCCGCTGGATGCTGGCCGACGGACCCGAGTCCGACACGGTCATCTCCAGCCGGGTCCGGCTGGCCCGGAACATAGAAGGTCTTCCCTTCCCCCACCTCATGACACCCGAGCGGGGCGAGAAAGTCGTCGAGATGGTCAGGAGGGCCTTCGCCTCAAAGGATGCCGCCAAGCTGGGGCTGGACGACGCCGAGGTCATCCGCATGTCGGAGATGTCCGTCGTCGACCGTCAGGTGCTGGTGGAGAAGCATCTCATCAGCCCCAACCTCGCCCGCAACTCGACCACGGGGGCGGCGGCCATCACGCCGGACGAATCCGTCAGCGTGATGATCAACGAGGAGGACCACATCCGGATACAGTGCCTCTACGCCGGCCTCCAGCTCCGGGAGGCCCTGTACCGCGCCGACCGCGTGGACGATCTCCTCGAGGGGAAGATGGAGTACGCCTTCTCCGAGAACCGCGGCTACCTGACGGCCTGTCCGACGAACGTCGGGACCGGCATGAGGGCCTCGGTGATGGTCCATCTTCCGGCCCTCGTCATCAACAACAAGGCGGGTCAGGTCTTCACCACCGTGGTCAAGCTCGGCTTCATCGTCCGAGGACTCTACGGCGAGGGCACCGAGGCCGTCGGGAACATCTTCCAGGTCTCGAACCAGGTGACCCTGGGCCAGTCCGAGGCCGAGATCGTGCAGAACCTCCGCAACGTCGTCGAGCAGATCATCGCCCAGGAGAAAGAGGCTCGGGAATCGCTCATGTCCGAGATGAAGGAGCAGATAGAGGACAAGGTGGGTCGGGCCTACGGCATCCTTCTCTACGGTCACGTCTTCTCTTCCAAGGAGGCGATGCAGTACCTCAGCGACGTCCGGCTGGGCGTGGACCTGGGGCTGCTCCCGCAGGTGAACCGCCAGGTCCTGAACGAGCTCCTGGTGGCCATCAGGCCCGGGTACCTTCAGAAGATGGCCGGCCGCGAACTCGACCCCTGGGAGCGGGACACCATGAGAGCCGACCTCATCCGGTCCAGACTCAGACCCGACGGACAGGCTTCAGCCTCGGCATCAGCCTGAAGGTAGAAAGGTGTGAGCGCGCGGCCGAACCGCGCGGGAAGGAGGTTCAAACGATGTTCGCTCGCTACACGGAGAGGGCCCAGCGCGTCATCCTCCTGGCCCAGGAGGAGGCCAGGCGCCGCAAGGAAGGCGTTGTCGGCACCGAGCACATCCTTCTCGGTCTCCTCCGCGAGGGTGAGGGCGTCGGGACGAAGGTCCTCCAGGCGCTCGGCGTCGACCTCGAACGGGCCCGGAGCGAGGTCGAGAAATTGATCGGAGCCGGAGGGACCGGCCGCCCGCAGGGTCCCGTCGAGGGCGTCGTCCTGACCCCGAGGGCGAAGAAGGTCGTCATGGAACTCGCGCCGCGGGAGGCGCAGAGCCTCGGCCACAACTACGTCGGGACGGAACACCTCCTTCTCGCCCTCCTGCGGGAAGGGGAAGGGATAGCGGCCAAGGCCCTCGAGGGGATGGGTGTCGACCTGGAGCGGGCGCGGGGACTGGTCGTCCAGCTCCTCGGCGGGCACCAGGCTCCTCAGGGTCTCTGGGCGCACCTCGCGGGCATGCCCGCGCCGCCCGGGATCCAGGCCCCCGGGCGGCAGCGCCAGGCCCCGGGCAGGTCCAAGACCCCGACTCTCGACACCTACGGCCGTGACCTCACCGCCCTCGCCCGCGAAGGCAAGCTGGACCCGGTCATCGGACGGGAAAAGGAGATCGAACGGGTCATCCAGGTCTTGAGCCGCCGGACCAAGAACAACCCCGCCCTCATCGGCGAGCCCGGCGTCGGGAAGACGGCCATCGTCGAGGGGCTGGCCCAGCGCATCGTTGACAACCGCGTCCCGGAGGTCTTGAAGGATAGGCGGGTCGTGGCCCTCGACCTGGCCTCGCTCGTGGCGGGTTCCAAGTACCGCGGTGAGTTCGAGGAACGCCTGAAGAGGGTGATGAACGAGATCCGCGGCAGCGGCGAGATCATCCTCTTCGTGGACGAGCTCCACACCATCGTCGGCGCCGGGGCGGCCGAAGGGGCCATCGACGCCTCGAACATCCTCAAGCCAGCCCTGGCCCGGGGAGAGCTCCAGTGTATAGGAGCCACGACGCTGGACGAGTACAGGAAGCACATCGAGAAGGACCCGGCCCTCGAGAGACGCTTCCAGCCCATCACCGTCTCCGAGCCGACCGTCGAGGAGACCCTTGCCATCCTCAGGGGACTGCGGGACCGCTATGAGGCTCACCACGGCGTCGAGATCCTGGACGAGGCCATCGAGGCGGCCGTCCGGCTGTCGGACCGTTTCGTGTCCGACCGGTTCCTGCCGGACAAGGCCATCGACCTCATCGACGAGGCCGCCTCCCGGGTGCGCCTGAGGGCCTTCACCGCCCCGCCCGACCTGAAGGAGATGGAGGAAGAGCTCGAACGGCTTGTCCGGGAGAAGGAGGCGGCGGTGTCGGCCCAGGAGTTCGAGAAGGCGGCGGGCCTCCGCGACAAGGAACGTGAGCTGCGGGAGCGCCTGGAGGCCGCAAGACGGGAGTGGAAGCACAAGAGGGTCGAGGCGAAGAGTGTCGTCGGGGCCGAGGACATCGCCCACATCGTCTCTTCCTGGACGGGCATCCCGGCCACAAAGCTCGAGGTCGAGGAATCCCAGCGCCTGCTGAACCTCGAGGAGGTCCTCCATGAGCAGGTGATAGACCAGGAGGACGCCGTCCGCGCCGTCGCCCGGGCCATCCGCCGGGCCCGGGCCGGGCTGAAGGACCCGCGGCGGCCCATCGGGTCCTTCATCTTCCTGGGGCCGACCGGCACCGGGAAGACCCACCTCGCCCTCGCCCTGGCGGAGGCCCTCTTCAGTGACAGGGACGCCGTCATCCGCATCGACATGTCCGAGTACATGGAGCGGCATAACGTATCGCGCCTTGTCGGCGCCCCGCCGGGGTATGTCGGTCACGAGGAGGGCGGCCAGCTCACCGAAGCGGTGCGGCGGCGCCCGTACTCGGTCGTCCTCTTCGACGAGATAGACAAGGCCCATCCGGAGGCCTTCAACATCCTCCTCCAGATACTGGAGGACGGGAGGCTCACCGACGCCCAGGGCCGGACCGTCGACTTCCGCAACACGGTCATCGTCATGACGGCCAACATCGGCGCCCACCTGATAGCGAAGGAGGGCGGCCTGGGCTTCAGGGCCGACCGCTCTCCGGCCTCGGACTACGAGGCGATGAAAGAGAAACTGATGGAACAGGTGAAGCGCGAGTTCCGGCCGGAGTTCCTGAACCGTGTGGACGAGATCATCGTCTTCCGGCCGCTGGAGATGGAGCACCTGGTGCAGATCGTCGGGCTGATGCTCAAGGACGTCGGCCGGCGCCTGGCGGAGATGGGCATCGAACTCGAGGTAACCGACAAAGCTAAGGCCAGGCTGGCCGAAGAGGGGAACGACCCCACCTACGGCGCAAGACCCCTGAGGCGCGCCATCGTGCGGCTCGTCGAGGACCCGCTCTCCGAGGAGTACCTCAAGGGGACGTTCAGGTCGGGCCGCAAGGTGCGGGTGGATTTCGACGAGGAGAAGGGGTTCACGTTCACCGACGTCGGGCCCTCGTCCAAGCCCTCGTCCAAGCCCTCGGGCGCCGGAGACCACCCACCCGGGCGGACGACGGACGAGACACCCGGGGACGGTGGCGCCGACGACTCTGAGAACGACACCGGGAAGAGGACCTCGAAATAGACCGGGGAGAATCCAGTGGAGACATCCGGCGGGGGGAACGACGCCCGCCGCCCGCGGCCCGGGGAAGCCGGGCGGAAGCGACCAGGTCGAGCCGGCCCGGCCTCGCACCCCGCCCCGGCTTCCCCACCGGCGCTGCGGATGAAGGGCGCGGGGGCCGCAGGCGGAAGCACCCCCGGGCGGCGCTCATCGAGATCCTGCGGCAGGTAGCCCCGGGCACCCCGCTCCGGGCCGGGGTTGACAGCATCTTGCGGGGGCGCACCGGCGCCCTCATCGTCGTCGGGGACACCCCCGAGATCCTGGCCACGCTCGACGGGGGCTTCAGAGTGGACGCCGCCTTCACCCCTTCTGCGCTCTACGAGCTCTCAAAGATGGACGGCGGCATCGTCCTCTCCAAGGACACCTCCCGCATCCTCTACGCGAACGTGCAGCTGAACCCTGACCCTTCCCTGCCTTCAGACGAGACCGGCATAAGACACCGGACGGCGGAGCGCCTGGCCCGTCAGACGGGGGAGCTCGTTCTGGCCGTCTCCTCCCGGCGCAGTGTCGTCACCCTCTATAAGGGGGACCTCAAGTACAGTCTGCGGGACATCGGGTTCATCCTTGAGAAGGCGAACGAAGCCGTGGAGGTGCTGGACCGCTACCGGAACGGGCTCAACGAAGCCCTGACCTCACTGACGGCCCTGGAGTTCGAGGACATGGTGACGGTCGGGGACTTCGCCGCCGTCCTTCAGAAGGCCGAACTCGTCCTCAATGTGGCGGACGAGATCGAGGCTCTCGCCGCCGAGCTGGGGACAGAGGGCCGGCTGGTGAGCATCCAGATGAGCGAGGTCGTTCCGCTCGTGGAGGCCACGGCCCTCCTGGTGATCCGGGATTACTGGAAGGGTCCGAAGGGATGCGACCCGGAGGACGTCCAGGCGCGTCTGAAGAGCCTTTCGGAGTCGTCCATGCTCACCGCGGGAGAGATAGCCCGGGTCATGGGGTACTCCGGCAGCGAGGCCGGTCTGGCGGAACACGCGACGCCCCGTGGAGCCAGGCTGCTGCACGCTGTCCCGCGGGTGCCGGCCGCGGTGGCGGACAGGGTCGTGGAGAGGTTCGGCAACCTGCAGCGCATCCTCGCGGCGACGATGGCCGAACTGGACGAGGTGGAAGGGGTGGGAGAAGCCCGGGCCAGAGCTCTCAAGGAGAACCTGAGAAGGATGAGGGAACAGGCGCTTCTCGGTTGGTCACCGGGTTAGAGGGGGCGGTCCGGTCGCGGCCCCTGGCGCTTGGCGGGGACCCGCACCGGTCAGCAGAAATAGAACGGCCCCAGGGCGACGAGGCGGTCCCTCTCGTGTTCGAGGACCTCGCCCATGTCGATGCCGAGGACCTCACAGAGCCCTAC
>ENA-OSAF01000567-OSAF01000567.1-marine-sediment-metagenome-genome-assembly--contig:-NODE-567-length-10085-cov-24.624128_pt1 | contig 10085 bp, 6 predicted proteins | sample MGYA00237872_ERZ529318 | MGnify/ENA primary metagenome ERZ529318 (study PRJEB26369, sample SAMN03142813) | marine sediment metagenome | biome: marine; feature: borehole; material: sediment... | reverse complement strand
CTTCCGATCTAGTAGGGGAAAAAGGTAAAAATATCATCACCGCTGGTGTAATAAAAGCCGTTGACCGGCACAAACTTGCCTAAGAAAAAGCATTTCCAGCAAACTTTTTCCGGTTTTTGTGCCATGGAGTTAAATGACAGGACGCCGGACGTGCCGGTGATAAGCGGAAAGGTGGTTTGTGTCGCTTCCTCGAAAGTATCGGACGGATGCCCGCAGAAATAGCAGTGGCCCTTTACTTTCTTGGGTTCGGAGCCGACTTTGATATTTACTTTGGGCTTTACAGCATAGGGGCCGTCCACCAGCAGGCCGGACGTAGTTATATCCAGCTCATTTTCGTTTAAAAAGTCATCCATCCTTTCCTGCAAGTGAGCATGGGACTCAGGCAGCCGGACCAAGGTGCGTTTAATCTTTTTTCCGTTGTATTCAAATTCTACCTTCTTATCGCTTTTATATGCCCACTTGACCGATGTCCCGGTGGGCCTGGGCGCCTTGTTGTAAATTATCTCGGCGATGCCGCACGACTTCTTTTTGGGAAAACTATAAAAACGGTCTTTCTTACTGTCATAATAAAAGTTATACGCCCTGGTGTCTTCTCTTTGTTTCTTGGTCGAAATATTGTAATATCGCTCTACCAGGATGTCGTAGGCCTGCTCGAGGGCCCTTTGAACAGCTTCCCTGGATCCCTCCAGAATGAACTCATTATCTTTTTGTTTGAAATTCACCTCCTTTTCCATTTCGTCCAGTATTTTTTTCAGCCCAACCAGGCCGGAATCCAGCCAGAAATGGCCCGCCTTTGAAAAACTTAATTGAATATTTTTTTCTTTTTGTTTCATAACAATGGGGGCAACATAACATAAAACCGCCCGCCCGAAGTCACCTCCTTTTAATTTTCCAAATTTTATTTTGTTAACTAAATTATGTAAAGTCTTTTTTCTTGCAACTTGCAAAAGCAATAAAAATCTAATATCATTAGCTCAAATCAAATATGGTCATTTTTTATATACCTCCCGACACCAAGACACCTGAAGGATTTAATTTTGCCGGTAGTTTACCTTAAAGGAATTGAAATATTTGTTTGTGTTGTATTTAGCCTACCTAATAAGGGTTTTATACTCATTGAAATGCTATTTATTTAGTTCTCTTAAAAAAGGGGAGGGTGCTTCCTTGCCTATAGACAAAAGCCGTCAAAAAGCCTTGTTCTGGAGCGTGCCGGAAAATGTCTTAAACAACCCGGCCTTCGCCACCTGGCGGACCAAAACTATCCTTTGTGAGGGCTCGGCTGCCGATATCGGCGAACTGGACGCGCGACAAATTGAACAAACCTTGGCCGAAAGGTTCCTGCCGCCAAAAATAAAGAAAATGTGGTCAGAGTATATTAAGAGCGAATCGCAGAGAAGGGAGCCCAAAATGCAACTCACTCCCCTGCAGAAAAAAACGTTGAAAATATTCTCCGGAGTAAACAGGGACGGCAATTTCTACTTCACTGGTGGAACCGCCCTGGCCGTGTGCTACCTCCACCACCGGGAGTCGGAAGACTTGGATTTCTTAACGGGCGATGCCGTTTCTCTCGCGCCAACAGCGCGGGAATTCGAAAACCAGTTGCGGGCTGCCGGGCTAAATGTGCAGGTAGAAAGACGGCAGGCTGCTTTTGTCAGATTTTTAATAGGACGGGAACTAAAGGTAGACCTGGCTCTAGACACCCCTTTCCGGCTCAAGCCGCCGGTACAGCTGAATATTGAAGGCGCAGAGATACCCGTGGACGACCTCGACGATATTGCAGCCAATAAAATGCTGGCCCTCTTCGGCCGGGCCGAACCCCGCGACTTCGTTGACGTCTATTTCCTTTCCAAGGAATATTTCGACTTTATGGAATTGGTCCAAATGGCAGCGAAAAAAGATACGGGATTTGATCTTTACTGGCTTGCAGCGGCCATGCAGGAAGCGGAAAAGATAGAGCTGCTGCCGGTCAAAATGCATAAGCCGTTTAACCTGTCGGATATGAAAAAATTTTACATGGAACAACGGATCAAGCTGCTGAGGCGCATCGTCGGCAAGCCCGGCAAAAATTAATACATGTTGCCGCGTGCAAATGCTGGGTAGATTTATACAGGGCCAGCGGATATAATTAAACCTTCTCCACACACCCGTACTCCTTTTCGGCAAGGGACCTCAAACACCACAGTCGCAATATTGGGCGGTCTTTTCAAAGGGCCTTAACTTAATTAATTCAATAAGACTATAACATATATTACCTGAATATTTTGTTTAAAAAAGTCGAATATAGCATGATTTTTTACTTAATTTACTAATCTTAGGATATCTTCCGCCTCCTCCCAAAAACAGCCCCGCTACCCCCGCACACATGCAAAAAAAGCCCCGCGGTTTTCACCCCGCGGGGCTTTAGTGGTGACCCATAATAAACTAAGCTTGAGAAACGCAAGTTCCGTCAAGTCAGTAATGGTGGTGGAAGCCGGTAATCCCAGCGCAAACGTCCGGCCCGGCGCATCACGGCCCGGTGGCGTAAGGCGATCCCGCAGAAAAAGTTAAACTGTTTCTTTAAGTAAGCGTTCCCGAGCGCGCTTGAGCAGCTCTTTGCCGTCCTCGCCATCTTCCGGATATACCGCTGCGCCAAAGCACCACCCTTTTTCTGTCACCCATTCCTGAAATTTTTTAATTACCACGGCTGTTCCCTCCGGGCCTGTCAAGGGAAGCACCAGCGTCACAAGGTTATCGTCAACTGCCACCACCTCGTCTATTTCTCGCAGTCTTCTTTCCAGGCGCCTCTTTATGTCCGACATGCTTGCCTTCCCGAAAGACTTCCTTTGCGCCAGGAGAAGAGCATATTTCGTTCCTCCCCTTTTGGCCCGGTTGGTTTCCAGCCGGAGCACTTTCTCTAATATTTCCCAGGGGTCTTTTTCGTTGCGCCCGATAAGCTTTTCCACCCGCTGAAGCAACTCTTTAGTAGCAAAGGGCTTGCTTACATATTCCACGACACCCGTTTCGATAGCCTTCTTGACCGTTGACAGCTTTGTGTCGGCTGTCAGGATCATTACCGGCACATACCGGTAACTGGGCATTTTCTTTATTTTTTCTATCGTGGTCAGACCATCAATACCCGGCAGGTAAATATCAACAATAACGAGATCGAACGGGTCAAGTTTTTCTCTTATTTTAACCAGCGCTTCTTCTCCACTGCTCGCTTCTTCAACCTCGTAATCGTCATTCTCGAGAACTTTTTTTAGTGAAAACCTGGTTAACGTGGAATCTTCCACTAGGAGGATGGATTTCTTTCCGCGGTTCAAGGTGAACTACCCCTCCCTTCGCTTGGCTCAGGAAGGGGCTTCCCGAGCCAAGCGAATTTGTAGGTTTCCTTGGGAAATGCCACTTAATCACACTGGTTTGCCATATAATTGTGAAGAAATAGAGGAATATAGGGTAAGATTATCTTTTACCGGTAGGATTTTGCTTGTCTTTTAACGAATCGGTTATAATCTCCATTATTCAAGAAACCTGGCAGTTGATTTTCTTGACCAAATTATATGCCAAAAATACAATGCGTGTCCATCATTTTGTGCAGCCTTATAGCACTGTTTTAATCAACCCCAATTTACTAACGAGCGAAATTGCGTAACGAGCTGGAAATGAGAGGAGGGTGAATTTGTGCAATCGGTATTGAATACTTGTGAGCCGCGACCCGAAATTCTGGCGGGCACGTTTAACCCCGAGGTTTTCACGGCGTCGCTGAGCCCGATTATTGAGTATTATCGCAGCGGCCGGGGCGTTATCGACAGCATTTATACCAACGCAGAACTCTTTTTCCGGGAAGCCACCTACCCGACCCAAGGCCTCCGCTTAGCATTGGCGGAGGTCTTCGGTCGAATCGCCGGTGACATGACCGTACCGGCTATCCACCGCTTGGAGACAGCTTTTGGAGGCGGTAAAACCCACACGCTGATCGCTTGCACGCACATTGCCCATAAAGGTACAAAGCTGCGGGGGATCATTCAGGATTTTCTGGACCCGGGGCTGCTCCCCGAACCCGGCTCCATCGCTGTCGTTGGCGTGGCCGGCGACGAAATACCAGTACATAAACCCAAAGGAGAAGCGTTAGTACCGTATACTCTCTGGGGTGAAATAGCCTACCAAATCGGCGGAGAGAGTCTTTACCGCGAGGTTGAAGACGAGGCCAACTCCCATGCCGCGCCCGGCAGGACATATTTCGACCGCGTATTCAACGGCCGCAAAGCCATCATAATGCTGGACGAACTGGCCCAGTACGCGGCACGGCTTGAAGCGGCCCGGCCCGACGGTGCCAGCCAGCTTGCCGCCTTTTTGATGGCGCTGCACGGTTACGCCCGCAACCACCCCGGGATTGCCGTCGTGCTCACGCTTGCCAGCGCGACAGACGCCTTTGCCAAACAGACGGAGCGCCTGGCCAAACTCATCAGCCAGGTGCGCGGTGAGGATGTCAGCGAGGACGACGCTTTGGGGATCGGTGAAAAAGCCGTGCAGGGCGTGGCCAGCGTGGTAGCCCGTGATGCCGTACAAATCACGCCGGTGCAGGCAGCGGAAATTTCGTCCGTACTGGCCAAACGGCTTTTTATTTCCGTAAACCGCAACGCCGCCAGGGCTGCCGCCGAGGAATACATGCGCATGTATCGCCGGAACGCCGCCTTGTTACCGGAAGAGGCCTCCCATGAAAGCTTTATGGACCGGATGATCGCCACCTACCCGTTTCATCCCACACTTGTCGACTTTCTCAACAAGAAGCTGGCCAATGCCGAAAACTTCCAGGGCACGCGCGGCGTCCTCAGGGTGCTTGCCCTTGCTGTGCGCAGCCTGTGGCAAAAACAGCAAGCCGTGCCGATGATCCACGCCTGCCACCTGGACCTGCGCTCCGAGCGCGTAGTTAACGAGATCCTAGGCCGTACGGGCAGCTCGGACTTGCTGTTCGTCCTCAACGCCGATGTCGGCGGCGTCGACACCGGCACCATCGAGGGCGGCCGCAGCAACGCGGAACTGGCCGACCGGAACAACCCGCACCCGGAGGGCCATCCCCTTTACGAGTATACGTGGAAAACTGTCTTTCTGCACAGCCTGGTCGGCCGCCAAGAGGGCCTGGATGCCAAAATCTTCGGCCTCTATGAATCTGAAGCACTGTTTTGTGTATCCTTTCCCGGTCTTACGCCGCCGCAGGTACGCACGGCCCTCGAGGAAATTGACAAAAGCGCCTTTTATCTCCGGTATGAGCAAGGGAAATATTATGCCAGTGATGAACCGACCATCAACAGCGTCCTCGCCAGAATCCGCAAGACGTTGAACGCAAGCCAGGTGAAAGAGCTGCTTGAGGCAACGGCACGCAAGATCGTAACAGAAGGCTCGGGCCTGTTTCACATCGAACATGACGTCTCAATACCGGAGCATCTTCCCGACGGCAAAGGCAGGCCCGTCCTCGGGGTCGTTTCGCTGACCTGCGAGACTATAGATGTTGAAGCCATGGTGACTACCAAGGGCGTGAACAAGCCGCGCGAACAGCAAAACCTTATCTTTCTCCTTGTCCCGGAAACCGTGACCGTAAAAGGCATGGCCGAGCAGGAAGAGCTCTTCCCGGGCCAAAACTCCCGGGCGCAGGAGGCCCGGCAGCGTATTGAGACAATCGCACGCCAGGTGAAGGCGATGCGCATTTTAGCCGAAAAGCCACAGAGTTACGGCGTCAACCCCCGCCGCTTAGTTGACGAAGACTTCAAGAAGCGGCACGCGGAGCGCGAGCAGGCGCTGGTAACCGCAGTCTCCAGCATCTATACGAGCCTTTATTACCCCTCAACAGCAGGGCACATCGTGCGCAAAGAGATAAAGACGGGCGGCGGCGAGGGCGGGGCGCCCTTCATCGAACAAATCCGTGACGTGTTGATTGAGGATGGTGAGCTTCTTACCAGCCGCAACACAACACAATCCGACCTTTTGAACCTGAGCAAGCTTTTCTTCGAACACGGCGACACCATCACCCTGGCCAAGCTGCGCGAAAACTTCTGCTGCGTGCGCAGCTGGCCGGTGCTGGAGAATTCCGGAATATTAGAGCAGATTATACGGGCCGGCGTCCAGAAAGGCATATGGTGCGTTTTTCGCATGGGCGCCGGGGATAGCGTGAAGCCGGGCGAGTTCTACCACCGGGAGAACGAAATCCCCATGGGGATCAACCTGGAAGCCGGGGAATACGGGCTCATTACCCCTCAGGGTGCAAAACAGCGCGGCTGGGCCGAAACGCAAAAGGTAGATCCGGCCAAAGTACGGGACGGCGTAATTTATGCGGTGGCGCGGGACGGCATCGCTACAGTACAAAAGGTTACAGAAAACTGTACTGAGAAATACGGCGAGGTCCCATCTCAGGATCTGGAGGAAGCTGTGGCGACTCTCGTTCAGAACAAACGCCTTTTTGCCTTTCGCGGCAAACCAGATCAAAAAGAGAAGCCGGATCTAATTTATGGAACAAACGCAGCCCTTTACACCCCACAGCCCGGCGACGTTCTTATCACACCGGCAAAAGCGGCCGAGCTGGGGTGGGTCACTGCCGGTCAACGCAAGTTCATCCTTGAGGGCAGGGAAGCAGCCAACAAAGTCTTGCCGCTGCTGCGAAGGCTGGGCAGCATCTATAACAAGGGCGCCAAATCCACCATTAACAGCATGGACCTGGTGGATCTTGCACTGCCCGAAGGCGGTACATTACGGCTCCAGCTGACCGACGTTACACCGGAATCGATGAAAGCGCTTAGCGAACTCTTCGAGGTACTTGATGGAATCGTAGAAAAAGGAGAACAAACCGAGGTTTTCCTGGAAATTGACGATCCCGATGACAATTGTCCATTCGTTAAAGAGTTAAAAGAATAAATAAATATACTCATTATGTGAGGCGTGTCCAATGACAAACAATAAGTCAACTACCGGTTGGGAACTGCAGCGGGATTTTAAACACCGCATCCAGCCTTTGGTGGAGCATGCTCCCTGGGTATTGCGCATAACCGAGCATAAGGATAAACCTGTCCCCGTCTTTGTAGTCAAAGAGCGCTTTTCCCCGGAGGAGGAACCCCAAAAAAAGGGCAAAGCCCGGGGCAAAGGGGTGCTGAGAGACCGGGGGCTGCTTTACGGCCAATCCCTGCGCCGCTGTTTGCCCGTGATCCGCACAATTATCGGCGGCGTGTGCGATGATGCCGGGATCCCGCTTGACCTGCAACGGTTTATCAAAAACGGGCGCATCACGTTCCGGGGTAATCTGCCCCTCGACGAGGAGGCGGGCGCCAAGCTGTCGCTTATCTTCAAACTGCAAGAACGCGTCAAGGACATGGACCGGGTTGAACTCATCGCCTGGCGCGTGCAGCGTTTCAGCCGCGAGGAGGCCGCGTATTGGCTAACGCGGGCCACCCAATACGGCGAGGCAGCCAGCCGCTGGGCGCGATCGGGCATGCGCATCATGCTCGGCGGCCAGCCCGGGGATAAGGCAGTCCTTGATATGATTGAAAAGTTGCGCAGGTAAAACAAGGGGAGAAAGCTCATGCCGCAAAACAAAGCTAGAACTGACACCCGCCTCATTGAGGCGGGCTTTCCCTGCCACCAGGTGGGCGCCGAGACCCAGCGGGAGCGCGGTGCCAGTTCCGCCCTCCCACCGCTATATTTTCTGCACGTCTGGTGGGCGCGGCGCCCGCTGACGCCCAGCCGCGCCGCCATACTCGGTTCCTTGCTGCCCGCCGGCACGGACCCGGACTGGTTCCTCCGGCGATTGGGCATTGAAAAGGTGCAGGCACTGGTTAACGGGCAGCCGTGGACGCTTACCGGACGGCTACTCGATCGCGTGAAAACCGACAAATCAGGGTCCGAGTGGTTGCCGGTCGATGATGCGACCCTCTGGGCACTGGAGAAGGAACAGGAACGGCGAGACAAGAACCGGAATGTTATCCGGAAACTGTGTGGCGCCGACCCGGGCCTTTATGGCCATCCGGTAATCGCCCGTTGGGCCCGGGAGTCTCAACCGTTGCCGGAGCCTTGGCCAAAAAAGGGCGAACGTCTTCAAGTCCAGCGCGTGGCTGCGGACCCGGCCCATGTGAACGAGAGGATTGAATTTGCTAAGTCGGAACGCGTGAAAAGCATTTTGGGATCTATCCTCAAATGGGACGCCGAAGACCTGTACGCCTATGGTCGAGCTTATGCTCACCATCCGGCCTCAATGAGTGAAATGCTGACGGTGCTCGATCCCACGGCCGGCGGCGGGTCCATTCCGTTTGAGGCCATGCGCCTCGGACACAGTGTCATTGCGAACGAGCTAAACCCTGTCGCTGTGGTGATCCTTTATGCCACGCTTGATTATCCCGCAAGGTTTGGTCTTGATCTTATCGACGACCTCAAGAAATGGGGCAACCGGCTGGTTTCATGCGTCGAGCAGCAGATGGCTGACGTGACGCCGTTTTCTCCGCTCCCCAAACAGGAACTCGAACATCTTAGGAAACACTGCATTAATTGCCAGGAACTCGTTTCCCAGTTCGATGGGCCTGAGCAGGATCAAGTAGGGCTAATCTATTGTCGCCAGGTGACCTGTCCCCATTGCGGCGGCGAGGCGCCCCTGTTGAACACCTGCTGGCTGTCCAAGGAAGGCGAAAAGTGGGGCGTGCGCATCGTCACGGACGGCCAATCGAGGGGCGGCAAGGTGCGGTTTGAGACCTACCGCGTCAAGGGCAGCCGGGGGCCGAGCGGCGAAGACCCCAACTACGCCACGGTTAGCGGCGGCGTCGGAACGTGCGTGCACTGCCGCCAGGCCATCTCCGCCGAAGAAATCAAAGCCCAGGCGCGGGGCGAATCGCCGCACGGCAGGTGGCAAGACCGGCTTTACTGCGTGGTGGCCGTGCGTTACCAGCCCAAAATTGATAAAAACGGCAGGCCGCAGCGTTACAGAAGCGGCGAGCGGGCCGGCGAAATCAAGACGGAGAAAGTCCGCTTTTTCCGGCCGCCCAGCGACCGCGACCTGCAAGCCCTGGCCGAGGCCGAACAGCGCCTCCGGGAACGCTGGCCTGAATGGGAGCGGCAGGGGCTTATCCCCACTGAGCGATTTCCGGAAGGTAACGACATGCGACCGGTCACCTACGGCATGACGCGCTGGTGCGACATGTTTACCCCGCGCCAGCTACTGGGGCACCTTATTCTGGTGGAAGAGCTGAACCGCCTCAAGCCTGAAATCCTCCGGGAACTCGGCGAGGACCGCGGCCGCGCCGTGGTTACATACCTTCAGTTTGTAATCGATAAGGTTATTGACTATAATAGCAGACAGACTCTCTGGCATGCGTCGAGAGGGGTTATAGCGCATACTTTTACACGCCACGATTATTCAGTTAAATGGACCTTTGGTGAGCTTATTCTATCTGGGCCTAGCTCGGGGGCTTCATGGGCATTATCTCAGGTAATGGATGCTTATGCTAAAATTGCTGAATTAGTGCAGCCTCTAAATGACAGGCTCAACGGGACCGAAGCGCCCCCAGTGAAAATCCGCTGCGGTACCGCCGCCCACTTGGATTTGCCTGAACGTTCAGTAGACCTCGTATGTATCGACCCGCCCTATTACAACAACGTCCAGTACGCGGAGCTGTCCGATTACTTCTACGTCTGGCAGCGGCGCACTCTTAATGATCTCTATCCGGACATCTTTCGCCGGCGACTTACAAACAAGACGGACGAGGCCGTAGCCAATCCGGCGCGGGACGGGTCCGCCGCCGGGGCGGCACGGGAGTACGAGCGCCTGATGGGCGAGATTTTCGCTGAGTGCCGCCGCGTTCTTAAGGATGACGGCATTATGACCATCATGTTCACCCATAAGACCCAGGAAGCCTGGGAAGCACTAACGCGTTCGATTATCGAGAGCGGTTGGACGATTACCGCATGTATGCCTATCGAATCAGAATCACAGGTAGACATTCATCACAAGAACATGGCAGCACCTGTTAGTTCCATCTTCCTGACCTGCCGCAAGCGAGAGGCCGGGGGCGACACCCCCGCCACCTGGACGGGTTTCGGCGGCACCGGGGTGGCCCGGCGCGTGCGCGAAGCCG
>ENA-OSAF01000566-OSAF01000566.1-marine-sediment-metagenome-genome-assembly--contig:-NODE-566-length-10086-cov-23.861130_pt1 | contig 10086 bp, 8 predicted proteins | sample MGYA00237872_ERZ529318 | MGnify/ENA primary metagenome ERZ529318 (study PRJEB26369, sample SAMN03142813) | marine sediment metagenome | biome: marine; feature: borehole; material: sediment... | reverse complement strand
TGCGGCGTTCTGATGCCGGCCACCACGTCCTCGCCCTGAGCGTTGATAAGATACTCGCCGTACAGTTCGTTGGCGCCGGTAGCCGGGTTGCGGGTAAAGGCCACCCCTGTCCCGCAGTCGTTACCCAGGTTGCCGAAAACCATAACCTGGATGTTCACCGCCGTGCCCAAATCGTCGGGTATTTTATTGACCTTGCGGTAAACAATGGCCCGGTCGGTATTCCATGAACTGAATACCGCGTGTATAGCTTTGAACAACTGCTGCAGGGGATCTTGGGGAAAAGGCCGGCCGGTTTCCCTTTCCACCAGTTTTTTGTATTCTTCAACAACAACCTGCCATTGTTCGGCAGTTAACTGGTTGTCGAATTTGACCCCGGCTTCTTCCTTGCATGCTTCCAGTATGCGTTCGAACTTTTGATGCTCAATACCCAGCACCACGTCTCCAAACATGTTCAGGAAGCGGCGGTAGCAATCCAAAGCAAAGCGAAGGTCGCCGGAGGCCGCAGCCAGACCATGCACAGTTTCATCGTTCAGCCCCAAGTTCAAGACGGTATCCATCATACCGGGCATGGAAATGGGTGCACCGGAGCGCACGCTTACCAGGAGCGGGTTCTCCGGGTCACCGAAACGCTTTCCTGTTTTTTCCTCCAGCGTGAGCATCTTTTCCCGCACCTGATCCTCCAAACCCGGCGGGAACTGCTTGTTTTCCCGGTAAAATTGACTGCAAGCCTCGGTGGTAATGATAATGCCGGGAGGAACGGGCAGTCCAATATTAGTCATTTCCGCCAAGTTAGCTCCCTTACCGCCGAGCAGATTTTTCATATCCGCCCGGCCCTCTGCAAAAGTATACACCCATTTCTTACTTGCCATGTCTTTCCCCCCTGTAGTATATTTCCAGCACCTTGCTGGCTGTTTCCTCAACTGCCTTGTTGGTAACGTCTATTACGGAACAGCCGGCCTTTTTCATAATACCCTCAGCGTATTCCAACTCCTTGAGAATGCGGTCCATACTGGCGTAGTCGGCGTTGGAAGTCAGGCCCAGCGACTTCAGCCGCTCCTGCCTTATTTCATTCAGCAAGGTGGGACGGATCGTCAGGCCGATGAGCCTGTGCGGCGGGAGGCTAAAAATTTCCTCCGGCGGCGCTACTTCCGGCACCAGCGGCACATTAGCCGCCTTAATGCGCTTATGCGCCAGGTACATACAAAGAGGAGTTTTGGAGGTGCGGCTGACGCCTATCACCACCAGATCGGCCCTGAGTATCCCGCGCGGGTCCTTGCCGTCGTCATATTTTACGGCAAACTCAATGGCCTCGACCTTGTTGAAATACTCCTGGTCCGTTTTGCGCACCAGTCCAGGCTCCAGCTTGGGCGGGCTCCCCTCCAGCCGGGTCAGCGCGTCCAGCATGGGAGTCATGATGTCTACGGTAATGATATTGTATTTCTCAGCCTCCCGCACCAGCGCTGCTTTCAGTTCCGGCAGTACCAGGGTATAAGCAATTATGCTTTTATAACGGCTTATTTCGGCTACAATTTCCGGAATTTCCTCGGGGTCGTTTACATAAGAAATCCGCCGGATTTCCACCCGGCCGCCGTTGAACTGGCTGGCGGCTGCCCGGACCACCAGCTCTGCAGTTTCGCCGATGGAATCGGATATTATATATATAACAGGCTTGGACTTATCATTAGCCGTGGAAATAGGTACCGCCTCCTTATAAATCCCCTTCGCCTAGTTCTACAAACAACCTGGTTATGTTGGTCTTGCTGAGCCGCCCGGTAACTTCCAGCTCCGGGGTGCCATCCGCCTGGTGCACCACCCGCACCACCGGCAGGGCGTCCACCTCGTGCGTGATAATTTTACGAGCGGCTTCCCAAACGGATTCTTCTGGTTCCGTGTATATGATATTGGGCATCCTGGTCATGACCACCCCTACGGGAAGCTTATGAATGTCCTGCCCTCCCAGAGTGATTTTCAGCAGGTCCTTGCGCGAAAGCAGGCCCTCCAGGAATCCGCCTTCCCGAACAACAAACAAGGTACCCACATCCTCGATGAACATGGTTACCACGGCGTCGTAAATGGTACACTGTTCTGAAACCGCTACGGGCACCGATTTAACATCGCCCACCGTGATTTGGTGCAGCTTTTCCGCCAAAATCCGGCCGGGTTTTTTGCCGCTATAAAAATAACCCACCCGGGGACGTGCTTCCAGCATACCGGACATGGTCAAAATGGCCATGTCCGGCCGTAAAGTAGCCCTGGTTAGGTTCAGCCGCTCGGCGATTTGTTCGCCTGTAATGGGCCCTTCCTTTTTGACGATGTCCAGAATCATTTCCTGCCTTTTGGTAAGTTGCATACTATCGCCCCTTAAAGGCAATTATGCTATACTATTTATCCCCAGATCTTCTAATAATATATATTATATATTTTTTTTAATTTTCCTCTGGGAGGAGAAAAAATATATTTATTTATTTGATACCACAATTTTACTTAAATCTGCCACTTTGCCTATGAAACCCGCTATATTTTTCAGCAGGGCCAGGCGGTTTTCCCTTACCCGCTCATCTTCAACCATGACCAGGACGTCATCGAAAAAGCGGGCCACCGGCTTCTGCAGTTCCGCAATTCGGGCCAGCGCCGCGCCGTACTCCCTTTTTTCGATCAAGGCACCGGCAGAGGCGGCAATTTCCCGAAAAGACTTGTACAGCTCTTCTTCCGCCGGTGTTTCAAACAGCGCGGGGTCCACTTGGTCATGCGTAGCTTTCTTGCTCAAGTTGCGGGCCCGTGTAAATGCCGTCAGCAGCGCGTCAAAGGCGGGGGCGCTGCGGAACTGTTCCAAAGCCTGCCCTCTCTGCCACGCGCCGGCCACGTCAGTAAATCCGGCGGTCAGTACAGCATCAACCGTGTCGTACGACAGCCCCCGCTCTATGAACAAACCGCGCAAACGCTGCCGAACAAACTCTTCCAGCTCAGCCAGTACTTCCTCCCGCGCCAGTTTCATCGCTACCCGGCCTGCGTAATTGTTGTAGGCCCGTTCGAAAATCTCCCGCAGGGAAAGCACAAGTTCACCTTCTATGATAATCAGGCATACCCCCAGGGCCTGGCGCCTCAACGCGTAAGGGTCCTGGGAGCCGGTGGGCTGAATACCCATACCGAAGCAGCCCACCAGGGTGTCCGTTTTATCGGCGATGCTCAATATTTTACCCGGCAGCGTTCGGGGCAGTTCGTCGCCTGCAAATCGGGGGAGGTGATGTTCAAAAATGGCCAGTGCCACCTGTTCCGGCTCGCCGCCCCGGCGGGCGTACTCCCGCCCCATAACCCCCTGCAGCTCGGGAAATTCGTAGACCATGTTGGTCAAAAGGTCAGCCTTAGCCAGCCTAGCAGCCCGCAGCGTGTGGGCCCGCTCTTCCGGCCCGGCCCCGAGGCGTTCAGTCAAAAATTCTGCCAGCGAGGTAACTCGCTGTACCTTATCATATACCGTGCCCAGGCCCTCTTGGAACACCACCTTTTGCAGCCCCTCCACCTTATCTTCCAGCGGGTGTTTGAGGTCTTCCTGCCAGAAAAAGGCGGCGTCGGAAAGCCGGGCCCGCAGTACCTTTTCGTTGCCCGCCCGCACCACGTCTATATTATCCGTGCCGCCGTTGCTCACGGCTACAAAGCGCGGCAGCAAAAGCCCCTCTTCTCCCCGCACCGGAAAGTAGCGCTGGTGTTCCCGCATGGGCGTAATCAATACTTCCTCGGGCATGGTAAGAAATTGCTCGTCAAAACTGCCACAGAGGGCGGTGGGATACTCCACCAGGTTGGTTACCTCGTCCAGCAGTTCCGGGTCGATTTCCGCTTTGCCCCCCTTCCGGGCAGCAGCCTCGGTTACCTGGCGGCGTATGGTTTCCCTCCGCTCGTCCACGTCCACGATGACATAGCCCCGGCGCATCAGGTCGAAGTACGCCCCGGCCTCGGCCAGTTCAAGCCTGCCGCTGCTTAAAAAACGGTGTCCATAAGTGTAGCGGTTTGATTGCAGGCCGGCCAGCTTAAAGGGCACCACCTCTCCGCCGTAAAGGCAAAGCAGCCAGCGAATGGGCCGGGCGAACCGCATGTCAAGGTCGCCCCAGCGCATCGGCTTAGGAAAATGCAGCCCCGTAACCAGTGCCACAGCTATACCCGGCAAGATCTTGCGGGCGGGCTGCCCCCCTTCCTTTTTTACGGCGAACACGTATTCCACCGGCCCTACTGCTTTGCGCGCCAATTCCTCCACCTTAACGCCCTGGCTCTTGGCAAAACCCAGGGCCGCCCGGGTCGGTTCGCCGCTGTTAGTAAAAGCAACTTTAACTGCTGGTCCCTTCACTTCCTGCACCAGCGGTTCCTGTTTCTCCGCCACTTCCTGCACCAGCACTGTAATGCGGCGGGGGGTGCCGCAGGTTATAATATCCCCGTAGGCCAGCCTGTTTTCACGCAGCAAGTCTCCGGCAAGAGCGCGCAGCTGTTCCAGCGCCGGAGTCAGGAAGCGGGCCGGCAGTTCCTCCACGCCTATTTCCAACAAGAAATCCCTGGCCATATTAGGCACCCTCCTTCTTCTTCAGCAAAGGATACCCCATTGCTTCCCGCTGCTCCACGTACTTTTGTGCGCAGACCCGGGCCAGATTGCGCACCCGGTGGATGAAGCCCGTGCGTTCGGTAACGCTTATGGCACCGCGGGCATCCAGCAAGTTGAAAGTATGCGAACATTTCAACACGTAATCATAAGCCGGCAGCACGAGCCCCTTTTCCGCCACCCGGGAGGCCTCGCGTTCGTACATGTCGAACAGGCGAAAAAGCATGTCAGTATCGGCCTCCTCGAAGTTGTAATGCGAATGTTCCACCTCGCCCCGGTGGTGCACGTCTCCGTAGCTTACGCCGTCCACCCATTCGATATCGAAAACGTTGTCTTTCTCCTGTATATACATGGCAAGGCGTTCCAATCCGTAGGTGATTTCGGCGCATACCGGCCGGCAGTCGATACCCCCGCACTGCTGGAAGTAAGTGAATTGGGTAATCTCCATGCCGTCCAGCCAAACCTCCCAGCCCAAACCCCAAGCGCCCAAGGTCGGCGACTCCCAGTTATCCTCCACGAAACGGATGTCGTGTTTCTGCGGATCAATGCCGATGGCCTTTAGGCTCTCCAAGTAAACCTCCAGCACGTCGTCCGGCGATGGTTTCAAAATCACCTGGTACTGGTAGTAATGCTGCAGGCGGTTGGGGTTTTCTCCGTACCTGCCGTCGGTGGGCCGGCGGGATGGCTCCACGTAAGCCACCCGCCAGGGCTCGGGACCCAGAGCCCTCAGAAACGTAGCGGGATTCATGGTACCGGCTCCCTTTTCTACGTCGTAAGGCTGCTGGATAATGCAGTTTTGTGCAGCCCAAAAACCGTTCAGAACGTGGATTAGTTCCTGGAAGTTCATTTAAGGCCAACCTCCTTTGGGATCAACTTGCTCTACAATGAAAAAGCTTATAAGCCCGTAAGAATTTACGGGCGAACTCCCGTCCAAAAACTAATAAACCTCCCGGCCCGGCGCTTCGGCCAGGGACGGGAGGTAATGCATCCCGCGGTTCCACCCTGGTTGACCGCCCTATTCGGCGGCCCACCTCTTTCAAGGTGCAGGCTTTACTCACCGGTCGGCAAAACCGGCTTTCCTCCTGCGGCTCAGAAACCCCTTTCAACGGGACTTTCCCGCCGGCTTACACCAGCCGCCGGCTCTCTGGGGGGTCCATCCCGGTTACTCTTTTCGTCATCGCCGTGATATGGATTATTATTATTTACCTGCAAAAAATAATTTATCAAATTTGCCTGTTAAAGTCAATTGTGTTTAGGCTTATTTAACGGGGGGCTTTCAAAAGTAAAAGTGCCCTTTTTTTCCTGGTGCTGTTCCTCAGTTTCACCTTTTTCCCGGCGCTCGATTTCCAGAGAATACTTGTTGGCCATAGCAGTTACGGCACCCAGCGCGCCCAACAGCGCCAGCTCGCTGCTGGCCAATGCCGCCAGCAGGCCCACCGCCCCCGCGGAAGCAGGCAGCTCAAATACCACGCGGTCTCCCCGCTTGACCTTAATTTTTGTTTCCTGGCCTCTCTGCAGTATCGCCCTCAGGTTTTCCAATACTTCGTGCCCGCGGGATTGTACTTTTTCAGAAAAATTTGCTTTGCCCCTCTCTTCCAGATTAATCAACGCCTGTACAGGATCCCCGCCGGCTTCGTCCAGCGCCTTTTTGGCCTCCCGGTAAGAAACCCCGGTCCTAGCCCTTATCAAGTCAATTTTTTCCAACTCGCTATGCACAGCAAACCCCCCTTTAAATTGTTTCCTGGGGATAATTTAACTGTAAAACCCGCAATTTATACATGGGGGATAGAAGCGAAATCGTACAGCGTTCCGGCGACGGGCAAAATCGTTTTCAGGTCAGGTAAGTTTGCAATTTTTCCATGAACTGCATGGAGCGGCTGCGTTTCTCCATGTGCCACTGCACGCAGGCATCCAGGACAGTACGTATCTCCTCCCGGGAACGGCTGGAAATGCGGATTCTATCTATTTTGCACGGGTCCCAGCTCAGTAGCGACTTCATGGCCGCAACTGCTTCCCTGCCGCAGTCCACTTCCCCAATCCCCGGGGCGCATTCGGGACAAATAAGCCCACCCGCGGCCGCGCTGAAACGGGCCCGCGGCGTAAAAACTTCCCCTCCGCAATCGACACACCCGTTTAAATGGGGCATGTAACCCAGCACGGAAAGCAGCCGCAGGGTAAAACCCCGCGCTACCAGTTCTGCGTCGCCGGTTTTTTCCAGCGCCCGCAGCGTGTGCAGTAGTAAACGGAAAACATTTTCATTAGGCTCTCCGTCCGCCGTCAGCCCGTCAACCAGCTCGGCAACGTATGCAGCATAACCCATGCGCTGTAAATTAGTGCGCAGCCCGGGGAAAATATCCCGCCCTTCGCACTGGCTGACGCTGTCTAGTTCTCGCCCGCAGCGTAGCAGAAACTCGCTGTGGCAAAAAGGCTGCACCGCTCCCCGCTTGCGGCTGGCCGGCTTATCTACGCCGTGCGCCGCGACCCTGAGTTTACCCTGCTCTCGGGAAAAAAGAGTCAGTACCCGGTGGGCATCGCGCATCTCTCTGGAATTTAATACTATGGCCTGCACCCTATACAGTTTCAATTTTCATGTCCCTGCCTTTTCACCCGCCGCCGGGCGGCGGCCGAAGGAATTACCCGTCCCGCGTTGAAAAAAATTAATAACTGCATAATATAATTTATTAATTTATTACGGAGAGGAAGATTAACCATGCGCATTATTGTGGCCATCACCGGAGCTACCGGGGTAGTGTACGGCATAACGCTGGTACGGGAACTAGCCCGGGTCGGCGTGGAAACCCACCTGATACTGAGCAACTGGGCGCAGCGTACCTTGGAACTGGAAACCGATTACAAGGCAAGCACCGTGGGCGCCCTGGCCAGCCGTACCTACCGGGAAGACGACCTGGCCGCGCCCATCGCCAGCGGATCTTTCCGGCACGGGGGCATGGTTATAGCCCCTTGTAGCATGAAAACGCTGGCCGCCGTAGCCCACGGTTATGCCAGCAACTTGATCAGCCGCGCCGCCGACGTAACGCTGAAAGAAAAACGCCGTTTAATTTTACTGCCCCGGGAAACCCCGCTGCACGAAATTCACCTGGAAAACATGCTCAAACTGGCCCGGGCGGGGGCAGTGATCATGCCACCCGTACCGGCTTTTTACCACCGGCCGGCTACCATTACCGACTTGGTGACTCAAACGATAGGCCGCGTCATGGACCTGCTGGGAATTGATAATGATGCCGCACCCCGCTGGGGAGAGGACTAAATCCATTTTTTAATCTTAAACACCATAAACATCCAGGCGCTTACACCCAGCAGTCCAATGGTGATGGCCACGGTGGACCAAGGGCTTTGCTGGTGGGGCAGAGGTACGTTCATCCCAAAAAAGCCGGTCACGAAAGTAAGGGGCATGAAAATGAACGATATCACGGCCAACACACGGATGCTCTCGTTGGTGCGGGCGCTGATGATGGAATAGTAAGTCTCCAGCGCCCCGTCCAGCAAGTCCCGGAAGCTATCGATGGAATCGGTGATGCGCTCGATGTGGTCCACCAGGTCCAGGTAATACGGCTCGCTTTCCTTGGCCACCTGGAACATGTAATGGCCGTTGGTGCCGGAAAACATCCGCTTCTGCGGCAGGATGGCCCGGCGCATGGCCAGGATGGTCCTTTTCAGGGCCATGAATTCCTCGGTGATTTCTTTACTGGGCCGCTCGTAAAGCTGGTCCTCCAGCTCATCCACCCGCTGGTCAATACGGTCCAAGATCGGGAAATACTCGTCAGTAAAGCCATCTAAAATATGATATAGAAACATGTCCGAGCCCTTTTCCATGTACTTGGTATTGTTGGACAGGCACTTCCTGGCCATCCGGCCCAGGGTAGGAAGGGTCCTGCGATGGACGGTAACCACGTAATTAGAACTTAAAAAAACGTTCAGCTGTTCCAGGGATATCTCCTCGTCGCTGTCTTCCTTGTAACGCAAAGCGTGGAGAACGAAAAAATAGTACCTGTCGTAAGTGTCTATCTTAGCCCGCGGGCTGTGCTGCAGGCAGTCTTCCACCGCCAGGTAATGGAAATCGAAAACCCGGGCCACGTAATTAAGTTCTTGCTCGTTGAAATCAAACAGGTCCACCCAAAGCAAGTCGTCTTCGTGCTGTATCAAATCATGGCGGGATAAGTCCACGTCATGCAGCAGCTTCTTTTGGGCGGCATCGTAAAAATAAGTTTTGATCATGCGGGCCACCTCCACGGAAGTTTTTGACCGTGCCAATGTCATTATTTACAATTACCCTTCGTCGGTGCGGAGATTCTTCCATGCAGGTCACCCCCTTAAAAACAACATAAAAGGCCTTCAAGCGCCAATTGAAGGCCAATAACAATCATTATCGCCTTCTTCATTCGTACAAGCTTTGGCTCTATACAGCTAGAGAAAGGATTCCCAGCCGCGTTAGGTAAAACCTTATTTCGGTAATACCAGTTGACCCGTTACTGTCTCTCGACATTTCCGGGCAGCGGCCTGTGTCTGTATAGTAGCCTCACCTAACGAAGAACTTTTTAAGTTTTCGCTTATTTATTATATTATTACTGACTCGTACCAAATGTCAAATCAAGATGGGCCAATGGCGATGCGCCTATTCTTCCCACAGGCCGAAGTTTTTCATGTACACTTCCCGATTGCGCCAATCTTTCCTTACCTTGACCCACAGTTCCAGGAATATTTTTGAGCCCAGCAGTACCTCAATTTCTTCCCGGGCCAGCTGGCCGATCTGCTTCAGCATTCTACCGCCCTTACCGATTAAGATGCCTTTTTGGCTTTCCCGCTCGGTGTAAATCACCGCCCGCACCGCCACCAAATTGTCGGATCTTTTTTCCATTTCCTCCACCACCACGGCGACGGAGTGGGGGACCTCCTGGGAGGTAAGGTGCAAAACCTTTTCCCTAATCAATTCGGCGATGATGAACCGCTCAGGGCGGTCTACGATGATATCGTCGGGGTAATACTTGGGACCCGCGGGCAAATGACTGATGACAGTATCCAACAACTTGTCCACGTTTTGCCCGGTAAGCGCCGAAACAGGTATGATCTCGGTAAAGTGGTGCTGCTGCTTGAACATTTTCGTTAGGGGGATTAACTGATCCGGCTTCACCAGATCGATTTTATTGATCACCAGCAACACCGGGCTGTCTACTTTCTTGACCTGCTCGATAATATACAAGTCCCCCGGGCCGGGCGCCGCCGCTTCGACGAGGAGCAGCACCACGTCCACTTCCCGCAGGGTGCGCAGGGCCGTTTCCACCATGTGCTCGCCAAGCTTATGCTTGGGCTTGTGGATACCCGGCGTATCGATGAAAATCACCTGGTAATCCGGCCCGGTCAGCACGGACTGTATCTTGTGTCTGGTGGTCTGCGGCTTGTCCGACATGATGACCACCTTTTGGCCCACCATTTTGTTCAAAAGGGTGGATTTACCGACGTTGGTTCTCCCCGTTATGGTGACAAAG
>ENA-OSAF01000565-OSAF01000565.1-marine-sediment-metagenome-genome-assembly--contig:-NODE-565-length-10119-cov-18.248211_pt1 | contig 10119 bp, 9 predicted proteins | sample MGYA00237872_ERZ529318 | MGnify/ENA primary metagenome ERZ529318 (study PRJEB26369, sample SAMN03142813) | marine sediment metagenome | biome: marine; feature: borehole; material: sediment... | reverse complement strand
TTCCGATCTCGGTCACCAGAACGGCTATTTTCCTGTCCCGGTGGCGCCGGATGAAGTCCACCACCCCCGTTAAGGGGCCGCTCAGGACAATTTTTTTTTACGCAGGTGCTTGAACGGTGCCAGCGCCCTGGCGCTGCCCAGCAGCACGTCGGCAGCTGCCGCCGCTTGGCGGGCGGCCGGCGTCAGGTAGTCCGCGTGGCCGGGTCCCACGCCGATTACCGTGATATTTTCCATCCCCACCCCTCCGCGATGAGCCGGGCCTCCCGGTCCAGCCCCAGTATTTCGCCTTCCAGCGAGGTGAGCACCGTGCCGACCTGCAGGCAGCCCCTGGCGTGTGCCGCGGCGCGGCGGCTGGCCAGTGCGGCCAGCCTGTCAAACAGGAAGCCCAGCCCGGCGCTTTGCAGGATGCCGGCCGTCTCTTCCACCGTGACGCTGCTCCACAGTCGTTTCAGGACGTCTCGCTTTGCCCCGGCCAGCGCGGCGTGGGCCACCACTGTTTCCAGCCTGGCGTCGGCTACGCGGCTGTGGGTGTGGAAAATGCCCGCCGCCACCTTCACCAGCTTACCCTGGTGGCCGAACAGGAGCACCCTTTTAACGCCCCGGTACACGCACTGTTCCAGCATGTAGCCCACGAAATTGCCCATGCATACCACGGCGTCGACCGGCAGGCCGTATTTTTGCACGGCCCAGCCGGCGCCCTTTCTCCCCGGCGTCAGGACGAGGCTGGTGTGCCCCAGCGCGGCGGCCTGGGAAACCTGCAGGGCCAGGGAATATTTCCACGCCTCTTCGGACATGGGCTCCACTATCCCGGTTGTGCCCAGGATGGATATGCCGCCCTTGATGCCCAGCCGGGGGTTCATGGTCCTGGGGGCCACCGCCTCGCCGCCGGGCACGGAGATGGTGATTTCCACCCCGCAGCCGGGCGGCAGCACGCCGCCCACCTCGCTTTTGATCATGGCCATGGGGCCGGGGTTGATGGCCGGCCGGCCGGGCGGGCAGGGCAGGCCGGGCCTGGTCACCACGCCCACCCCCTCGCCGGCCTTGATATGTATACCCTCGCCGGCTCGCCGGGCCTCGGCGTGAATGGCCAGCCCGTCGGTGACGTCGGGGTCGTCGCCGGCGTCTTTGATTACGTGGCAGGCGGCGCCTTCTGCCGTGAACCGGGCGCCGTGCACCTTCACCCGCAGCACCTGGCCGGTCAGGGCACGGACTTCCACTTCGCCGGGCGGCGCCCCGGAAAAGAGGAGCATGGCGGCCCCCTTGGCGGCCGCCGCCGCGCACAGCCCGGTGGTGTAACCCCGGCGCAGCTTTTTTCCGCCCACCACCACGGGTTCAAGCAAGGCCGTCACCCCCGGCGGGGCTGACGCGGCGGGCGTGCGCCAGGCAGCTGGCGACAAAATTGCGCGCCAGGGCGGGGTGCCCGGCAAAGTGCAGGTGCAGGTAGGAGGCCAGCAGGTTGCCGCCCACCACTATGCCTTCCGGCTGCGCGTCCCCGCCGTTCCTGCCCGCCAGCCTGTAGGCGCGCCCGGTGCCCGGCGGCACGCCCGTCAGCACCGACCAGCGGAACTGGTGCCCGCGCAGCACGGCGCCGCGGGAAGCCAGGATGTTGTCCTGCAGTACCTCCGCGGTGGCGTACCCCAGGGCCGCCCTCTTTTCCTGCATGCGCACCCGGCCGGGCACCAGGCCGGCCATGGGGTAGAAACGGCCCGCGAAATCGATTATTCCCTCGGACAGGTACATGAGCCCGCCGCACTCGGCATAAATGGGCATGCGCCGCCGGTGGGCCGCGGCGATGCTGTCCAGCATGGACCGGTTGCGGGAGAGGGCGCCCAGGAACATTTCCGGGAAGCCGCCGCCGATGTAAACCCCGTGCACCCCGGCGGGCAGGGCTTTATCCCGCAGCGGGCTGAAATAAACCAGCCGGGCGCCGGCGGCTTCCAGCAAATCCAGGGCGTCCCGGTAGTAAAAGCTGAAGGCTTCGTCCATGGCCACGGCGATTTTTACCCGCCGGCCCGGGCCGTCCCCGGCGAATACCCGCTTGGGAGGGTAGTCCAGCGGCGGGGCGCTGCGGGCTATGGCCAGGACGCGGTCCAGGTCTATGCTTGCGGCTACCAGACCGGCCAGCCTGTCCAGGAAGGCGGTCAACCCCTCCTGCTCGGCGGCGGGCACCAGCCCCAGGTGCCGCTCGGGCAGCTGCAGGCCCGGCGTTTTGGGCAGGTAACCCACCGCTTCCACGCCGCACTGTTCTTCCACGGCATCCTTGAGCAGGCGGTAATGCCTGGGGCTGCCCGCGTTGTTGAATATGACTCCCCGCAGGCGCACGGCCGGGTCGAAGTTCTTGTACCCCTGCACCAGCGCCGCCGCGCTGCGCGCCATGCCCCCGGCGTTGACCACCAGGATGACCGGGGCATCCAGGCACTTGGCCAGCCGGGCCGTGCTGCCCGCCTCGCCCCGGTCGTAGCCGTCGAACAGGCCCATGACGCCCTCCACCACGGCCACGTCGGCCCGCGCGGCCGCCCGCAGGAACAGCTCGCGCATGGTATCTTCCGGCAGCAGCCAGCCGTCCAGGTTCCTGGACGCGCGGCCGGTGGCCGCCGCGTGGTAGCCGGGGTCGATGTAGTCCGGCCCCGCCTTGAAACCCTGCACCTTATAGCCCCGGCGCGCCAGGGCCGCCATCAGTCCCGTGGCCAGGACGGTTTTTCCCACTCCGCTTTGCACGCCGCCGATGATTACGCGGGGAACCATGCCGTTTGCCCTCCTTCGCGTCATTTGCTGCACCGCCGCCCGCCGCGCGGGGGAATGCGTTCCAGCAGCTCCTGCTTGGTTCTGGGCGGCCGGCCGGGCGGCAGCCAGCCTTTTTCCACCAGGTCGCGGTAAATTTCCACCAATTGGGGTTGAGCCAGGTCCGCCCGGGCCAGCAGCCCGTCGTTGAGAAATATGTCCGCGGGGTGCCCTTCGCCCGCCAGCTTCCCGTCCTTCATGACAAACACGTAATCCGCCCGGGAGTAGGCTAGGTCCACGTCGTGGGTGGAAAAGATGACGGTTACGCCGTCCCGGGTTTGCCGGTCCAACAGGTCCATCATGGCGGCGGCGTGCGCGGCGTCCAGCCAGGCGGTGGGCTCGTCGCAAACCAGCACCCGCGGCTGCATGGCCAGCACGGCGGCGATGGCCACCCGTTTTTTCTGGCCGAGGCTCAGAAAATGGGTGGGCTTATCCTGAAGGTGCAGTATGTCCACGGCCGCCATGGCCCTGTCCACCTGTTCCTGCACCTTGGCCGCGGGCCATCCCAGGTTGCAGGGGCCGAAGGAGATTTCCTGCCTGACATTGGCCGAGAAAAGCTGGGTGTCGGGGTCCTGGAAAACCACTCCTACGTTTTGCCGCAGCGTCATTAAAGAGGACCGGTCGTAACGCACCCGCCGCCCGGACCAGTATACGCAGCCGCTTTGCGGTCTGAGCAGGCCGTTGAAGTGCAAAAAAAGGGTTGTTTTGCCCGCCCCGTTGGGCCCCAGGAAGGCCGTTTTCTTTCCCCGGGGCACCGAGAGGCTGATGCCGTTCAGCGCCCGGGTGCCGTCGGGGTAACTGAATACCAGTTCTTCGGCCCTGAGGATGGGTTCGCCCGTCACCGGCCCGCACCGCCCGGCCACAGCGCCGCGGCCAGCAGTGCCAGCTGCACGGCGGCGATCAGAGCCATATTGCGCGCCGACAGAGGGCGGGATACCGGCGGCGCGGCGATTTTACCCGCGTAGCACCTGGCCGAGAGGGACAGGTAAAGCATTTCCGAGTGGTACAGTGACTTGGTGAACAGGCCGGTGGCCAGCCGCCCCAGCGAGTAAAAGGAGGATTTCACCCGGCTGTACCCCAGGCGCGACGCTTGGGCCGTGTAAATCCTGCGGGCGGTGGCCAGGAGCACGAAAATAAACCGGTACATCATGGTCATTATTTCCAGCAGCAGCGCGGGCAGTCCCAGCCTGCCCAAAACCGCGCATACGTCCGCCACGGGCGTGGTCAGCACGAGAAAGTAAAGGCAGGAAACGGCGCCCAAAGACTTGAGCAGAACTGCGGCCGCGGCGGCCAGGCTGCCGGCCGTCACGCCCGCCGCGCGCCCGCCCAGCTGCACGCCCCACAGCAGGGACTGGATGTCTTCCACCGTGCACACCGCCACCGCCAGGGCGCCCGGCAGCAGGAAGGCGGCGGGTACCAGCATAAGCCTGGCGTAATAGGCGGGAGGGATTTTGGCCGGCGCAATGACCAGCCCCGCCATGAGCAGCGCGGCCAGCAGCGGGGTGACCGGCGAGGAAGACAGCAGGCACTGCAGCAGGGTGGCCAGCGCCAGGATAATTTTTTCCGCCGGGTGGACCCGGCTTAACCTGTTGACGTAGGCATAATGGTCTATGAGCAGCAAGCTGGCGGCACCCCCCTCTGGTGTAATTACGGCTGCCGGCTGTAGTTCCGGGTTTGGCTGCTGGCGTTTTTTCCCCGCTGGTAGCCCAGGAAGTAGCCCAGGAACCCGGCGCCGGCGGCCGCCTGAAGGGCGAACAGCAGGCTTTCGATCTCACCGCTGGGCGGTTCCCACGGGAAGGAAAACCAGGGCTCGTAACCGGGCCGGGTTTGCTTGATGATTTCCTCGGCCTGCCCGTCGGCGCCGCTGAATTCCGCGTCACCGTTCACCCACAGGGGCAGCAGGGTGAGCAGGGCCACCAGCGCCAGCAGCAGCAGATTTTTGGTCTGCATTACGCATTCACCCCTTTGGCGGCGGTGTCACGGGCGGAAATGACGGACAGCTCCTGCAGTTCCCGCTTGTTTTGCGCGGTCAGCAAGTTGATCACCACCACCGTCAGCAGTCCCTCGCTGACGGCCAGCGGGACCTGCGTCAGAGCAAAAACGCCGGCAAATTTGGCCAGAGAAACGGCTACGCCGCCGGCCGGGTCTGGGAAAGCTAGGGCCAGCTGCAGGGATGTGGTCAGGTAAGTCACCAGGTCTCCCAGGGCTGCGGCCAGGAAAACCCGCAGCCACAGGGGCGCCCCCAGCGCCCGGCCCAGCCTGAACACCGCGTAGGCGGCCAGGGGACCGGCCACCGCCATGGAAAATGTGTTGGCGCTCAGGGTGCTGAGGCCTCCGTGGGCCAGCAGCAGCGCCTGGAATAGCAGCACCAGGCAGCCCAGCACGCTCATGGCCGCGGGGCCGAACAAAATGGTGCCCAGCCCGGTGCCCGTGGGGTGGGAACAGCTGCCCGTCAAGGAGGGCAGCTTCAGCGCCGACAGCACGAAGGCAAAGGCCCCCGCCAGCCCCAGCAGCATTTTCACCCGGGGGTTGCGCCCGGCCGTTCGGCGGATGGATATGGTGCCCAGCACCAGGAAAGGCAGCGCGGCCAAACCCCAGGTAACGCACCACCCCAGGGGGAGAAAGCCTTCCATGATGTGCATGGCGTAAGCCTCGTTCGGGTAAAGTACCAGCACGGCTGCGATCAGCAGGGCTACGGTAATTTTGCTGCGCGGTATACCGGCGCCGCCGGTACCGGCACGCGGACAGCAACGGGTTTTAGGCATTGTGTTTGCACTCCCTTCGGGAAAAATAAAACCTCCGCCATCCGGTGGCAGAGGTATAAAAAACATAAATAAACAACTCCTCTATCGACCGTAGATGGAGCAGTGGCTAAGGAAAACGGGCAGGTTTCCTGGCTCGTGGATCACTGCCTGTTCCCGCGCCTTCCCGGGACAGCGTCCCAGTGGCATCGTGCGGGCCGGCTCCCCACTCACAGTGGCGGGACCGCGTCAGACTTGCACTGACTTCCCTTTTAACCCCGTCGGGGCACCCGGTTTCCGGGTTATGCAGTTGTATTAATCTTGAAAGATGTTATTCCGCAGTTATTATTAAATATAAACATATACGCTGTGGCCTGTCAACCAGTTATGGAAATTTTTTGTCTCCGGCGACCCGCGGCCGCACGGTGGTGCGCAGGGCCTGCCACATGTCGCCGGGCACCAGACCCAGCCGCCAGAGGGCGATGCCGCCCAAGTGGTAGCGCTTGGCCACACCCACCTTGGTAATAATGCTCTCCGGCGTTTCGCTGGGAACCGAGATGCCCAGCAGCAGCTTGGCGGGGGGCACGGCGGTCGCGGCCTCCTGCACGGCCTGGAGGACCAGGTTTAACGGCTCGGGCTTGGAACCGTAGTCGTAAGCCATGATGACGATGCGGTCGGCCGCTTCGCCCAGCGCCCGGTAATCATAGCCCCGGTACACGCTGTTGGGGGCGTGCAGGGTCAGGGTGAGGCCCAGCCCGGCTGCGTGCAGCTTTTCTGCTAGCCGACTGGCGAACGCCGTGAAGGCGGCGCGGGTGGCCGCCAGTTGTTCCCCGTTTTCCCGGTAGCCGAGCCCTTCGAAGTCCAGGTTTACGCCGTGGTACCGCCCGGCTTCGGCGGCAATTTCCTTTACCGCCCGGGACACCGCGCCTGCATCGGACAACAGGTTGACGATGGCGCCGTCCTGGTCGGTGAGGTGGACGACCATCTCCGTCCGCAGGTTATAGCTCCGGGCGGCCTCCAGCACTTTTTCCCACCCGTCGGGGCGCTGCCAGCCCGTCCTGCTCCTGGTGAGCAGGCGGCCCTTTTCGTCCAGGCTGTACCAGCCCAGCGCCAGTTCGCCGACCACGTCGGTATTGCCCGGCCCGGCGGCGGGGTAGGGCTTTTGGAAGAGGTCCGTCCAGCTGCTGGTGGCGCTGTCGCCCAGGGCGTAAAAGCCCATCACCGTCATGGGGCGGGGCGGCGACGTTATTTTCACGGCGCGGGCGGCGGCGTCCCAGTCCACTTTACAGCCGAAGGCCTCGCTGAAAAAGCGCACCGGTATGAGGGTTCGGCCGCCCGCGATCACCGGCGGCACGTCCAGAACGACGGGGGCGTCGTTGTGGTAAGCGGTGCTGTTGCCGATCTGCAGGCGCACCGTTGTTTGCCCGCCGGAGGCGGTCACCGTCCGGGTGGCGCCGTCCCAGGCAACTGCCACGTTCAAGGCCTCGGCGATGGCCCGGAAGGGTACCAGGGTGCGGCCGTTTTGCAGCACCGGCTTGACGTCAAAGGAAACCGGCAGCCCGTCCACCAGCACCGGTATTTCCCGGCCGGCGAAAGCGGGCCCGGCCGGGCCGGCACACAGAAGTGGTAAGCAGAAAATGACAATAAAAGGCAAAAGCCACCTGGTGCAAGGGCGACTGCCTCCCGGTAAAGTATTTCGCGGCGTGAGCAAAAAACCCGACCTCCTTGGACAGGCTTTATAAATATTTGACGAAAAAACCAGCCGGTTTGTTGCTTCAATTAACCAATTTTTCCACCGGCGGGTTAATTGCAAGCGTCAATTTGCTGCCGGGGAGAGGATTTCCCCGCCGGGGTTAGGAATATTAATTACTAGATTGCATGCCGGTCGAACCGGCAACATTGTCCGCAGGAGAGGGGATAAAACTATGCAAATCAAAGAGTTGCGGGAAGAGGCCAAAAAGAAACTAAAGGGATACTGCCGGGTTTGTCCCGTTTGCGACGGGCGGGCCTGTGCCGGGGAAGTGCCGGGCATGGGCGGCGTGGGCACGGGCAGCGCCTTTAGGGCCAACCTGGAGGCGCTGGCCGGCTACCGGCTGAACATGCGCACCTTGCACAACGCCAAAGACCCCGACACTGGCTGCCGGCTTTTCGGCCTGGATCTGCAAACGCCGGTGCTGGCGGCACCAATGACTGGCACCCCGTATAACATGGGCGGCGCGCTGTCCGAGCGCGAATTTATCGGCGCGGTGATTAGCGGCAGCAAGGCCGCCGGCAGCCTGGGTTTTTCCGGCGACGGCGCCGACCCTGCCATGTACGATTCCGGGGTGGATGCCGTGGCGGCCGAAGGGGGATGGGGCGTGCCCGTGATTAAGCCCCGGGAGCAGAAGGAAATCGTGGACAGGATACGCCGGGCCGAGGAGGCGGGTGCCGTGGCGGTGGGCGTGGACGTGGACGGCGCCGGCCTGGTGACCATGGCTTTAAAGGGGCAGCCGGTGGGGCCCAAGACCGCCGCCGAGCTGCGTGAAATAATATCCGCCACCAAGCTGCCCTTTGTGGTCAAGGGCATTATGACCGTTGACGAGGCCGAGATGGCCGCGGAAGCGGGCGCGGCGGCCATCGTGGTTTCCAACCACGGCGGGCGCATCCTGGACTTTACCCCCGGCGCGGCGGAGGTCCTGCCCGGCATTGCCGCCGCCGTCAAGGGCCGGGTGGTCATACTGGCCGACGGGGGAGTGCGCTCCGGCGTCGATGTGTTGAAACTGTTGGCCCTGGGCGCCGACGCGGTGCTGGTGGGGCGACCCCTGGTGGTGGGCGCCTTCGGCGGCGGCGCGGAGGGCGTGCGCCTGTTAATCGAAGACTACACCGCCCAGCTGAAGCAGGCCATGATTCTTACCGGCTGCGCCTCGCTGCAGGACATAGACGAACGGGTGATATATCAAGGGTAACTCACTAAGTTCCAGGGCCTGCCGCCGGGCAGGCCCTCTATCAAGCCCGCACCGGTCATACCAGCAGGTCAACTGAACAACAACCAAAGCGCGCCGGCGTGTGCCGCTGGGCGCTTTCCGGCCGGGTGAGGCCGGCGGGGCGGCTTGCCCCGGGCTTGCTCGAGGAGGATTGTACAATTGTCCACCACCGGCTTGGCCTTTGTGGCCTTCTTGCCCATCTTGTTTACCATCGTGGCTATGACGGCTTTTTCCTGGCCAGCCAGGAAGGTGATGCCCGCGGCTTGGGCCGCCGCTGCGGTTATCGCCCTGGCCATCTGGGGAGTGCAGCCGCTGCGCGTGGCCGCCGCCACCGTGTACGGTTTTTTGTCGGCCCTGAATATACTCATCATTATCTTCGGCGCCATATTGATTTTAAACACGCTGCAAAAAAGCGGCGCCATGTCGGCCATCAACCGGGGTTTTTACGGCATTACCCCGGACCGCCGCATCCAGGCCGTCATCATTGGTTGGATGTTTGGCTCCTTCATCGAGGGCGCGGCCGGGTTCGGCACGCCTGCGGCGCTGGCCGGTCCGCTGATGGTGGGCCTGGGCTTTCCGCCCCTGGCCGCCGCTATGGTGGCTCTTATTTTTGACAGCACGTCGGTAAGTTTCGGCGCCGTGGGCACGCCGGTCATCGGCGGCATCGGCTCGGTGGTGCAGGCCACGGTGGTGGAACGGCTGGGGGAGGCGGCGTTCCTGCCCCTGTTGAAGCAGGTGGGGGTGTGGACGGCGGTTTTCCACGCTGCGGCGGGCACTTTCCTTCCCCTGCTGGCCCTTTGCCTGCTGACCGCCTTCTTCGGGCCTGCGGGGAAGCGCTCCGCCAGGCACGGTTTGGCGGCGGCCCCCTTTGCCCTGTTCGCCGGGCTCTGCTTTACCGTACCCTACGTGGCCACTGCTGTTTTGCTTGGCCCCGAATTCCCGTCCTTGGCGGGCGCGCTGGTCGGGCTGCCGGTGGTGCTGCTGGCCGCATCCCGCGGGTTTCTGGCGCCCCGGGAAAAGTGGGATTTCCCACCTGCGGAGCGCTGGGAAGGCAACTGGCGGGGGGCGGTGCAGGCACGCGCGGCAGACCGGGGCAGTATGCCCCTGTGGCTGGCCTGGATGCCTTACCTGCTTATCGCTCTGCTCTTGGTCCTCACCAGGGTTCCCCAGCTGGGATTGAAAAAGGTGCTGGCCAACCAGGTGCTTACCGTGCCCAACATCCTGGGGTCCCACATTGATTACACTTTGCCTTACTTGTACCTGCCGGGTACCGTTCCCTTTATCCTGGTGGCCTTAATTACTTTTTTCCTGCATAAAATGCCGGGCTATAAAGTGCGGGAGGCCTGGGTGGACACCTGCAGGCAGATAAGCGGCCCGGCCATGGCCTTGTTTTTCGCCGTGGCTATGGTGCAAGTGATGGTGCTTTCCGATGTAAACCTCAGGGGGCTGGACAGCATGATGATTGCCATGTCCAAGGCCGCGGCCGCGGCGGTGGGGGGAGCGTGGCCGCTGGTGTCGCCTTTTGTGGGCATCTTGGGCGCCTTTATGGCCGGTTCCAACACCGTGTCCAACATTTTGTTCGCCCAGTTCCAGCTGGGTGTCGCGCAGCAGCTGGGCCACTCCGGGGTGCTGGT
>ENA-OSAF01000562-OSAF01000562.1-marine-sediment-metagenome-genome-assembly--contig:-NODE-562-length-10220-cov-25.966158_pt1 | contig 10220 bp, 8 predicted proteins | sample MGYA00237872_ERZ529318 | MGnify/ENA primary metagenome ERZ529318 (study PRJEB26369, sample SAMN03142813) | marine sediment metagenome | biome: marine; feature: borehole; material: sediment... | reverse complement strand
GACTGTGCTCTTCCGATCTGAATTGATAATTGGCAGAATGTTATCACACTGCTTGAGCATAGGACAGATAAGATTTTTAGGTTGTCAGAGTGTTGCAGTGACGATGACGTAATTCCTAATCTAAACGAACTTATAACGGAAATAAAATCCCTCTCAAACAATGATATGCTTGTAGTTCCTCTGGGCGAATACTTACGGCTTTTCGAAAATAGAAGAGGAATATTAAGAGAGCTGGCAACGTTAGAAAAATCGGACGGATTGAATGATGGAACAAAGTGTCGTGTTTATATCCCACTATTTGAAGTGGAAAATATATTTTTTGAGCAAATGAAGGGCGTAAGTCGATTTGGTGTTCCAGGTGAGTGTGCTAAGTATTACTGTATTAAAAGTAACGAGGAGAATACTAAGGTATCTTTACGGATTGTATCCCAAAATATAAATGAAGTAGTTTTGGGTAGTGATGAAGTTGTACATGGTTTAAGACAATACATGCAAATTTGGGAGAAAACGGCAAGGGAATGCCCTGTATTAAGTACAGGGTTTGCTCAGTGGATTAAGGAGACAACCGGAAATTATAGCATTAATGTTTACAAGAGTTCTTTTGAATTATTAATGGATTATGTCGATGGGTGCAGCGAACTAAAAGAAGAATGGGGCAATGATGAACAGTGGAGTTGGTTGCTTTCCCAAGCTAAAAGAGGTGAGCATCTAAACAGCCTGTTTTCAAGGGCCTTCAATTTTGCGGCTTTTAACGCTAAGAGCCTTTTTGCAAGTTGGCAAGATTATGACAGTAATCAAAAATGGTTAGCATGGATCTGGTGCAAATTAGAGCAACACCACGGATATATGAAATATGTTGTAAAAAATAACAATAATTTCACTTCTTTACAAGAAGACGTTATTAATAGTATTTTTGATGTTCGTGAACACGATCAAGAACTTGAACAGGCGATGCTTAAAGAAAGAAAGCAATTATTTGAATACATGGGTATTCAGAACATTCCAAAGTCGTTCTGGGAGAAATTTAATTTAATTAATGATAATGTAAAAAAATTGAAATGTCTCTCTTGTGTAACAAACGAAGAAAAATCTACGGCAATTAAAATCGTTAAAGAATTACTAGACAGTAAAATCGATGAGGAAAAATGGTACGATTACTTATCAATCATATATCCCGAACTTTCTTATTATATGTGTGTATCAAACTACAATAGCCCGATTGTTTACGAATATTTTTATAATTATATAAGATCAAAACTAGTCGATAAAGTAACTGACACGATGATAAAATTAGTTCAAGATGTTGCTAATAAAGAAATCTGGAAATTTCATTCTCGTAATTCGCTGCTGCAAAATTATAGTGAATGTATGTTCTATTGGGTAGATGGTATGGGGGCTGAGTGGTTAGGCCTTATTGAAGGTATTTTGCGTAATGAATTTCCAGATATCGAGTACGAATATATAATTGCCCGTGCCAATCTACCGACTACCACAGAGTTCAATCGAGGCTGGGAAGATACCTCAAATTATATGGAATACAAAGGTTATGACAGTTTTGTACATGACTATACCTGTAGATATCCGAGATATATTGTAGAGGAATTTAGACATATTAGGAAAATTGTAAGAAACGCTGTAAATTTATTAGATGATCACACTTCAGTAATAATTACCGCTGACCATGGTACGAGTCGCTTGGCTGCTATAAGTAAACAACCAAGCATCTCTTTGCCTCCACAAATAAAGGTTGAAAAGCATGGGCGCTACTGTGTTAATGACGGATCGCTTGATGTTAACAATTATGCAGAGTGCATTGAAAAAGACAATAAACTCATTTTTGCAACCTATGGGAGATTTAGCATTGGTGGCTATGTCGCGGGGGAAATCCACGGTGGTGCTACCCTGGAAGAAGTATTAGTACCTGTGATTATTATTAGGAAGAAGAGCAAAGAAGATGTTGTTATTTCCTTTAATTTAGATTCGACGTCAATAAGACTAAATGCTAAAAATGAAGCGATACTTAATTTTACATTAAGTGGTCATGTTAAGAAACTGACGCTGGTAATTAGAAGTTTAAGGTTTGAAGCTCAATATAATGATGACAAGTGGCAGATAATGTTAAAAAATATGAAACCTGGAAGGTATAAGGGTACATTATGGGCCGACAACAGGAATATTGGGGATGTAACGTTTGAGTTAACAAAAGGCATAACCATAGACGATATGGGGTTGTGAGGTGTAATTGATGCAAGAGAAGTTAAAAGAATATTTCAGTGATATGCTGGTTTATAAATCACCAGGTCAGAGCAAGTTTTTCTCTGCTCTTAGCTTACCTTCATTTCTGAGGGACTGGTTAGTAATGAAATTCGCTGATAAAGACGGTCATATCGATAAGGACGAGGTTAGCCAATTCGTAAAGATTAATATACCCAGAAAAGAGCAGTGGGAACAGTTAAAATACGCTATGACTCACGAGGGTCAGACTGTGAGATTTTTGTCAAAAATTAGAGTGGAAATAGATATTAGTACCAGAGAGGCTTATTTTTCATTGCCTGATTTTGGATTTCCTCAACGTAAAAAAGAAGCTGTAGTAGAGAATGATGTTTTGAACGCACACCAAAAATATCTGTTAACACCTAACGAGACGTGGGGTATTGTAGAGCTGGCCTGCTTTAGTGCAGACGGAGATAGGAGTAGAATCCATATGGTCGATTTTAAGCCTTTTTGTCCTTATCGGGTTGAGCTTGATTATTTTCAAGAAGTCCGACGATATTTCACAATTGAAGAATGGTTGGACGTTATTTTGGCAGCAATAGACTATAACCCAGCCGGATTTTTAAATAAAACTCAAAAAACTACAATGTTAAGCCGCCTTTTACCTTTCGTAGAAAAGCGATTAAATCTTATTGAACTGGCGCCAAAGGGTACCGGCAAGTCATATTTGTTCTCGCAAATTAGCAAGTACGGTTGGTTGGTTAGCGGTGGAAGTATTACTCGTGCGCGCCTGTTTTACGATATCAATAAGAGAATGAATGGTCTGGTTAGCCATTATGATTATGTAGCTTTGGATGAGATTCAAAGCATAAATTTCCCTAATCAAGAGGAGATTCAGGGTGCTCTTAAAGGTTATTTAGAGAGTGGCGAATTTCGCATAGGCGATCACAAGGGTATAGGAGAGGCTGGATTTGTACTGCTAGGTAACATTGATGAAAGCTTGATGAATGTTGAAGTCAATATGTTTCGAGAATTGCCAAGAATATTTCATGAATCTGCTTTGCTTGACCGTTTTCATGGGTTTATCAAGGGTTGGGATGTACCTCGTATGAAGGAAAACATGAAGGCTAACGGTTGGGCACTTAATGTAGAGTATTTATCAGAGATAATGCATCTCCTAAGAGACGATATTGTTTATCGTGCAGTAGTTGATGAGATTTTGCGGGTACCTAAAGGAGCCGACACCAGAGATACTGAGGCAATAAAACGAATATGTACTGGTTTTCTTAAGTTATTTTTCCCGCATGTAAGAGATGTTAAAGATATTAACGCTACCGAATTTGTTGAGTTCTGTCTTAATCCTGCTAGTTCTATGCGTGCGGTTATAAAGAAGCAGTTAGGTATTATTGACCGAGAATTTAGCGGGAAGGACATACCGGACATTACTTGTAAACTTCTTAGTCAATAGCATTTGGGGGACGATGGGATGATTAAAAAAAATTACTGTAGCTTTTGTAATACTGAAATATTGGAAAAGGATATTATAGCCCTTAACCGGAAACTATTGGGGCGGAATATTAAGAGAAAATTATGTATAACCTGCTTAGCTGATTATTTGTCATGTACTAAAGAGGATTTGCGGGTAAAAATTGAGGAGTTCAAGGAACAAGGCTGTACTTTGTTCGCTTGAAAAGGATCGTCACAATATTTTCTGGACCTGCTATACTTATGTTTGACCAGTCTTTTAGCTGCAAGGCAGGATATTGAAACACTCATCAACGTATAAAATCATAAGGGTTGCACCAAGGTATTGGTTTCGTAACGCATTATGAGCGTCATACCGACCGGGATAGGGTCATTAAAGTTAAATACAAACAACAGCTCCAGGTTGCTCGTGAACGTAGAATAGAGTTATACAAGCGGAGATACCAACAAATCCAGTCTCTCTCGGTAGCATATGACGTTAATCTGGTTTTGCACTGGAATTGAAGGCATATTCCTTGGAGATCCCCGGAGGCGATACACTGTTTCCAGTGTAAGCGGCGCGAAGGATAGCCTTGACAGCCGAGGTCCCCGCATGCGGTAAAATGGATGCTCCTGCGAGAAACGGCCATTGCAACAGTATATTCCCCGGAGCCGTCTCGTTGGCACGAAAATAAAGAAAAGAGCACATGTCGGGTGGATGCAAAGGCCGTCGCTCCTGAAAAAAGTTATACTTGCCTACGGTTAATTCTTGGGAAAAGAAGCCTGTCTATTAAACTTCAGTGTTTTATTTGGAGAATCTACTTGATTTTCAGAAACTGTGCGTACTCTATTTTGTTTTGGTGTATCAGTTTTTTGTTCTTGGCAGGAATTTTTAGTATACGTGTGGAATGCCATAATTTGGTTAGAGGAGAGGTGATTGGATTAGTGTTAATGAGAGACCTTGTTGAAATTAATTGAAATTAACATGGAAACGTGTAGGTTGCTATGGACAATACCTAATTATTTTTCTGAAAGTCTGCCGCCGCTTGCCCCAAGACTAATTTTCCCACCCTTAAGTAATGATACTATCCGAAAAAGTGAACAGGAAGCACGGTTTACTTTCGTTTCTGTTATAGAGAGATCTACTAAATACTTTTATTCTGTAGAGACCCCAACACGTCAACTTCACAGTTTCACCGGCAAAAAGAATATGAGCGCTCAAACCGATTTAACTTCTATGGATGGATGCGTTTGTCAATTAAAAAGGGGACCATTTGATCATGAAAAAGGGGACCACCCAGCAAAAAAATTAATGACATTTTTTCACTAATGTAATGATACTTTGATACTAACCCCTCCCCCCGGGGGGAGGGTAGAACAAATGTTTGATTATTGATGGTTTTGCTGGTGGTGCTAAAAATGGTTCCCCTTTACATATCAATCATCATCCCTTCGTTTCATGCTTTCACGAAACCGGTAGCTCTCACCGTTCATAAGGAGGATATGACAACGGTGGGTTAACCGGTCAAGTAAGGCTGCCGTAAGCCTTTCTTCCCCGAAAACCTGGGTCCATTCGGCAAATTCAAGATTAGTTGTGATCATGATGGACCCCCGCTCATAGCGGGAAGCTACAAACCTGAAGAAAAGCTCGGCCCCTTCTTTGCTATAAGGCACATGTAGAATAGGAATGTAGCGCCTTGCACCCTTTCAGGTGTAGGTTTCTACATTCCTTTCTCCGAACCGGACGTGCACTTTTATGCATCCGGCTCTCCACAAGTGGCTAGAAGGACACCGCCAATATTGACGGGAGGGATACATTCTTTTCCATATGTCATCGAAATAGCGGTCGAGAATACTCAAATAAATATTTGCGAACAGAGGAGAGATGATTCCTCCCTGGGGTGTACCGGTTACCGTCGGTTTTGCTTCTCCCAGTTCGGTCATAACTCCGGACTTAAGGAACTTTCTGCACAGGCGGATTATTTTGTTGTCCTTGATCCGCTTGCGGATTTCCCGAATGAGAATCTCGTGGTCTACGTTGTCGAAACAGGCTTTAATGTCTCCTTCGATTATCCATGAGTATCCAGAGTGGGGTTTTGTAAAGTGATGGATTTCCGCAATGGCATCGTGGGTTCTTCTCCCTGGACGATAAGCATAACTGCTTTCGTAGAAGTCTGCTTCAAATATCGGCTCCAGGACCATTCGTAAAGCCTGTTGAACAACCCGATCTTTCAGCGTAGGTATTCCCAAGTAACGAATCTTCCCGTTTTTCTTGGGTATCCCTTTTTGCCGGACTCTACTCGGACGGTATGTTTGCGTCTTGAGTTCGTAGTGTATCTTTTTTAGGAATTCCAGCGTTCCTATCCTAGATTCTACGTGGTAACGGGTTATGCCATCTACCCCGGCCGTTCTGGACCCTTTGTTGTTTCGAATTTCCTGCCAGGCCACCCAAAGAGTACGCATGTCATAAACGAGATTATACAGGTCGTGGAATTTCAGTCTCTTGTTGTTCCATGCCCATTCATGTAACTTTGTTTGCCAGTGTAGTACCCAGTCTTCTGGTGCGCAGGAATTCACCCGCGTGCCTTCTTCCTCGCTAAGCAAAGTTACGCACTTGCTGACCCCCTTCGCCATGTGCATGGCTTTCCCATGCTCGGACTACTACGGGGTCTCCGCCACTGCCTGTCCTTCGGTAGACATCGTACCTATCCCAATGGGAGCGGAACAGGCAGCTTCCCATGTTCACTTGATCCCGTTTGGCCGGCTGGGCGTCCGGCTTTCACCCCTGAGGATCTATTCAACCAGGCAATCACACCCAACCTGATTGACCAGCTGAGCAGGATACGGCTAACCTGTCCCAGCCGCTTCATCCGGATACAGATAGCCAGATGAAGTATCCCCGAACAACCCTTATTCACCAGGTTTGAGTTGGCGACGAATGAAGGGGCTTCAACCACCGGTTCGCTTTCGCTACGCCTTCCAGCCTCGCTGGCACGCTTGTGCTGTCTGGTGATTCCAGCACTTCGTTACTTTTGTCAGGACTGCTTGCTGCCCCCCAATGCGATTCCATTGGAAGACTGTCCCTAGCTTCTCTTTCTGAGTGTGTTCAGAAAGGGCAACCATCTCAGGTTGCACGGAAATCAAGCGCCTCATGGCGCACACCTCAACTCATCAATTAAAACAAGATCACAGCTAAGCCACTTTTTTTCAAATTTCCCCAGGCGATGTTCCTGTTGGGCCTGTAAAAGTTCGGTGACCAGACCGGGTGCTGTATAGAAACAATAAAAAAAAATAAAAGTCAGGCAGGAATTCGGCAAAACATAACGAATTGTTTAAACATCTAAATGTATATACATATATGGCAGCAATATTCGGGACAATAAAATTAAGGGGGTGCTTGGTTGGTTAAGATTTAAAAGTTCGGCCGGAGATGGTGTTTTTGCAGGCGGTTGGGAATGAAAAACACAAGAGGTTTGTAAAAACTAAACCGTACGAGGAGGGAAATTTAATGGCGCGGGAAGGAAAATCCGAGCAAATGTTTCAAACCTGGCTGACGGGTAATGGCGTGAAATTTGTTGATCAGGAAGCGGAAAAAGCCTACCGGGAGAGAGTCACCCGCATTATTGACGCTATTCGGCTGGAAAAAGTGCCCGACCGCGTGCCGGTCTGTCCCGTGACCGGACTTTTTGCGGCCTACTATTCCGGGATCACTGTGCAGGATTTGATGTACGACTACGACAAAGCAGCGGCCGCCTTTAAAAAATACGTTTTTGATTTCGCCCCCGATGCCTACGTGGGTATGTTTCTGGACCCGCCGGGGAGATTTTTTGAAATCCTGGATTACCGGCTCTACCAGTGGCCGGGGCACGGCGTGCCGGCCAACTTTTCATACCAGTGCCTGGAAGACGAGTATATGAAGGCGGACGAGTATGACGCTTTGATCCAGGATCCCACCGACTTCTGGCTGAGAGTTTACCTGCCGCGCGTTTTTGGCACCTTAAAGCCGCTGGAGAAATTGGCCCCGCTCACCGATGTGATGGAGATCGTCATGACTTGCGGCAGTTTTATTCCCTTTGGTCTGCCGGACGTGCAGGCGGCTTTTAAAGCCATTTTGGAAGCGGGCAGCGAGGCTGTGCGCTGGGCCGGTGTGGCTGTTGCCGTGGATCAGGAGATACAGGGAAAAGGTTTTCCTGCCTTTTTCGGGGGAGCATCCAAAGCGCCCTTTGATATCCTGGGCGACACACTGCGGGGCACGCACGGTATCATGCTGGATATGTACAGACAGCCCGAAAAACTGCTGCGGGCCATGGAAGTCCTGACTCCTCTGGCCATCAGGATGGGGGCGTCCCAGGCCAAAGCTGCCGGCAACCCGCTGGTGTTCATGCCTCTGCACAAAGGGGCGGACGGCTTCCTTTCGGATCAGCAGTTTAAGACATTCTACTGGCCCACGCTGCAGAAAGTGATTCTGGGCCTGATCGAAGAAGGCCTGGTGCCCTTCCTGTTTGCGGAAGGCGGTTACAACACCCGTTTGGAAATTATTCGCGACCTGCCCAGGGGTAAAACGGTGTGGCTTTTTGATCATACCGATATGGCCAGGGCCAAGGAAATTTTGGGAGATATAGCATGTATAGCCGGCAATGTGCCCATCAGTTTGTTGACCCTGGGGACGGCACAGGAAGTGAAAGACTACTGCCGGCAGCTGATCAATACGGCCGGGAAGGGCGGGGGATTCATTTTGTGCAACGGGGCGGTGATTGATGATGTCCCGCCGGAAAATTTGCACGCCCTGATTGACTCTGCCCGGGAATTTGGTATCTATGCTTAGCAAGTAAATAAAAAAATTCCTTATTGAGGAGGAACAGCGCGATATGGAAAGAGAGAAAATGACCGAGCTGGCCAAAGCGTTGATGGAACTGAATGAGCAAAAAGTTTACCAGCTGGTTGGGGAAAAATTGAATAACGGCGTTTCCCCGCTGGATATACTGGCCGAGTGCAATGAAGGCATGGCGGGTGTGGGCGATTTATTTTCCCAGGGGCAGTATTTCCTGAGCCAGATGCTCTTTGCGGCCGAGATCTTCAAAAACGTCATGAAACAACTGGAGGCCGTGCTGCCCCAGGCGCAGGAAAGCACAGGCAAGAACAAGGTAGTGATTGGCACAGTCAAAGGCGATATCCACGACATCGGCAAAAACATCGTGGTCAGCCTGCTGCGCGGTTCGGGCTTTGAGGTCATTGACCTGGGCGTGGACGTGCCGGCGGAAAAGTTTGTGGCCGCGCTGCAGGAAAGCGGGGCAAAGGTGCTGGGTTTAAGCGCTCTGCTCAACTTCACCTACCCGGAAATGAAAAATGTGGTGCAGGCCGTTACAGATGCCGGCCTGCGGGACCAGGTGACCATTATCATTGGTGGAGCTCCCTGCAATGAGCAGGTGCGGCAGTTTGCAGGCGCCGACTATTATGCGGAAGATGCGGTGACAGGGGTTAACATTTGCAAAAAGGTTTACGCTTAATGAAAAACGGCCTCTGGTCGGAGGAAACTGCGGCCAGAGGCTGCCCATCAGGAGGTACACATGCTTATTATTGGCGAAAAGATTAACTCTACGCGCAAAAGCATAGACAGAGCAGTACGGGCGAAAGATGTAGAAGTAATCCGTGAAGAAGCACAAAAGCAGCTACAGGCCGGGGCACACATGCTGGATGTCAATTGCGGCACTCTGGATGCCCGGGACGAGCCGGCCACCATGGAATGGCTGGTCCAGACGGTGCAGGAGGCTGCCGGTGTACCCCTGTGCATTGACAGTCCCAATTACAAGGCCCTGGCGGCCGGATTGAGCGTGCACCGGGGCAAGGCCATGATCAATTCCATCAGTGGTGAAACGGAAAGATTTACCAATGTCCTGCCCTTGGTCAAACAGTACGGCGCCTCGGTAGTGGCTCTCTGCATGGACGACCGGGGCATACCCGCCAGCATGGAACAGGCCCTGGAGATAGGCACAAAGCTGGTGCACAGGCTCCTGGATGCCGGGGTGCCTGTGGAGGATATTTACTTTGATCCTCTGGTGCGCTCTGTGGCCACCAACCCGGAAACCGTGCTGGAAACATTGCAGCTCATGGAGGAAATGTCTGCCCGTTTCAGCGGACTGCATTTTGTTTCCGGGTTGAGCAATGTGTCTTTTGGATTGCCCGAGCGCCGGCATTTGAACCGGGCCTATGTGGTCTTGAGCATGGCCAGCGGGTTGGACGCGGTCATTGTCGACCCCCTGGACAGCACTTTGATGGCTCTGGTATACGCCACAGAGACCCTGCTGAACAAGGACCGTTTCTGCATGCAGTACATCCGCAGCTACCAGCAGGGAAAATTAAAAGGGTAGAAAGTTGAGTAATCAAGCAATGTATGGTTTAATGGATTATTATAAGCTGGATGTTCAGATATCCGAAAATGATGTTTCCCGTACCGGCTGGGTTTTTGGAACCGGAACAAACAGCGCCCATTCCCGCTCCTTATTTAATGAGATCCTGCAGGAAGCGCTTGAACTGGCCCGAGC
>ENA-OSAF01000558-OSAF01000558.1-marine-sediment-metagenome-genome-assembly--contig:-NODE-558-length-10260-cov-19.786379_pt1 | contig 10260 bp, 7 predicted proteins | sample MGYA00237872_ERZ529318 | MGnify/ENA primary metagenome ERZ529318 (study PRJEB26369, sample SAMN03142813) | marine sediment metagenome | biome: marine; feature: borehole; material: sediment... | reverse complement strand
CGCCGCCGGGGTGACCCACCACCGGGAGAACTAACGCGGCAAGCCCATCGGCCGAATACTGAGGGAGCAGCTGGCGGCGGGGCGCTTTACCGCCACTACCGACAGCGCGCTGGCCATGCGGGAGTGCACCAGCATCATCATCACCGTGGGGCTCCCCGTGCAGGACGGCCGGCCCCAGTCGTACCCCTTGGGAGAATGCCTGCGCAGCGTGGCCGCGGGCTTGAAGAGGGGCGACCTGGTGGTGGTGCGCAGTACCCTGGTGCCCGGGTACACCCGGGATTTTGTTTTGCCCATCTTGGAGTCCAGCGGCCTCAAGGCGGGGCGGGACTTCTACCTGGCCTACTCCTCGGAGCGCATCGCCGAGGGCAGGGCTTTCGAGGAGTTCGAACAAATGCCGGGGCTGGTCAGCGGCATCGACGGGGAGAGCCTGCGGCGGGCCAAGGAACTGCTGGGCATTGTCACCAAGGCCCCCCTCATCGAGGCTTCTTCTTTTGAAGCGGTGGAGCTGGCCAAGCTGCTGGAAAACATTTCCCGCGACGTCAACATCGCCATGGTCAACGAGATGGCCAAGGTGAGCAAGGCCATGGGCCTGAACATCTTTGAAATCATCGAGCTGGCCAACACCCACAAGCGGGTTAACCTGCTGTATCCCGGGCCGGGGGTGGGCGGCTACTGCATCCCCAACGCGCTGCACTACCTGGCCGCGCGGGCCGAGTCCCTGGGCGTGCCGCTGCCGCTGCTGGAGGCGGCCAGGAACGTCAACGAGGAGATGCCGGCCTACGTGGTGAGCCTGGTGAACAGGCACCTGCCGGTGCCCCCCGCCGCAGCCCGGATCGGGGTGCTGGGCCTGGCCATGAAGGACTATTCCAGCGATACCAGGTGCAGCCCGGCGCTGAAAATTGTATGGCTGCTGGAGCGGTCCGGCATGCGGGTCAAGGCCTTCGACCCGGCGGTACCGGAGCGCTACCCATTCAGCGTGGACTCCCTGGCGGAGGCGGTTGAGGGCGCCCACGGCCTGCTGGTGCTGGCCCGGCAGGAAGGTATCGATTACGAGAGCTGGGAGCTGTTCCGCAATGCCATGAGCCGCGACGGCCGGCCGTTCATCATCGACACCAAGCGAGTTTACGGCGGCCGGAGCTTCGAGAGGGACGGCATCCTGGTGGATTCTATTTAGCCCGGTGCTTCGTCCCGGCTTGCTCATGGCTCCCGCGCCGACGGCACCGCGGCTCGTTTCGGGCGAAACCGGACCGTCCTCAATTCACCGTCCATGGTTCAGTTCGGACTCTCGCGGACGTCCTGTCCGCTCGTCCGGTTTCGCAACCTCACTTCGCCGGGTGCCGTTACCGGCGCTCCCGCAAATCGCTTCGCTCGGGACGGGCGCACCGGGCTTCAATGTCTGCGGCGGTATTGGATGCAAGAAGTGAAACTTTTGCCAAGCGCAAAAAGGTAAGTTTCTCTGATTTATTGAGAATTTTACCCACCCGGGATGGCGTAAGTAAAACACCTTTTTACCCCCTTGCGTGGGCCAGGCACAAAAACGCCGCCGGGGTGCGGCGGCGGTGATGCACAGGTTCGGCAATTACTGCGGGTCGGAGATCTTGACGTCAAAGATGATGCCCTTGAACTCGTAGTCCAGGGACTTCACGTAGTAATCCTTACCCACCCTGATTTCCTGGCCCCCCAGCGTAATGGTGGCCGAGGAAAGGGTGGTGGTCCCTTCCACGGTCACGTAAACATCTTTCAGGTACGGGTCGGTGACCATGACCCGCTTGCCTTTAGAGTCGGAATTAACCAGCAGGGCGGGCTTTATTTCCACGCTCTTGACCTTGACGTTGGTATAACTGTTGCCCGCCACCATGGGGTCGCCCACGGATATCACGCCGATCAGTTCCGGCCTGACACAGGGTACCATCACTTGTACTTCGACAAGTTTGACCTCACCCGTGGCCGCCGGGGTGCGAATCTTGTAAGCCACGCCGGCTATAACCAGCACCACCAGCACTGCTACCAGAAAGTCGATAATATTGATCAGACCGAAAAGCTTACCCTTATCGTCAATAATTTTCATTTTATTACTCCATCCCATAATTTTTTAACCAATACAAAACCAATATAATACAAGTTGTCCGGCAGGTCAATGTTTTGCCTCGAGGAGAAATGACCCGTGTCCGAAGGAAAGATAATCGCCAGGGCGGCCCTGGTCATCGTCATTATGACCGTGTTTTCCAGGGTGTCCGGTTTTTTGCGCGAAGTAGCCATAGCCCACCAGTTCGGCGCCACCGCGGCGACGGATGCCTACGTGCTGGCCTACACCCTGCCTTTTTTGGCCATGATGGCCGTGGGTGGGGCCATCACGGCCACGGTGGTTCCCCTGTTTACCGAGTACGCCGCCCGCCGGCAGGTAGATGAAGCGTGGCGGCTGTTCAGCCGGGTGCTGAACGGCCTGATCCTGGTGCTGGCGGCGGCGGTGTGTGCAGGCGTCCTGCTGGCGCCGCAGCTGGTTGCCGTCATGGCGCCGGGGTTTGCGGGCGAAACGGCGGACCTGGCGGCGAAGCTGGTGAAAATTATGCTGCCCAGCCTTATTTTTATGGTGCTGGGCAACCTGTTTATGGGCCTGCTGAACGCCAACAACATATTCGGGCCTTCCGCCGCCGGGCCGGCGGTGATGAACACCATCATCATCGCAGCCGCCCTGACGGTGGGCGGCGTTTTCGGCATCTCGGGCCTGGCCGCAGGCACGGTGACCGGCGCCGTGCTGGCGGCGCTGGTGCAGGTGCCGTTTTTACTGCGGGCAGGGTTCCGGTGGCACCCGGTGGTCAGCCCGGCCGACCCCGGGGTGCACAAGCTGCTGACCCTCATGCTGCCCGTGCTGGCCACCTCGGGCATCAGCCAGGGTTACTTCCTGGTGGAAAGGATGCTGGCCTCCGGGCTGGATGAGGGCAGCATCGCCGCGTTAAACTACGCCAACAAGCTGGTGCTGCTGCCGCAGGGGTTGTTTGTATTTGCCGTCAGCACGGCCATTTTCCCCACCCTCTCCCGACTGGTGTCCGAGCACAGGCGGGAGGATATGGCCAGGATTCTCTCCCGGGGCGTGAAGCTGGTGTTCATGATAGCGGTGCCGGCCGGGGTCGGGCTGATGGTGCTCAGGGAGCCCGTCATCAGCCTGCTGTTTGAGCGGGGCGCCTTTGACCAGCGGGCGGTGGATATGACGGCTTCGGCTTTGCTTTACTATTCCATCGGGCTGGCGGGCCTGTCCGTGAACCCCTTGCTGGTGCGGGGTCTATTCGCTTTGCAGGACATGTGGGCGCCCTTAAAGTCAACCGCGGTGATGGTGGCGGCCAACATAGCGCTGGCGCTGTTGCTGGTGGACAGGCTGCAGCACGGAGGGCTGGCCCTGGCTTATTCCCTGGCCGTTACCCTGAACATGCTGATCCTGGCCTGGCTGCTGCGGCGTAAGGTGCCGGGCTTTATCAACCGGCAGCTGGTGCGCTTTCTGGCCTGCGTTTTGCTGGCTGGTGTCCCCATGGCCCTGTTGCTGCAGTTTGTCGACCCGCTGGTGGCCTCCCGCCTTGGGGAGGGCGGCGCGGCTACCCTGGCCAGGCTGCTGGTGGACGCGGTTTTGGGAATGGCGGCTTACCTGCTGGCGGCCTGCTTGTTGAAGTTGGACGAGCTGCAGTATATTGCGGAAGTGGTTAAAAAACGGCTGTGCCGGGAAAAATTACCTCAGCGACAAAAGGAAAAAATTTAAGCGAAAAGGAAACAAATTGCCATAACCTTGCGTCTATAAAGAAGTGTGTCTATAGAGAAGTATCTTTTATCAAACAAAGGACGAAGGGCGGTTGTGGCAATTGACGCGTACCATGCATCGCAAGTGGATCCACTGGGTTGTTGCACTTGTTTTCTTTGTTGCCTGTTGCGGCTGGTGGCCGGTCCCCCCGGGCCGGGCGCAGGAAACGGCGGGCGACCGGCCGGCGGTTGTGCCGGTCACCAGGGGCGCCGAGCTGGCCCGGTACGAGCTGGTGATGGACGGGAAGCTGTGCCGCGTTTTCGTGCTGACGGTGGACCTGGCGGACCCGTACCTGGAGGTCAGGCCCATGTTCGGCAAAAACGGGACGCTGGGCGCCACCCAGAATCTGGTGGACATGGCCCGGGAATACGGAGCCGTTGCCGCCCTTAACGGTGATTTTTTCCAGATAAAAAGCGGTAAACCCATCGGCCTGACCGTGGTGGACGGCGGGCTGGTCACCAGCCCGGCCCTGCGCGGCGACATGTACGGCCTTGCGTTTACCGCGGACAAGCAGCCGCAGATCATGGTGTTCGGTTTTTCCGGCCGGGTGGTCACCGAAGCGGGGGCCAGTTACCCCCTGGCCGGGGTGAACAAGCCCGGGTACCTGAAACAAAGCGGGGTTTCGGCGGACGTGGACAGCCTGCAGGCGTATACCCCCTTATGGGGCGATAAGAGCAGGGGCTGCGATGAAAACCTGCCCGGGCGCTGGGTGGAGGTTGTGGTCAGCGGCGGCGTGGTGCAGCGGGTGGTGGAAAATGGCGAGCCCCAGGCCATTCCCGCTGACGGGTACGTGCTCAGCGGTCACGGCGCGGCGGCCGATTGGCTGGCCGGGCATATCAAGCCTGGTGATAAGATAAATATAGAGTATGCCCTGCAGCCCGCGGGGGATTTTGTTTCTGCCCTGGGCGGGCAGTCACTGCTGGTTGAGGACGGCAAGGTGCCCGCCGCTTTCGACCAGGAAATACCGGGCCTGCGGGCCCGCAGTGCCGCGGGCTACTCGGCGGACGGCAGGTACCTGTATCTGGTGGCAGTGGAGGGCGGTGCCGGCAGCCGGGGCATGACCCAGCGGGAACTGGCCGAGTTTATGGTGTCCCTGGGAGCTTGGCGGGCGGTTAACCTGGACGGGGGCGGCTCAACCACCCTGGTGGCCAGGCCGCTGGGCCGGTACGAGGTAGAAGCGGTGAACACCCCGGAGAAAGGCAGCCTGCGCAAGATTCCCACGGCCTGGGGGGTGTTTAGCACGGCCCCCCGGGGGGACCTGGCCGGTCTGATCATTGACGGCCCAAAAACGGTGCTGCCCGGCGTGCCGGTTTCCTACACGGCGTACGGCTATGACGAATACTTCAACCCCTACCCTGTGAAGCCGAACAGGGTGCGCTGGTCGGCGGCCGGCGGGCGCGGCCGGTTCACGGACGGCTATTTCCTGCCCGGCGCGCGGGGGGAAGCGGTGATCAGGGCGGCGTACGGGCCTCTGAGGCAGGAAAAAACGGTCCTGGTCCTGGGCGAGGGAGACATGGAATCCCTGGCGGTACGGCCTGCGGCCATTAAAGTGATGGCGGGCGAAAGAGTGACTCTCAGCGTGGAGATAAAATCCAGGCAGGGGCAGGTATTTACGGTGCCGGTAGAGAATGTAAAATGGCAAGTGGATGAGAATATCGGCAGCGTGGCGGGCAGCGAATTTGTGGCCGGGGCGGAAGCCGCCGCCGGTTTTCTACAGGCGGAATTCCTGGGCCTTGCGGCACGGGTGCCGGTTAAGGTGAGGACCGCCGATACGGTGGTCGAACTAGTGGAACCCGGGAAGGATGCCGTTGTGGAGCTGGACGGCTCCGCGCGCCTGGTGTTCCCGGCCGGCTGGACCGGTATCCCCCGCCGGGTGGAGGTACGCTTTGGCGAGCAGCAGTTAGAGGACCTGCCGGCCGGCATTGAAGCGCTGTCCGCGCCGCTGACGGTGAGCTCACCAGATGGCTGGCCCGCCGGAGCAGGGAAGCCCTGGCAGGTGGAGTGGCCCCTGAGGGGCCTGGCCGTGCCGGAAGAACGGGAAGGGACGATGAAGGTCTTTACCCGGCCTGACGAAGAGTCTGATTGGCAGGCGGTGCCCTGCCGGGTGGACCGCGAGGAGAACAAGGCTGCGGCCCTGCTGCATTCCGGCGGCCAGGTGGTGCTGGCGCTGGATAACAGGCCGGTGCCGGAATTCACCGACGTGGCAGGGCACTGGGCGGCTGATGCCATTCGGGCTATGGCGGCTCGGGGTGTCGTGCAGGGCTTCCCCGGTGGAGAGTTCAGGCCCGGGAAGGGGGTCACCAGGGCCCAGTTTGCGGTGATGCTGCGCAACGCCATGGGCTGGCCGGCGCCGCAGCAGGAGCCGGTCTTTCGGGATGAAGTGCCGGGATGGGCGGCCGGCGCCGTGGCGGCCGCAGCCAGCCGCGGTGTGATCACCGGCTACCCGGAAGGGGAATTCCGCCCGCACAACACCCTCACCAGGGCCGAGATGGCGGTGATTATGAGCCGCATGCTGGACCGGGAGAACGTACCCAGGGGTACCCAGCCGCCCGCCTACCGGGATGCGCTGCAGGTACCCGCCTGGGCGGCGCCCGCCGTGGCCAGGGTGAGCGAAACGGGCCTCATGCGGGGCGACCCGGGCGGCCGGTTCCGCCCCCTGGATACCGTAACCAGGGCGGAGGCCGTTACGGTGATCAATTCCTGGTACCGCTTGCTGAACTGGAAATAAACTAATCGTGGAGTGATCCTGATGGCTGGTGAAAATGTAATGAATATCAGGGAAATAATGGAGGTGCTGCCGCACAGGTACCCCTTTTTGCTGGTGGACCGCATTGTGGAGATGGTCCCCGGCGTGCGGGCCGCGGGCGTAAAGAACGTTACCGCCAACGAGCCATTCTTCCAAGGTCATTTCCCGGGGTACCCGGTGATGCCGGGCGTGCTCATCATCGAGGCCATGGCCCAGGTGGGCGCGGTGGCCGTACTGAGCACGCCGGATTTCGGGGGTAAGCTGGCTCTGTTCGCCGGCATCGACAAGGCGCGTTTCCGGCGCCAGGTGGTGCCAGGGGACGTGCTGCACCTGGAAGTGGAGATAGTGCACATGCGCGGCTCCATGGGCAAGGGCAAGGGGCTGGCGCGCGTGGACGGCGAGCCGGCGGCCGAGGCGGAGCTGCTGTTCGCAGTGGTGGACAAGGAGTAGCGGGGGGCACGCGGCGTGGCGCCGTGTGTTCCTTTGGGACTTTTGGCTTGAGGAAGTGACGTAGTAACGAAGAGAGCCGTTGAGATTGGACACATTATGCGGCAAGCCAAAATAAGGAAAAACATGCGCCGCATGAACTATAGGTGTAAATATGACATATTTGGCATCTATTTTTGAAAACCGCCCGAATATTGCCGAATTTTGCTCTTTGTGCATTAGGCGGTGCCGGTGATAAAATTAACTAAAGTTTGTCTAAAAGCCGTTCCCGTCGGCCTGGAGGGATATACCGGTGGAAAAGTACATATTACCCCTGGCGCTGGCCCTGGTTTTAGGTTTTCTGGTAACCCCCCGGGTGCGCGCGCTGGCGGTTAAATGCGGGGCGCTGGATTACCCCGAGCCGCGCAAGATTCACAACGGGCCCATGCCCCGTTTGGGTGGACTAGCCGTATACTTGGCCTTTGTGCCGGCTGTGCTCCTTTTCCGGGAACTGGCGCTGCAGGTTTGGGGTCTGCTCGCCGGTGCCACGCTGGTTCTCCTGCTGGGTATCGTTGACGACATCCGCGGGCTTTCCCCGCGGGTTAAGCTGGCCGGGCAGGTGGCAGCATCGCTGGCCGTTATTCCCTTCGGGGTGCAGGTTCATTTTATAACTAACCCGTTAAACGGCGATATGATAATGTTGGGGGCATTCAGCATTCCCCTGACGGTGCTCTGGATAGTGGCGGTGACCAACGCCGTAAACCTCATCGACGGGCTGGACGGCCTGGCCGGAGGCGTGTCCAGCATTGCCGCCCTGACCATGGCCGCGGTGGCCTGGACCCAGTGGATCATGTTCGGCATCGACGGCCTGCCGGAAATGATCATGCTGGCGCTGACCCTGGTGGCGGCGGTTACCGGTTTCTTGCGGCATAACTTTTACCCGGCCAAGATATTCCTGGGCGACTCGGGTTCCATGTTCCTGGGTTTTACCCTGGCGGTCATGGCCATCCTCAGCCTGACCAAAAGCGCCACTGCCATTTCGGTGTTCATACCCTTGGTGATTCTGGGCGTGCCTCTGCTGGACACCTTCTTCGCGGTGATCAGGCGCTACCACCTGCACCGGCCTATATTCCAGCCCGACCGGGAGCACCTGCACCACCAGCTGATGGCCATGGGGCTCAACCACCGGCAAACGGTGCTGGCCATATACGGGCTCAGCGCTTTCCTGGGCCTCAGCGCCGTAGTGTTGAACTTGGTGAGCAACCACCAGGCGTTGTTCATGCTGGTGATCATCGCGGTGGCGGTGTTTTACCTGGCTGACCGGGTGGGCGTGATGGGAGACGCCCGGCGAGCGGGGTATGAGCTTTCGGATAAATACAGGCAGCGGTCCTCGAAAATGTAGGACCGTTTTTTAATGGCCGCCGGGTGCAAGTTCACCCACTTGAGGCAAATAGAATAAAAAGAGGATTTTTTTGGTCATACATGGAATATCTCTTTTGTCAGGCGGCGCCGGGCTTAAGGTTCCGCACCCGGCGCCGGAAAGCAAAGGAGGTTTTTTCATGCGTATCAGAAAGGCCGTCATTCCGGCCGCCGGCCTGGGGGTGCGTTTTTTGCCCGCCACCAAGGCGCTGCCCAAGGAAATGATACCCATCGTGGATACCCCGACCATCCAGTACATAATCCAGGAGGCGGTGGACTCGGGCATAGAGGATATATTGATCATTACGGGCCGCGACAAGAAGCCCATAGAGGACCACTTCGACAAATCGGTGGCCCTGGAAGAGCACCTGAAGGAAAAGGGAAAAACCGGCGAACTGGAAATGCTGCACCGGATCAGTGACATGGCGCAGATTTTTTACGTGCGGCAGCAGGAACCGCGCGGGCTGGGCCACGCCGTTTACTGTGCCCGCCGCTTCGTGGGCGACGAGCCCTTTGCGGTTTTGCTGGGGGACGATATCGTGCGCAGCGAGGTGCCCTGCCTGAAGCAGCTGATGGACCTGTACGATGAGGTGCAGGCTACCGTCATCGGTGTGCAGGAGGTACCGCCGGCGGATGTCAGCAAGTACGGCATTCTGGATGCCGAGCCGGTGCGGGAAAACGTTTACCGGGTGCGCGACCTGGTAGAAAAGCCCGCCCCGGAGGAGGCGCCGTCACGCCTGGCCATCATGGGCCGCTATATTATCGAGCCCGCCGTGTTTGACATCCTGGCCCGCACCAAGCCCGGCGCCGGCGGCGAAATCCAGCTAACCGACGCCCTCCGGGAGCTGGCCGGGCCGGGGGAAATGTACGGGCTGGTTTTCCAGGGCCGGCGCTACGACGTGGGCGACAAGTTGGGGTACCTGAAGGCCACGGTGGAATTCGCCCTGGCAAGGCCCGACCTGGCGGGCCAGTTCCGCAGCTACCTGGAAACACTGGTACGGGAACGGCGAGGCAGTTGACCGCTGCGCCCCCGGGCCGGCACGCCGCACTAAACGCTGCCCGGCGAAGCCGGCGGGGATCAATAAATGTACGCGCGGGGAGGATTGCATTGCGAGTACTGGTTACGGGCGGGGCCGGCTTCATCGGTTCCCACGTGGTGGATGCCCTGGTGGGCCGGGGCATGCGGGTGAGCGTGCTGGATAACCTGGCCACCGGGCGCTTTGAAAATGTGGATCCCCGGGTCAACTTTTATCACGGGGACATCAGGGACGAAAAACTGGTGCGGGAAGTGCTGCGGGCCGAGAGGCCGGACGCCGTGATTCACCAGGCGGCGCAGGTGGACGTGCAGACCAGCGTAAGCGAGCCGGCCACCGATGCCGCCGTAAACATTTTGGGCTCTGTCAACCTGCTGGAGGCCTGCCGCGTGTACGGGGTTAAAAAGGTGGTTTACGCTTCCTCGGCGGCGGTGTACGGCAACCCCTGCTACCTGCCGGTGGATGAAAAGCACCCTGTGCAGCCGCAGTCGGCCTACGGCGTGTCCAAGCATACCGTGGAACATTACCTGGCGGTGTACCGGGAGCTGCACGGGCTGGATTACACCGTGCTCCGCTACGCCAACGTTTACGGCCCGCGCCAGGACGCCGCCGGCGAGGGGGGCGTGGTGGCCATTTTCACCGCCGCGCTGCTGCAGGGCCGGCGGCCGCGCATTTACGGCAGCGGCAGGCAGACCCGGGATTTTGTTTACGTGGGCGACGTGGCCATGGCCAACCTGGCCGCGCTCAGCGCGGGCAGCGGCGGCATTTTCAACGTCAGCACCGGCTTGCCCACTTCGGTAAACGAGCTTTTTCACGCCTTGCGGCGGTTAACGGGCAGCGATGCGGAG
>ENA-OSAF01000557-OSAF01000557.1-marine-sediment-metagenome-genome-assembly--contig:-NODE-557-length-10289-cov-23.883916_pt1 | contig 10289 bp, 7 predicted proteins | sample MGYA00237872_ERZ529318 | MGnify/ENA primary metagenome ERZ529318 (study PRJEB26369, sample SAMN03142813) | marine sediment metagenome | biome: marine; feature: borehole; material: sediment... | reverse complement strand
TGGTGCAGGTCGAAACCCGTCAGGGTCGAAAAAATCGGCAGGAACGAACCCTGTCACTGCGGCAGCGGGCTGAAGTACAAAAAGTACTGCGGTGCGGTTAATATGCCGCCGCACCGAGCTTAAGGGGGTCGCGATAGATAATGGCCTGGATTGATGCAAATATGTACCGGAAAAAAAATAGCTGAGCCTCTCCATGGCTAAAGCCAGAGAGACTTCCCGGCAGGTAAAGACAAAATAAGAAAGACCTTCTATGTCAATAGTGTAATTTAAAAATTTTTCATGGTTGGGCAGTACAAATGTTCGTGGCCTTTAAAAAGGACGGACTTCGCCCGTTCCGCCGGCTACGGGCCGGATTAAAATCCTGCCCTCGCCGGCGGCTAAAGAACATTTAACATCATGCTACTCGATTAAGATGCCTGGCGCGGGCTGCTATAAACGTGGCTTCGTCGTAGCAAGTATGGTTTTTCCACATGGCAAAGATGATCCGCACCCAGATATTTACCAAAGCCCGCAAAGCTTCATGGTGGGTTTTGCCCTGGCTTCTCTTGGTGTCGTAATATTCCCGTGCCCAGGAAACCTGCCTGATGCTCTGGAAGGCAAACAGGTGCATAGCTCGTCGGAAAGGTTTTACGCAGGATTTGCGCTGCCTGGCAAAGCGGTACTTGCCGCTTTGAAAGAGAACCGGCGAGGTGCCCGCTAAAGCCTGGACCACGGCCGCATTTTCGTAACGTTCCCGGTCGTCTCCCCACTCCGCCAGCAGTCTTGGCGCAAGCCGCCCGGCCGCCCCTGGCAGGCTAGCGAAGATCCTGCTGTCGGAGTGCTGCTGAAAAAGGCGGTTGATTTCCTCGTCGTAAGCAGCGATTTGCTCCCGGACCACTTCCAGCTGTCTCACCAGGGCGAGCATTAAGCGGCCTTTTGCCCGCACGGTGGGAGCGCTGGCCCGAAGCTGCGGCTCCTGCGCCTTCTGCCAGATGGAGATGGCCGTTTGATTGGGCCGGGGATGTTTATGCTTTTTCAGAAAAGCGGCCATCTCCGGAACGGTAGCTTCTTTTACCAGTTCCGGGGTGGGATAGCGCTTGTAAAACTCCAGAGCTACCGGCAGGGTTGGCTTCGAGAAGAACTCCAGGGCTACCGGGTAATACTCCTTCAGGCAAGCAATGAGCTTGTTGGTCAGCCGGGTGGATTCCTGGATAAGGCTGTCCTGGTCCCGGGTGAGCATCTTTAGTTCCGCGATTAGTTCCGCATCTGGCTTAAGCCTCTTCAACTGCGCCAGGTCGGAGCGACCGATGTTGGCCAAAAGCCGGGCATCAATGGGGTCGCTCTTTGCTCCGGAGGGCTTTCGCCGGTAATCTACAACCTTCGGGTTGAGCGGGTAAACCGGAAAGCCGTCTTCCAACAGAAACTGCACTAGAAGACCGTTTTTGGTTTCGATCAGGCAGGCGAAGTTTTCCGGTTCGGGATCGATGCTCAAGAGCCTTTCCTTTAGTAACTCCATGCCTTTCCTGTTGTGAGGGATGGTGAAATACTTAAGTTCTTGACCCTTTTCATCGAGCACGGCTACGTCATGATGTAAGTCAGACCAATCAATACCTACAAAGTACATGACCAAAACCTCCTCGATGAATTTTGTTACAGACTGACAGTGGGCCTTATCTAACGTGGTGCTCGAAGCACAACCCTTCTATGAACTGCAGTCTGTAAATTTGATCCGGGAAAGGTAGCTCTTTCTTAGGCAGTCGAATTGCCAGGAGGAGAAGTCCTTTTCCCGGAAAGTTTTAACTCAAAAAATTTTTGCCAACTTGGGTGAGTATTCCTGTTTCCTAAGTTGAGTTTAACAGATAAGGAGGGAGGTTGCATGGAAACTCTAACCGGCACTGTAAGCCGGTTTATCTTTAAAACCGATACCTTCGCCATCTTCAAGCTGGATAACATTACCGCCCTGGGCGAAATTACCGGCATCCGGGAGGGCGACCGCCTCACCGTCACCGGTACCTGGCAGAACCACCCGAAGTACGGCAGGCAGCTCAAAATCGAAACCTGGGAAAAACCCGTCCCTTCCACCAGGGAAGCCGCGGTGGCCTTTCTTTCTTCCGGGCTGATCAAGGGCGTCGGCCCCGTCCTGGCGGAAAGGATTGTGGACAACCTCGGGCCGGACGCCGTAAACAAGATCATGAAAGAACCCGACGCGCTGAAGAAGGTCAAAGGCATCGGCAGAAAGGCCCCGGAAATCCGCCGCCAGATCCAGGAGACATACCAGGTGCAGCAGGTGGTGACCGAACTGATCAAGTTGGGGCTCACTGTCAAAACAGCCCTTAAAGCCTACAAAAAATTCGGCATGGTAACCGCCGAGTACGTCCGGCGGAACCCGTACTGTTTGACCGAACTTGAACTCATTGGCTTTCACAGGGCGAACGAAGTGGCCGGAAGGGTGGGCCTGGCCCCCAGCTCTCCGTTCAGGATCAAGGCCGGCATACTGCACGTCCTCATTGAATCCCTGTGGAATGAAGGGCACACCTACCTGCCCCGGGACGTGCTGCTTTCCCGGTCGCTGGAACTCTTAAACCACAGAGAAGAATGCGTGACGGCGGAAATGCTGGAAAAAGAAATGAACCGCATTGAGGAAATATGCGGCGACGCCGGCATATCGCTTGCCTGGGCCAGGGAATACGAAGAAGCCATTGCCCGGGATGTAAGGGCGCTGGCGCGCCGGAGGTTCGACGTGCCGGCGCTGCCGAAAAACTTACTGGAAGGAGTCGAGCTGACCCTCGACCAGGAAAATGCCGTCAAAGTCGCCCTGGGCAGCGGCTTCTCCATCCTTACCGGCGGACCTGGAGTGGGGAAAACCCAAACCGTAAAGGCGGTCATCAGGGCCTTTGAGCTCCAGAACCCCTGGGGAAAGGTACTCCTCTGCGCTCCCACGGGGAGGGCGGCCAGGAGGCTTTCCGAGATGACCGGGCGCCACGCGCATACCGTCCACAAGCTCCTGGGTCTCAGAGATGACCGCGCGGCACATGATTGCAGGAACCCGCTGGACTGTGATCTCTTGATCGTGGATGAAGCGTCAATGGCTGATATTGTGATGACCAGGCGTCTTCTAAGCGCCGTCCCCAACGGCGCCAGGGTACTGTTCGTCGGCGACGCTGACCAGCTTCCGTCCGTCGGCCCGGGCAACGTCCTGCGCGACCTTTTGGACAAAGTTCCCACGGTGCGCCTGACGAAAATCTTCCGCCAGGCCGCCGAAAGCCGGATCGTCACCAACGCCCACCGGATAAACAGGGGGCAAATGCCGTTGTTTGACCGGTCAAAGCCCGATTTTGTATTCCTGGACAGGGAAAGTCCCGAAGACATCGCAAAATGCATAAAAACCTGCGTTTCCGGGTTGGGCTACGATCTTATGGACGTGCAGGTGCTCTCCCCGATGAGAAAAGGCCCGGTGGGCACCATTGAGCTCAACAGGCTCATTCAGGGAAACAAAACCGGGCCGAAAATTCAATATGGCGCTCACCTGTACCGGGTGGGCGACAAAGTAATTCACACCAAAAACAACTACAGCAAAATGGTATTCAACGGCGACATCGGGATAGTCAAAGAAATAAGAAATAGGGACGGCGAACCCGAACTGCTGGTGCAGTACAACGGCGACCTGGTGCCATACGACATGGAAGACCTCAAAGAACTGGAACTGGCCTGGGCTGTGACTGTACACAAATGTGTTTCCGGTGAAACCTGGATTTGGACCAATAACGGGTTGCGGCGTATTAAAGAATTAGCTTTGGATTTGCTGCCGGGCCAAGTCAGGGAATTCGGCTACGCTATCGGAACTCCTGAGGGAATGCTTCCTGCCAGCCATATCATGTATATTGGCAAGAAACCCACCGTGCGAATTACAACCAGGATAGGGCTAACTCTGGAAGCAAGCACTGACCACAAACTGCTGGTGACCGATGATAAAAACGGGGAAAACCGCTGGGTAGTAGCGGCTGAATTAAAACCCGGTATGCGGTTGCCAGTGCCGCGCGGGATGATTTACGGACCTTCTGAGAAGCTATCCACTGCGGAATTTCATCCGAACCCACACCCCAGAGGCCGCCGTAACAATGTCCGTTGGCCGGAAACAGTCAACGAAGATTTGGCGGAGGTGCTCGGCGCGTTTGTAGCTGATGCCAACTATACTGATCGCAAGGATGGAAGGGTTGAGTTATTCAAGAACAACAACTTCTGGCGCACGTATATAAAGGAGATGACAGAAAAGCTGTTCGGCGTTAAATGCACCAGCCGGCGCATGGGCAACAATGAATGTTTCTACTTTCATAGCAAAACTGTACGGGAATTTCTGGCCTGGTGTGGCCTCAACTATGTGAGGGCACACAAAAAGAACGTGCCTTGGGTAGTGCTGCAAAGCCCTCCATCTGTTCAAACAGCTTTTCTTCGGGGGTTGTTTTCTGGCGATGGCGGGTACAACGGTACAGTCGTTCTGGCAACGTCTTCGCCGGAACTGGCTGAACAGGTGCAGCTGCTGTTGCTGAACCTCGGCGTGTTGTCAAAGCGATACCTGATGAGAGGCAGTGCTGACCGCCGGAACGAAGCATGGAGGTTGGAAATTACCGGGCAGGACAACGACCGCTTTAATGAAGTTATCGGCTTCAAACACCCGCAAAAAATACAGACAACCGTCGCGGCGCGGCAGGCAAGGCACATTGTGAAAACAAACTGGGACACAATCCCGGGTGGGCAAATGGCTGCCGCACAATTGCGGGAAGCCCTGATTGCCAGGGACGGGAGAAATTATAAAGCTAGCCATGCCGTTAAGAAAATGCTGTGGTATGTATCGCGCGGTATATCCAACCTAACCTTATCATAGCGTTGATCTGGCGGTCAGAAACATTCAAGATCTGGCTAGTCTGGGTAAAGCGGCCGAAAAGTGGCTGCGCTGGCACAGAGACCGCTGGTTTTACGACGAGGTGGTGTCAGTTGAGCCGGGAGAAGCTGAATTGTACGACCTTACTGTGCCCGGTCCGCACTGCTATCTGTCCAACGGTCTAGTGTCACATAATTGCCAGGGCTCAGAATTCAAAGCTGTAATAATCCCCGTAACCACATCGCACTACATAATGCTGCACCGCAACCTGCTCTACACGGCGATAACAAGGGCCAGGGAAAAGGTAATCCTGGTGGGGACGAAGAAAGCGCTGGCCCTGGCGGTCAAAAACAACAAGCCGGTTCAGAGGTACACAATGCTGGCCGATCTCGTTCAAAAAACGCCGAGTTAAGACAGCCGGGGAAAAATTCACGGCTTTTTGTTTTTAAAGCCTTTAGAAAGATTGGGGGAGCGCGAGGGGGCTGCAATCCCCTTCAATTCATGCCCGGCATTTTTGTTTTGTGGGAGGTGATTCGTTCCATGCAGCAACTCTATACCGTGCCCGAAGTGGCAAAAATCCTGCGAGTGAAAAAAGGCTTCGTGTACGAGCTGATTTACACCGGCAGGTTGGAAGCGCTAAAACTGTCAGAACGCCGTATACGTATCAGTGAAGAGGCAGTTGCTGCTTATCTCGAATCCCTGAAGGATTTCAGCCGGGCAGAGGCGAAATAAGCCACTGCCCGGCCTTTTCTTTTTGGGGAGGCGATTTCATGGCGCAGCTGAGAAGAAAAGGCCCGAACAAGTATCTTATCTCAATTTACCTGGGGAGGGATCAGAAAGGTAAAAGGATTTACCACCGGGAAACCTTCAACGGCACTCCGGCGCAGGCGCGGCAACGGGCCGCCGAGCTGGAGGCCGAATTAAAAAAGCGCACAGGCCCGGCGAAGCTGTCCATGACTGTTGGGCAGTATCTCAACACCTGGCTGGCGCGGATTAAAGACACGGTTTCCGAACGAACGCATGAAACATACTCCTGGCGAATCCGGCGGCTCCTGGAAGTCCTGGACAGGCTGCCCATGTACAACCTGACAGCGTTCGACCTGCAGGAAGCGCTTGCCGGCCTGCACGGGAAGTTGAAGCCCAGGACACTGCGGGACATTTACAGTACACTGCGAACAGCCATGCGGCAGGCGGTGGCATGGGGCCTGCTCGCTTCTGACCCGACAGCCGGGCTCCGTATGCCGAGATCACCGAGACAGGAGAGAAAGGTTTTAACGCAGCAGGAATTGCAGGCTGTTTTGGACGCCGCCAAAGGATACAAATATTACCTGGCAGTCCGGTTGCTGGCGTTAACTGGAATGAGGTTGGGTGAAGTCCTGGGGTTGAAATGGCAGGACATTGACTCTGAAAAAGGAACGCTGACTGTAAAAAGGGCAGCAGATGTCCGCTACAGAACGCTGAAAGAAACAAAAACCAGCATCAGCGAGCGCACGCTGAAGCTGGACGCGGAAACAATTGCGCTGTTGAAGATGCACAGGAAAAACAGCGGCAAAATCCGGTCGTTGGCCGGGAAGCGAAGCAATTTGGTTTTTGCTTCGCCGGACGGCAGGCCGGTCAAAGAAAGTGCAATACGAAAAACTTTAAATAGAGCTTTAGCAAAAGCGGGCCTGCCCCACATCCGCATTCATGATCTTCGACATACCGCTGGTTCTCTCCTGCTGAATGCAGGATATTCTTTCCCGGTAGTAGCGGCTTTTTGGGGGCACAGCAGCCCGGCAACAACGGCGGCAGTATACGCCCATGCAGTGCGCAGGGGCGGCAGCGTGGCCGACCTTTTGAGCGAGGCAGACCAATCGGCAGACCGGGAAGGGAAAAACCGCTAAATTCAAGGCTTTCAGGGCGGGGCGCATTCTTCAAGTCGTGTCGCTCCGACCATTCATTACTTCCTTTAAACCCGTTAAGCCTTTGGCTACAAGGGCTAGCGGGTTTTAACATTTTATGGTTCTAAGAAACGTATCACGCGTGTTTCCAAATCCTCCAAGACCTACATGGCAGGTTTAGTTTGTTTTCTGTCGAAAATTTTTCACCGAGGTAAGATAATGGCCAGCAAAGAGCTTAAGGAATGTAGTCATATCAAGGAAGCATGCAATTATGGGATGGTAAAAACACCTGCTGCAAAGAATGTTACCAAGCAGAACAAGCGAGATACTCTTTTTAGGATTTGCCGAGATTATGCGGCTATTTGATCAAATTAACAAAAATTACCGGAAACTAAATAATCAATGCTAAAACGGCGGCTACCTGAGGATGTGGCCTTGGGCACAATGCAAAGGAGGAATTTAATATTTAATGCACCAACACAAATACCAAGCCTTGATAAATAATTTAAAAAACTTCCCTCGGTTAATAGTGGCTTTTTCCGGCGGGGTTGACAGCACTTTGCTTTTACGTGCTGCCATAGACGCCATTGGCGGCGGTAATGTCCTGGCGGTTACGTTTCACTCAAATATTTATGGTAAGCATGAATTAACGGAAATAAAGAATCTGATCTCCGCTTTTAACTGCCGGTTTATGATTATGGAAAATAATGATTTACTAAACTACGCCGAGTTTCGCGCCAACCCGCCCAACAGGTGCTATATATGCAAGCGCATTTTATACGGGAAGCTGCAGGACCTGGCGCAACAGGAAAATATACTCGTGGTGGCAGACGGCTCCAATGCGGACGATTTGCGGGATTTCCGCCCCGGTATGCAGGCCGCCAGGGAATTAAATGTAATAAGCCCGCTGCAAGAGGCGGGATTGAGCAAAAGGGAGGTTCGGTTATTATCTAGGGAACTGGGCCTGCCCACATGGAATAAACCTTCTTCTCCGTGTCTGTGTTCCCGTATTCCTTACGGTAATGAAATTACGGAGAAAAAATTACGTCAGGTAGAGTACGGGGAAAATTTCTTAAAGGAAATGGGTTTCCCCGAAGTCCGAGTGAGACACCACGAAAACCTGGCCCGGATTGAAGTTTCCGCTGAGAAAATTGCGGGCATTTTAAACGATGATGTTCTACCGCAGATAAGAAGCTACTTCCGGAACCTGGGCTTTCAATATGTCACTTTGGACCTGCATGGTTTCAGAAGTGGAAGTTTAAACGAAGTTTTGTAAAAAGGAGCTTAGAAAGATTATAAGCATAGCTGTGGTGCTGTAAACTCAATAGCTGCTATCCATGATACAAACCAGGGGGATTAAGAACATGGAAAAAATGCGGGTTGCACTGGTGCAGATGGAAGCAAAATTAGGGCGTGTTGAACGGAATATACGCAGGATGGAGTACTTCATTAGGGAAGCTTCTGCTAATAAGGCTGACGTTATTTGTTTTCCGGAAATGTGCTTGCAGGGATATAGCCAGGGTAACCCTCTTTTATGCCCGGAAAACGTCCCAGGCCCGTCTTCGGAACGCATAAGTGAAATGTCCCGCAATTACGACATTACGGTGCTGGCGGGTCTGGCTGAATCGTCGGGCAGTGAAAGACCATTTATTACTCACCTGGTTGCGCTGCCCGGCGGCAAGCTTATGAAGTATCGCAAAACTCACTTGGGTGAAAGCGAAAAACCATTTTTTTTGCCCGGCAACGAACTGCCTGTTTTTAGTTTTCATAAAGCCAAATTCGGTATTGCCATATGTTGGGACCTGCATTTTCCAGAGGTGAGCACCATCCTTTCTTTAAAAGGCGCGGAAATTATTTTTGCCCCCCATGCTTCTCCGGCCATTGCGGGGAACCGTAGGGAAATATGGCTAAAATACTTGACTGCCCGGGCTTACGATAATGCTTTGTACCTGGCAGCCTGCAACCTGGTAGGCGACGACGGCACCGGGCACCGTTACAGCGGCGGCGCAATTGTAATCGACCCCAAAGGTAATATAGTGAGCGAATCTTTCACCGGCCGGGAGGAAATGCTGCTTGCCGACCTGGACCCCGACGTAATAAACACTATTCGTCGCCGGGAATCGGGCTCCATGCGGCACAGTTTCTTTTTGGCCGGGAGACGACCGGAGCTTTACGGGGAGTTAACATAAGAGCGTTGACAGGCCGTTGCGAAAAAAACGCTTGTCTGCATTGTATTATTCGAGTTTAATGGTGTATTCGCTGGATTCTCTAATTGCAAGTTTTCTTTTTTCTGCATTTGGGATTTGTTACCCGCTCCGGGATTATTTTGTTTTAGAGATAAATGGAAAATCTCTTCAATGGTATGATTTGCCGAGAAAAATGCTCTTACAGTTTACATTATCCTGGCATATATATAAAACTAACCAGCATCGTACCGGACGAATACGTTAAACACGTACGGCGCCATGAAAATTCCAGCCTGCTTCATGGTGTCTTCGCATGTAAAAACATTGTAGCTTGTGAGGAGTTGCAGTTCGATAAGCTGGTTTAACAAAGTGTTTGAAGGAGGAGGTAATTTTGTCCGGAGGAAAACTAAAGAAGGTGTTTCCCGGGGGCAACACCAGTGTGGGCTTTTACTCGTTTTATGATTATATAATTGATCAAAATGAGGCTAACAGGGTTTTTGTTATTAAAGGCGGTCCGGGTGTAGGAAAATCTACTTTTATGAAAAAAATTGGGCAAACCTTGCTGGAATTAGGATATGACGTGGAGTATCATTGCTGCTCATCTGATAATGATTCCCTGGATGGTGTGGTAATACCGGCGGTTGGTATAGCCTTGCTGGACGGTACGGCTCCCCATATAGTCGATCCCAAAAACCCCGGCGCCGTGGACGAAATTATTCATTTAGGCGACCATTGGAATGAGCAAGGTTTACGGGCTAACAAAAAGGAAATATTGGCTTGTAACAAGGAGGTGGGTAGACTATTTGATCGCGCCTACGCTTATCTTGCTGCCGCCAAGATATTTTTGGACGAAATAAAATATTATTACTCGGGTACGGGTGCGTTTAATGTGGGTAGCTTTGACCGCAAGGTGCTGGAACTGGTGCACGAAATTTTCGAAGGGCAGGAGCGCCAGACCGATAACCCAAAAGCGCGGCACTTATTTGCAACCGCCATTACACCGGACGGGCCGGTCAGCCACCTGGGCACCATTGTGGGACACATAGGCAAAAGGTATATCGTTGAAGGCGACGACGGTACCGGAAAAAACACGCTAGTTCGCCGCCTTATGGAAGCGGCCATGATGCGGGGATTCAACGTGGAAGCCTACCATTGCGCTTTGGAGCCCCATTTAATCGAGCACTTGGTAATACCAGCACTAGACGTGGCCATCGTTAATTCGGTTGAGCCACACGACTTTTTACCGCGTGCCGGTGACGTTGTGATTGATACCATGGAATGTGTCAATCCCATTATCAACGAAAAATATCTGCTGGAAAAAACAACGGCCCGCAAAATGTACCGCCAATGCATGGAACAGGCCGT
>ENA-OSAF01000554-OSAF01000554.1-marine-sediment-metagenome-genome-assembly--contig:-NODE-554-length-10360-cov-24.056380_pt1 | contig 10360 bp, 10 predicted proteins | sample MGYA00237872_ERZ529318 | MGnify/ENA primary metagenome ERZ529318 (study PRJEB26369, sample SAMN03142813) | marine sediment metagenome | biome: marine; feature: borehole; material: sediment... | reverse complement strand
CATGTAGCGATTTGCAATCTAATAGTTAATAAAGTTTTGTCTTAGACTATAATTCCAACATCTATTCTTCCAATTTTCAGATTTAGAGATACCTTACTTGGTTTCTCTTTAAGAATTTCCTGAACAATAACGAAGGCTGTTCCGAGAACCGGATGTCCTGCAAATGGTATCTCCGTTCTGGGAGTGAATATTCTCACATCAAAGCCTTTCTCACTGCTTTCCCTGCCAACAAATGTTGTCTCAGAGTAGTTCATCTCACAGGCAATTTTCTGCATCTCCTCATCTTCCAGAACATCAGCATTCAGCACAACTGCAAGCTGATTTCCTGAATACTTCCTCTCTGCAAACACATCAACAATGTAAAACGGAATTTCGTTCATGAAGTCTGTTAAAAATGAAGAATTAAAAGGTTACTTCCTTGCAATTCCCATCATTTGGAGTATTTCGTTATGAGATTGCAATCAAGCCTGTCGAAGCAATGCATCTCTTATCGAGAGAATCAGGGTGGATATTCCCATCATTCTCCCTACGATCCATATAGAGAACATGATTGCATTTCCAAATGCTCCAAGCATAACTTTTCCAGAGGCAGAAGAGAATGCCAAAGTATGGTTGGAGAGAATACACCATCATGCTCTGTTTCATCATTCTGGACTTGTTTTTTTTGACTTTTAAAGGTTCAGAGCCAGCAGTGAAAACAGGCTGAGGTAGATCATCCATATGATAACCTGAGGGAGAAGGCCCGGAAGAGCCTCAGGTCTGAGTGTAGTGCCAAGAAAAACATACATGCCTGCCAACACTGCGAGCAAAACAAAAAACTCCTCTCTGCTTGGGAGGGGGAAAAGATATCGTGCCCTTTCCCATTCCACCTCTCCCATACCCTGACAGGCAGGATCAGTATGAGAACATGTGAAAAAATTGAAACCACTGAATGAACGGGAGAGGGGGGAGGTTACACTCTGAACGATCCCGAGCAGCATAAACAATGCAGCAAAGGACATGTATCTCCTTCTCCTGCTTTTGATAAGTCTTCTGATTCTTTCCGGCAGCATCTTCCAGGAAATTCCTGATCCAATCATCATGCTTTCTCCGACAAGTATAGGTATTGTAAACGACATAAACGGATGCCAGAAGAACACCAGAACAATCACCTCCATAACACCAACACCGGCCACGGAAATCAGAGACCCCCACCAAGGATTCCACAGAACCTTGGTTATGTATGCTTCATACATACCAAATACAGTTCCGGCTATGAAGAGGGTGTAGAATCCCGGTACACCACGGCTGAAAGCTACATGAGAGAGAACAAGTATGTGGGGAGTGTATAGTGGAAATACAACAACAAACCCCAGATGTGGAATAAAGGAAACATGTTCAGATCCGGAAACCACTTCTGCAAAGAAAACAGGGAGTGTTCCAAGAACTACCCAGAAGAGGAATTTCACTCTTCTCAGCGCACTGGAATTTTTGCAACCCTTCATGTTTCTATCTCCAGGAAAAATTTATCTAATCTCGGAACTGATTCAACTCCAGATAATTTTAAAGATTACTTTTCCCAAGTCCAACATAATGAAATTTGTCATTCAGGAACATCACGCAAGAAGGCTTCACTATGATCTCAGGCTTGAAATGGATGGGGTTGCAAAAAGCTGGGCACTGCCCAAGGGAATTCCGAGAAAAAAGGGAGAGAAAAGACTTGCAATTCAGGTTGAGGATCACAGCGTTGACTACATGGACTTTGAAGGTGAAATTGAAGAGGGATATGGAGCCGGAACTGTGAAAATCTGGGATAATGGAGAGTATCAGCTGCTCAATAGAGACGAGAAAGAAATAAAAATAAAACTTCATGGAGTGAAAGCCAGCGGTACTTATGTCCTGATAAAATTTCCAAAAGCAGGAGAGAACAGGTGGCTCATGATAAAACTGGAATGAAAGGCTATCCAGACAGCCCGGATGTGATAAATAACTGCCTCCATGGAGGCCCATCAACAGAACATGGAAAATCGGGAATAGAGTCAATCAGATGGATATAATATCAGAGATAAATTTTCTCTTGTTCTCAGAATCTTCTGCGGCCTCTCTTCTTTTGTCTGCTTTCTGAGGATTTTCAGTAAAATTTAAATATCATAAAGTACTTTGAATTATAAAGTAATTGGTGATTGAAATGTTAGAGGAGTTGAGAGAATTAATAGAAAAGAGCATGAGAGAACATGATCTGCCGTACCAGAGGAGGCAGTCACTTATATGGGGCACCTCAACATCTGTGGGATTTATTATAACACAGATGCTCTTTCTGATGGCTTTGAATGACAGGCTCAGTGGCTTTGAGATTCTTCCATTCTGGTTTGTTCTGGTTGCTGTAACAGTGTACATATCGAGAAGGCTTGCCGGTCTGCCCGAGGTGGAGTCATACTTCTCAAAACTCTATTCAAACTTTTGGATTGCCGGATTTTTCGCAATTGCCATGGTTGCTTTCATTGCCCTTCTCGTACAGCCAAGATATACAGGAGCTTTTGTCGCTCCCGTTGCCGGTCTGATGATATCCATTGCAGGGATGATGTTCAGGGTCAGATATACAACTCTCATGGGATTTCTGTATTCTGCATCTGGCATTCCAATGTTTTACCTCTGGCAGTACCAGTTTCTTATATTTGCGGTGATGCAGTTCATGACCTTGGCATTGCCCAATCTGTCTGCCTTCAAAACACATGGGAAAAGCTGATGGATATGTCAGTCTTAGATTCGAGAATCAGGGTGCTTGCTCTTGCGATACTCTCGGGGGTTGAGAAGGCAAGCTTCAGGTATCTGAAAGAAAAACTGAAAACCACTGACGGGAATCTGAGCGTTCACATGCAGAAGCTGTGCGATGCTGGATATGTGAGAATGGAAAAGGTGTTTGAGGGAAGGAAGCCAAAAACATATTTTTACATAACTGAGAAAGGGAAAAGGGCTCTCCTCGAGTACATTGAGGAGCTGAACAGGAGCATGAAGGCAGGAGATTATAAAGGATAAATTCTCAACACTGATCACAACACCGGATCTCAAACTGGAAAAATGGACTGATTAAATATTATCCAGCCCGTTTTTTCCAGCCCACATCTGTCTTTGAAAAACTGAAAAATCACATCATTGCTTTTTCCACTCTGTCAGTGCGAGATACCAGGGAAGTATGAGAATACCGAGAGGTATGAACACCAGAAGAGCCAAGAGCTTGCTCTACCTGCCTTTTCCAGAATTATTGCCCACGGATAGAGAACGATCAGGGCAAACAGCAATATTATGAGCAATTCTGAAATGCCCATCGCAAACAGCGGAGATATCCTCACAGCTTCCATGAGTGATAATGGAGAAATTTTTATTTAAACTTTCCTTATCATAACCAAAATCCGGAATCTTTCGGGTTCGATGGATTTGATGAAAAATTATATAAATTCACACTTTCATGTAGGCTTAATGCAGAAAAACCCCATAAGCTCTGCAAGCTTGGAGCTTTTCTTGATTGTAGTAGTATGCTGAATTTTCTGCTCAGCGGTGGTGGTTTATGAGAGGTGCTGATGCCATTGTCAGGGCTTTGGAATTGGAGGGCGTGAAACACATTTTCGGAATACCGGGTGGAGCGATAATTGAGGTGTACGATGCACTCTTCGATTCGGGAATAAGGCACATACTGACAAGACATGAGCAGGCAGCGGTTCATGCTGCAGATGGGTATGCGAGAGCAACAGGAAGGGTTGGAGTTGCCTTCGCCACTTCTGGACCAGGAGCAACAAACACCGTCACTGGCATTGCAACAGCATATATGGACTCATCTCCCGTTGTTGTTATGACGGGACAGGTTGCAAGAAGCCTGATAGGTAACGATGCGTTTCAGGAAGCAGACATAACGGGGATAACGATGCCTGTTACAAAGCACAACTATCTTGTCACGGATGAGAATGAGATTCCGAAGATAGTCAGGGAGGCATTTCACATAGCAGGAACTGGTAGGCCGGGACCCGTGCTCATAGATCTCCCAAAGGATGTTACAACGGCTGAGATTGAGTTCGACTATCCTGACAGGCTGAATCTCCCGGGCTACAAGCCCAAGTATTCCGGACATCCGAGGCAGATAAAGAGGGCAGCGGAGCTCATAATGAAGGCTGAACGCCCCGTAATACTGGCAGGAGGAGGGGTTATACTTTCAGATGCAACCGAGGAGCTTACAAAGCTTGCTGAAACAATCCCCGCTTATGTTGCCACAAGCCTGATGGGTAAGGGAGCCATTCCCGAAACCCATCCTCTAAGCCTGGGATTCGTTGGAATGCATGGTGCCAGGTATGCGAACTATGCGGTTCAGGAAAGTGACCTGATCATAGCGGTTGGAATAAGATTTTCGGACAGAACAACTGGAAGGGTTTCTGATTTTGCTCCGGATGCCAAGATTATACACATAGACATAGATCCGGCTGAGATAGGAAAGAACGTTGGTGTTGACATCCCGATCGTGGGAGATGCAAAGCTCATTCTCAGAGAGCTGATAAAACACATAAATCACAGAAAAAGAAAGGAATGGGAGAGCAGGGTTGAAGGATGGAGGAAAAAGTATCCCCTCCGGTTCAGAGATGACGGGAGGCTCAAACCCCAGTACATAATTCAGAAGATATGGGAACTGCAACCTGATGCAATTGTCACAACGGAGGTTGGTCAGAATCAGATGTGGGCAGCCCAGTACTTCAGGGTTAACAGGCCGAGACAGTTCATAACTTCAGGCGGTCTGGGAACAATGGGCTTTGGATTTCCTGCTGCAGTGGGTGCAAAGACAGCATTTCCGGAAAGGGAGGTTGTTGACATTGCCGGAGATGGAAGCTTTCTCATGAACATTCAGGAGCTTGCAACATGCGTTGATTTCGGCATCAATGTTAAGGTGATGGTCCTCAACAACATGTTCCTCGGAATGGTCAGGCAGTGGCAGGAGCTGTTCTATGATGAGAGATACTCTGCAACATGCCTCAAATGCAAGGAGATGAGCTTTGAAAAAATAGCCGAGGGCTTTGGAGCTGTGGGAATGACTGTTGAAAAGCCATCAGAGGTTGAGGACGCTCTGAAAGAGGCTTTTGAAATTGATGCACCGGTTGTGATTGATTTCAGGGTTGACAGACTTGAGAACGTTTATCCAATGGTCCCTGCTGGAGCTGCTCTGCATGAGATCATTGATGAGGAGGTGTAGGCAATGAGACACACAATTGCAGCACTTGTTGAGGATAAGCCGGGAGTTCTTGCGAGGGTTGCCGGGCTTTTCAGGAGGAGAGGTTTTAACATTGAAAGCCTTGCAGTTGGTGTTACTGAGAAAGAGGGAATTTCAAGGATGACCATTGTTGTTTCAGGTGATGACAGGACAATAGAGCAGGTTACAAAGCAGCTCAACAAGCTCATAGATGTTGTGAAGGTGAGCGATGTAAGCGAAAACTCTGTTGAGAGGGAACTTGCTCTGATAAAAGTGTCAGCCTCCCCGCAGAACAGAGCCGAGATAATCGAGATAGCAAACATATTCAGGGCGAGAATTGTTGATGTTGCTCGTGACTCAATGATCATTGAGGTAACGGGAGATGAGGACAAGATCGGAGCCTTCATCGATCTTATGAGGCAGTACGGCATAAAAGAGGTGGCAAGAACGGGGAAGATAGCAATGCAGAGGGGGAGCAAGTCATTGGAATGAAAGAGTTCAATCCCTTTTTTAAAAAATTTTCAAAAAAGCAGGAAAGAGTTGCTTTAGTTTATCCAAACAGGTATGTTGGTGGAATAACAAATCTGGGGTTGCAGAGAATATACTTCGAGATAAACTCAACCCAGAAATACATGGCTGAGAGATTTTACACGGATGTTTTTGATGGACTGAAAAGTGCTGAGTCAGCCTCGCACATAAGCTCCTTCTCCACTGCTCTCATCTCCCTGCAGTATGAGGAGGATGTTTTCAATGCAGTGAGAATTCTGAAAGAGGGAAAATTCAGGGGAAAGACCATTGCAGGTGGCCCCTGTGTGATTCAGAACCCATTTCCATTTGCTGAGATTTTTGACAGACTCTTCATTGGAGAGGCGGAGAATGTCGTTGAGGAGATCATTGAGGACAGGAGAATCGAGGGGTTGATGCCCTTTTCCTCAAAAAGAAGAATTGCCGAACTTGATCTGAAGATGAAAAGCCAGATTATCTCTGAGAATGCCTACGGGAAATCAATTCTGATTGAAATAGGAAGAGGATGTCCGAGAGGATGCAGGTTCTGCATTGTCCGGCAAATTTACAGCCCTGCAAGATGGAGAAGTGCTGATGAGGTTGCTGAAATTGCCGAGGAAAACAGAGGCCTTGCTGAAAAGATTGCAATAATATCCCCATCTCCAACAGATCACCCTGAGTTCAGGGACATAGTTCAGCAGTTGAAAGATATGGGCTTCAGCGTTTCACCCTCCTCCTTAAGAGCCGACAGGTTTGATGAGGAGATGGCAGAACTGCTTGGAGACATCAGAACTCTAACCTTGGCTCCTGAAACCGGGAGTGAGAGACTGAGAGAGGTTGTGAACAAGGGAATTTCTCAGGAAGACATTCTTAACGCTGTGGAGCTCGCTGAGAATGCTGAGAGGGTGAAGCTGTACTTCATGTTCGGTCTTCCCGGGGAAAGATACGAGGATCTGGATGCCATTATCAGGCTTGTTGAGAAAGTCAGAGGTCTTGGAAAGAGGGTGAGCGTTTCCATAAATCCCCTTGTTCCAAAACCACACACACCCTTTCAGTGGCTCCCCTACGGAGGAGATCCGGGCAGGAATGTTGAAGAAAATATAAACGAGCTGAAAAGGAAAAGAAAGTATCTTATTTCAAGGCTTAGAAAAATAGCCGGCACTGATGTTGAGAGCATTGAAAGATTCGCAGTTCAAACCATCATATCCAGAGGTGATGGAAGGGTTGGCATGCATCTTGACAGAAAGCTAACATTCTCAAGGATTGTCAGATCGGAGCTTGCAGACTTCCTTGATTTTCAGCCCCTTGATCAGGAATTTCCATGGGACAGGCTGAACATGGGCTACAGAAAGAGCAGGCTTGTGAGAGAGTTCGAAATGGCAATGGAGATTGCGGAGGTTGAGCTTCCATGAGATGGCTAATCACCAACCAGGTATATTATGGTTCCACCACTCTCAAAGACAGGCTCCATGCATGAGAAATTCTGCTCTCCGTAAAGCTCTCTTTCGTAATCTCCGTAGATTATGTACTCTGCCCCGTATTTCTCTGCCAATTCCTTTGCAACCGTACATTGTGATGTGTATATTGCTCTGACATCGGACATTCTTCTGGCAATCTCGTCTCCGTTATCTCTCCAGTGCACCTCATGATTTGGCCATGCTATCACCGCCTGATTTCCTGTAAATGATGCCATTCTCCCGCCGTAGGTGTAGCTTCCCTCAACACCTTCAACTATAATGGTATTTCTCCCGTAAAGCCACTTCACCGCATCGTAATCTCCGGGGTGTGAGTCTTTCATGAACTTGAGACCATCTAAGCTCAGTTCTGCCTTGTAGTGCCTTGCAGGAGTTGCGAAGACAGGGTAGACAAGCATTAGCGCTATAATGATTATTGCAGCCTCTCTTCTCCTGTCATAGAGCTTTTTAAGCGATTCTGCGATAGCAGGAATGAGAAGAACCCAGGCGAGAAGGTAAAACTTGAAGTAGGTGTTCATTCTGAAGTCTATGGCGATGAACTCACAGACCAGAATGATTGCCGATGCTGCTGTGAGGAGAATGTCATCAAAACCTCTTCTCCTGAGGGCATAGAAAGCCGGAGGGATGAACAGGAAAGCCGGAATGAGCGGGAATGGAACGGCAAGGAGGAGAGCGTAAGGACTTTCTCTGATGTCCTTGGCGTATCTGAAATAAATTAGAGCGAGAAATATTCCCCAGAAAAGAATGAAATCAGGCAGAGGTGAGAACTCAAAGGTGAGAAAGACGGGGGCTGAGGTTTTCATCTCAAGCTTGAAGATTGAAATAAGAAGTGCTGAGGCGATGATTAAAGGCCAGTAGCTCCGATCCTTCCAGAGCAGGAGAGCTGAGGAAATTAAAAAGAATGCTGGAGCATCCCAGGAATTTGTTGCAAACAGGGCAAAATTGAGAACTGGAATCGCAAAGGAGTACTCACCCTCTTTGTAGAATTTGTAAAGAACTGCAATGAAGAGGAGCTTGATGGGTATTGCAATTGTGTGGGCATGCAAATCTGCGTGTATGAAGCTGAAGTAGGGAAATTCGGTGATAACATTCCCGAAGGTACTGTCAGGAATGATTCTTGTTGAGTTCCAGTAAAACAGATAGCCCGGCAGATCTCCATGGGATATGATTTTTGCAAGCTCCACAGATGAATAGAGTGGACCTGCCAGCAATGGCAATATGCCAGTCCATCCCACTCTCCTCTCCCTCAGAAAACCATAGAGCATTGAGAAACTCACGGCAGAGAAAAATGCCATTGCCACATTGTAGGAATACTCGACAGGCATCAGGGTGAATTTTGATATTACAGCGGCAATTACATGCCCGAAATAGTAGTAGACATCAAGCCTCTCTCCGGAGAAATACGGATCGGGAGGCGGGAGACGGTCGCTGTTCAGGATGGAGCTTAGAACGGCAGAATCCATGAACTTCTCAGCTCCATAAAGATCAGGAACCAGACTTCTCAGAAAGAGGAAGTACAGGAAGAACCCCAGAAAAACAGCCTCACCCTTGAAATCAAGAGATGCAGGCTCTTTTTTCAGCCTGTATGCTGTGTAAATTCCAATGATGGAGGCTGAAACCATGTAGGATAATGTGAAGCTCATGAAATGTCCCAGCAGGTATATCAGAAAGGCAATTACTGTGAGGGAGAGAAGCTTTGATATGTGCTGATCTCTGAATGTGAGGGAGAAGAAGAGCTGGATTATAAGAAAAACCATCACTCCCTCAATCATCCTCTCATCTCCCTCAGCTTAATTCCCAGCCTGAGCGAAGATGTGAGTCCCAAGATCAGTGTCATTATGTTCTTGACTGCATGATCCGCTATTGAAACTGCGAGAGCATCACTTCTTGAAACAATTGAGGAGAGAATGACTGTAAGTGTTGCCTCATACGTCCCTATCCCCCCCGGAGTCAGTGGAAGTATTTTGATTATGTTGCCCATTGCAACTGCAAAGCCCGGAATATAGAGAGGGGAATTCACAAATGAGAGAAGAACGATCCAGCAGACAAGAACATCTATCATCCAGATTGAAACGGATAGAGGGATGAAAACAGCAGCCTTTCTGGAAAATATCAGGTTTCTGGCATCTGACATCACCCTTGCCACATAACCCTTTGTTTTCGAGAGAAAGATAACTCCCGCAATTATGGCAGAGACAAGAGCAAGAGCATAGAACAGAGTGCTGAGGTGCTCCATACCGACAAACAGAATTCCCGAGAATGCGATTATCAGAATCGCTATTATGTCGTATATCCTCTCTCCGGCAAGTCCGCTGAAGCTCTTCTGATAGGCAACACCTCTCCTTGCATATACGTAAGCCCTGCCCAGATCCCCAATCCTCACGGGAGTGAGGACATTAAGGCTCTGACTTATGGATGTTGCCATGAAAGCATATCCAACCCCGAGATTCCCTCCGATCTCCCTCATCAGCATCTCATACCTCACACCTCTCAGAATGAATGACAGTGGATAGAGCAGAAATGCAGCAATCAGATAATAGGGATTCAGGCTCCCAAAGGAGCCTATGAGCTTTCCAGGAGAGACAAATATCAGCAGTCCCAGGAATATCAGTGCAGCTATGATGAGTGAGAGAAAAAAGAAGGATCTTTCAGAGTGTCTGATAAGGTTTGACAGCAGGTAAATGGATGTTTTGAAAACGCTCACCGTCCCATCCTGAATGTGTGTCCATCTCACAGGTATCTCCTTTATTCTCATGCCCTCTTTCTGGGCAAGAATGAGAATCTCCGTATCCCAGAACCAGTGGTTGTCCCTCGCCTTTTCTGCAATTTTAAGTATCCTGTCTCTTTTAAATGCCTTGAACCCGCACTGATGGTCACGAATCCTCGATCTCAGCAGAATTCTCACAAGCAGGTTGTAGATCCTGGATGGAATGTCTCTTGTGATGGGTCTTTCGGTCTCGCTGTTCCTCATCAGTCTTGAGCCAACAGCAATGTCGTATCCGTTTTCAATGGCATCCACGAGTTCCCTGAGATGATGCAGATCCGTTGAAAGATCTGCATCCATGTAAACAACAACATCGCTTTTTGCGGCCATTATGCCATTCAGAACGGCCTTGCCCTTCCCAAGCCTCTCATCGCTGTGTAAATGCCTGACAAACCCATATTTTTCTGCAAG
>ENA-OSAF01000551-OSAF01000551.1-marine-sediment-metagenome-genome-assembly--contig:-NODE-551-length-10420-cov-20.882296_pt1 | contig 10420 bp, 8 predicted proteins | sample MGYA00237872_ERZ529318 | MGnify/ENA primary metagenome ERZ529318 (study PRJEB26369, sample SAMN03142813) | marine sediment metagenome | biome: marine; feature: borehole; material: sediment... | reverse complement strand
TGATGGGGCGGCGCAGCAGCGGGTCGGTACCTGCACCGCAGCGGATATGTAAAAACTGGCCGGGCTGCGCCGCGCGGGCCAGCGCCGGGGCGTGCATTTCCAAAACGCAAACGCCGGGTGCCGGTTCCCGGCGGCCTGTAATTTCCACCTGTACATGCTGGGACATGCCAGTGCCTCCTAATAATATGTATTAACCTTTCTCCGGCGGGTAGCGGTAGTGGCCGATAATCTCCCAACGGGTCAGGCAGTCTTCCTCCCGGGCCACGCCGGCGTTATGAATTACCAGCGGCACCCCCTGATCATTTTTGCGGTCGCTCACAATACCGCAGTGTTCCAGGCCGTTGGGAAACCGCCAGTAAACAACATCTCCCCACTGCCACGCGGCCAGGTCTTCCTCTTTAACGGATAATGTAAGCGGCTGGCCGTGCCTGGCAAAAAATTTCATCTGGTTGGGCACCCGGCGGTGGTCAATATTGGGGTCGGGCCGGTTCAGTCCCCAGTTTTGCGGGTAAAGATTGAAATTGGCCTGCATATCTTCGTGGATCAGTTTTTGCAAATCTATGCCCGCGCGGCGGAAGGCCCGCACCACCACATCGGTGCACGCGCCCCGGTCCGGCGGCACGTCACCGCCGGGGTAATCGATGCTCCGGTACGAGGCGTCGTACGTAACCCTCCTGGTCACCTCCGCCCGGGCCCCGATCACCACCCAATCGTACACGGTGCGTTTTTCCAGCGGCGTTTCCTCTACCGGGGAAGGGGCGGCGGCGGAATTGTCTTGCGCCAGCTCGTCTTTGCTGTTTCGGTAATAATCATCTTTGGAGGGCGTGCACCCGCCAAGTAAAGCAATTAAGCAAAACAGCAACAAGCAGCCGGTGACGTATAAACCTTGGTATTTTCTGTATACCACGTTATTGGCCGACAAGGCAATCCCCCCGGTGATGCACAATCACGGCTCCGCCCTGTAAACCATCACCCGCCCCGCAACCACCCCCGGCCGGCGGCGGGCCAAGCCGGGAGCGTGCCTTTAGCCCGGGCAATGCCGTTATCATACGAGGGCCCGCACGCCGCCGGCGCGCAGCCGCAGCCGGCAGCGGCGTTATGCAGCCCCTGCTGTACTTAACCCAGGTACTCCTGCAGCGGAATTATGGTCACGTCCGACCCCTCCTGGAAATCGCTGAGCACTTCCAAAATAGCCCGGGCCGTATCCAGGGATGTAAGGCAGGGCACGGCCAGCTCAACGGCCGCCCGCCTGATGACAAAACCGTCCCGCTCCGGCGCCCGGCCCTTGGTCAGCGTGTTAATCACCAGGTGAATTTCCCCCCGGCGCAGCAGGTCGGCTATGTGCGGCGACCCTTCGCGCACTTTGTTAACCCGGGTAACCTGCACCCCGTGTTCCCGCAGGTAGGCGGCCGTTCCCCTGGTGGCCAATATTTTGTAGCCCAGGTTGCTGAAACCCTTAATGATGGGCAGCGCTTCTTCCTTGTCCTTATCGGCAATGGTAGCCAGGATGCTGCCCTGCCGCGGGAACGCCACCCCGGAAGCCAGCAGCGCCTTGTACAGCGCCACGGGGTAGCTGGCGTTCACGCCCAGCACCTCGCCGGTGGATTTCATTTCCGGGCCCAGGGATATGTCCACCTGCAGCAGCTTGGAAAAGCTGAACACAGGCGCCTTGACGCCCACCAGTTTTGTTTCCGGGTACAGGCCGCCCCGGTAACCCATGTCCCGCAGCTTGCGCCCCATGATAACCTTGGTGGCCAGGTTAACCATGGGGATACCGGTGATTTTACTCATATACGGTACGGTACGGCTGGCCCGGGGGTTGACTTCTAGCACGTACACCTGCTCGTTGTACAAGACATACTGAATGTTGATCATGCCCCGCACGTTCAGGGCCAGGGCCAGCCTTGTGGTATAGTCCACTATTTGCCCTTTTACCGCATCGTCCAGGTGGTTGGCCGGGTATACCGCAATGCTGTCCCCGGAGTGCACCCCGGCCCTTTCCACGTGCTTCATGATACCCGGGATGAGCACGGTTTCGCCGTCCGCAATGGCGTCCACCTCGATTTCCTCGCCCAGGAAATATTTATCCACCAGCACCGGGTGTTCGGGCGTCACTTTGACGGCGTTTTCCATATAATTGCGCAAATCGCCCGCGTTATACACTATTTCCATGGCCCGCCCGCCCAGCACGTAGGAGGGCCGCACCAGCACGGGAAACCCGATGCGCTCGGCAATATTTTCGGCCTCGGCCACGGAGGTGGCCGTTCCGCCCGGCGGGCGCGGCACACCCAGCTCGTTGAGCAGCGCGTCAAAGCGCTCGCGGTCCTCGGCCCGGTCGATGTCGTCCATTCCGGTGCCCAGTATCTTGATGCCGGCCCGGTGCAGGTGTTCGGCCAGGTTGATGGGCGTCTGGCCGCCGAACTGCACTATGACCCCTTCCGGCTGCTCCTTTTCCAGAATGTTCAACACGTCCTCGGGCAGCAGCGGCTCGAAGTACAGCCGGTCCGCGGTGTCAAAGTCGGTGCTGACCGTTTCGGGGTTGTTGTTGATGATGATGGCCTGGATGTTCATTTCTTTCAGGGCCCACACCGAGTGCACCGAGCAGTAGTCAAACTCGATTCCCTGGCCGATGCGTATGGGCCCGCCGCCCAGCACCACCACTTTGCGGCCGGCGGTGGGCTCTGCCTCATCTTCGGTATCGTAGCAGGAGTAATAGTAGGGTGTTACCGCCTCGAATTCGGCCGCGCAGGTATCCACCATCTTGTAGACGGGTTCGATTTTGTATTGTTTACGCAGGGCCCTGATATCGCCCGCCGTTACCCCCGCAGCCTGGGCCAGGTAGGCGTCGGCCAGGCCCATTTGCTTGGCCTCCCGCAGCACCTCCGGCGTCAGGGCGCTCCTGCCTTCCCGGCGCAGTTTGTCCTCCAGCCGGATTATGTTCTCCACCTTCCGGATAAAAAACCGGTCGATTTTGGTCAGGCTGTGGACGCGCTCGGCCAGCATGCCCCGGCGCAGCGCCTCGGCCAGTATGAAGAAGCGCTCGTCGGTGGCCTTGCTCAGCCTGTTTTCAATCTCCTCGTCGGTCAACTCGGCAGCGCCGGGATAAAACAAACCGGGAACGCCTATTTCCAAGGAACGCACGGCTTTCAGCAGGGCGCCCTCCAGCGTGCGGTCGATAGCCATGACCTCGCCGGTGGCCTTCATCTGGGTGCCCAGGGAGCGGTCGGCCAAGGCGAACTTGTCAAAAGGCCAGCGGGGGAATTTCACCACCACGTAGTCGATGGAGGGCTCGAAACAGGCGTAGGTTTTACCGGTTACCGCGTTTTTGATTTCATCCAGGTTCAGGCCGATGGCTATCTTGCTGGCCACCTTGGCGATGGGGTAGCCGGTGGCCTTGGAAGCCAGGGCCGAAGAGCGCGACACCCGCGGGTTTACCTCAATTACGTAGTAGGTAAAGCTGTGGGGGTCGAGGGCAAACTGGATGTTGCAGCCGCCCTCCACGCCCAAGGCGCGGATGATTTTCAGCGCCGCGCTGCGCAGCATCTGGTACTCCCGGTCGCTTAAAGTCTGGGCGGGCGCCACCACGATGCTGTCGCCGGTATGAATGCCCATGGGGTCGATATTCTCCATGCTGCAGATGGTGATGCAGTTATCGGCCCCGTCCCGCATGACCTCGAATTCAATTTCCTTCCACCCCACCACGCTGCGCTCAATGAGCGCCTGGTGGATAATGCTTGCTTTAAGCCCCCGCGTGCAGGTGGCCACCAGCTCGTCCATGTTGTAGACCATACCGCCGCCGGTGCCCCCCAGGGTGTAGGCGGGGCGCACCACCAGGGGAAAACCGATTTTCTCGGCAAAGGCTACTGCTTCCTCCACCGAGCTGACGATGGTGCTCTCGGGAACGGGCTCGTTGATCTTTTCCATGGTGGCTTTGAACTGCTCCCGGTCCTCGGCCCGCTTGATGGCTTCCAGAGGCGTGCCCAGCAGCTGCACGCCGTGCTCATCCAGCACGCCGGCCTCGGCCAGCTGCAGGGCCATGTTCAGGCCCACCTGCCCGCCCAGGGAGGGAAGAAACCCGTCCGGTTTTTCCTTTTCAATCACCCGGGTAACGAATTCAGGAGTGATGGGCTCGATATAAACCTTGTCCGCCATGTTGGCGTCGGTCATAATGGTAGCCGGGTTGCTGTTGATCAGCACCACTTCCAGGCCTTCCTCGCGCAGTGCCCGGCAGGCCTGCGTGCCGGCGTAATCAAACTCGGCCGCCTGCCCGATGATGATGGGGCCGGAGCCCACCACCAAAACTTTGTTGATACCCTTTTTAATAGGCATGCTTACCGTCCCTCCCCGCGCATCAAGTCCATAAACTGGTCAAAAATATAGTCGGAATCCTGCGGCCCCGGCGATGCCTCGGGGTGATACTGCACCGCAAACAGCGGCAGGTGTTTGTGCCGGATTCCCTCCACGGTGTTGTCATTTAAATTAATGTGGGAAATCTCGACGTCCAGTCCCCGCAGCGACTCCTCGTCCACGGAAAAACCGTGATTGTGCGAAGTGATGTAAACCCGACCGGTATACAGGTCCTTCACCGGGTGGTTGGCGCCGCGGTGCCCGAACTTCATCTTGTAGGTCTTGGCTCCCAGGGCCAGGGCTATCACCTGGTGTCCCAGGCAAATGCCGAACAAAGGGTACCTGCCGATGATGGCCCGGGTGGTTTCCACCGTGCCCGGCACGTCCACCGGGTCGCCGGGCCCGTTGGAAATCAACACGCCGTCAGGCTCCAGGGCCGCTATTTGCTCCGGAGTGATGGAAGGCGGCACCACCACCACCGAGCAGCCCCTTTCCCTCAAGCGCCGGATGATGTTTTGCTTGGATCCCAAGTCGATCAGCACCACCCGCGGGCCGTCCCCCGCCAGGGTGTAAGGTTCCTTAACGGCCACTTCCTCCACCAGTTTCTGTCCTGTGAGATGCGGGCAAGACCTGGCCTTTTCCACCAGCTGCTGGGGGTCCGCCGGGCCGGTGGCAATAACCCCCCGCATGGTGCCGTAACTGCGCAGGTGCCTGGTCAGCGCCCTGGTATCCACCCCGGTGATACCGGGCACGCCCGCGCGGGCCAGGTAATCGCCGATCCGGTAACCGGCCCGCCAGTTGCTTGGGTGGTCGCAGGCCTCCCTTACCACGAAACCGCGAATATACGATTTTTTTGCCTCGAAATCTTCACGGTTAATGCCGTAATTACCGATCAGGGGATATGTCATAACTATAATTTGCCCGCAGTAAGACGGGTCGGTCAAAACCTCCTGGTAACCGGTCATGCCGGTGTTAAAAACAACCTCTCCCCACTGCTCCCCCGGGGCGCCGAACGACCGGCCCGTAAAAACCGTACCGTCCTCCAAAGCCAGTACTGCCTTCAAACCAAACACCTCCGCAGTTATTCCTTTCTCTCGTATCTAATTTCTCCCGCCACTACCGTCAGCACCGGCAGCCCCCGCAGGCGCCGGCCGGCAAACGGGGTGTTTCTGCCCTTGCTGGCAAACCGCCGCGGGTCCACCGTTTCTTCCAAGCCCGGGTCGATAACGGTGATGTCGGCCGCCTCCCCCTCGGCCAGGGTACCGCGCCGCACGCGCAGTATGCGGGCCGGGTTCAGGGAGAGCTTGGCCACCGCTTCCATCGGGGTCAGGATGCCGGTGTGCACCAGCTCGGTCCATACCAGCCCCACCGCCGTTTCCAATCCCACCAGCCCGAAGGGGGCCAGGTCGAATTCCACGTTTTTTTCGTCAAAAGTATGCGGCGCGTGGTCGGTGGCGATAACATCAATAGTACCGTCCGCCAGTCCCTCCCGCACTGCCTGCACGTCGGCCTCCCCGCGCAGCGGCGGGTTGACCTTGGCCGCGGTATTATATTCCGCCACCGCCCCGTCCGTTAGGGTAAAGTGGTGCGGCGTGGCTTCCGCCGTTACCGGCACGCCCCTGCGCTTGGCTTCCCGCACCAGGGCCACCGCACCGGCGGTGCTGATATGCGCTATGTGCAGCGGGCACCCCGTCTCCGCCGCCAGGATAATGTCCCGGGCCACCATCACTTCCTCCGCCGCGGCCGGTATCCCCTTCAATCCCAACAAGGTGGAATAACAGCCCTCGTGCATGACGCCGTCCGCCGCCAGTGTTTTGTCCTCGCAGTGCGAAATAATAACGGCGTCCAGCATTTTACAGTACTGCATGGCCCGGCGCATGACGCCGGCATCCATTACCGGCTGCCCGTCGTCGGAAAAAGCCGCCGCTCCGGCTTCGCGCATGTCGGCCAGTTCAGCCATTTCCAGGCCCCGGCTGCCCTTGGTGACGGCGCCCACCGGGTAAACGGTGACCCGGCCGCATTCCGCCGCCCGGCGCAAAATGAATTCCACTACAGCGCGGTTGTCCGCCACGGGCTTGGTATTGGGCATGCAGGCCACGCCGGTAAACCCGCCCCGGGCCGCCGCCGCGGTGCCGGTGGCGATGGTTTCTTTAGCTTCATATCCCGGCTCCCGCAGGTGCACGTGCATGTCCAGCAGTCCCGGCACCACCAGTTTACCCGCGGCGTCCACCACCCGGGTATCTTCGTCCGCCGCAAACGGTTCGCTGATCACCCCGTCCAGCACGTACAGGTCGGCCGTCTCGTCCCGCCCGCAGGCCGGGTCAAGCACCCGGCCGCCTTTAATTATCAGCTTCATGCTGCGCACCTCCCCCGGCCAGCAAGTAAAGCAGCGCCATGCGCACCGCCACCCCGTTGGTCACTTGTTCCTCAATTACCGAGTGCCGGCCGTCGGCCACATCCGCGCTGATTTCCACACCGCGGTTCAGCGGCCCTGGGTGCATCACCAGCGCGTCCTTGCCGGCCAGTGCCAGCCGCTCCCGGTTCAACCCGTACAGGCGGGCATATTCCCGCAGGCCGGGAAACATGCCCTGCCGCTGTCTTTCCTGCTGCACGCGCAGCATGATAATCACGTCCGCGCCCGCCAGCGCCTCCTCCATATGGTAATAGACTTCTACACCCGCCTCTTCCAGGCCGGACGGTATCAGCGTGGGCGGCCCGCACACCCGCACCTCGGCCCCCAGCTTAGTGAATCCCCAGATGTCAGAACGGGCCACGCGGCTGTGCAGTATGTCGCCCACGATAACCACCCGCAGGCCGCTGATGGTCCCCCGGCGTTCCCTGACCGTAAACAGGTCCAGCAGCGCCTGGGTAGGGTGCTCGTGCGCCCCGTCCCCCGCGTTAATGACAGCGCACTGTACCGCCCGGGCCACCAGGTGCGGCGCGCCGGCCATGGGGTGGCGCAGTATGATGACGTCTGCGCCCAACGCCTGCAGCGTGCGGGCGGTATCGTACAGGCTCTCGCCCTTGGTCACGCTGCTGGACGAGCTGGAAATGTTGATGCTGTCGGCACTCAAGTACTTAGCCGCCAGTTCGAAGGAACTGCGGGTGCGGGTGCTGTTTTCGTAAAACAAGTTGACCACCGTGCGGCCCCGCAGTGTAGGCACTTTCTTGATCGGCCTGGTGATCACGTCTTTCATGGGCACTGCCGTATCCAGCAGCACGGTGATTTCGGCAGCGGTCAGGTCCTGTAACCCTAACAAATCCTTGCGCTTGAACAATGTAACCCCTCCCCAAAAATAAAGCCTCCCCGGGTTCGCTTACACAAACCCGGCGGAGGCCGGTAGGGCGTATAACACCTGGCCCTCCCTTACCGGCCTCACGGGACCGCTTTAAAAGGATGGCGCCATGCTAATCATTTTTTTCCAGTATGGCTACCTGGTCTTCCACCCCGTCTGTTTCCGCCAGGCGGACCGCCACCAGCTCCCGGCGGGAAGTGGGCACGTTTTTGCCCACGTAATCCGCTCTGATGGGCAGTTCGCGGTGCCCCCGGTCCACCAGCGCGGCCAGTTGAATGTTGCGGGGTCGCCCCAGGTCCATGATGGCATCCATGGCGGCGCGGATGGTGCGGCCGGTGTAAAGCACATCATCCACCAGGACGACTTTTTTGCCCTTGACGGGAAAGTTCACCTCGGTTTGCCGGACCACGGGCTGGTGGTGCATGGTGGACAGATCGTCGCGGTACAGGGTGATGTCCAGCACTCCGACCGGCACCACGCTGCCCTCGATTTCCTTGATTTTTTCCGCCAGCCGCCGGGCCAGGGGCACGCCGCGCCGCCTAATACCTATCAGTACAAGGTCTTCGGTGCCCTTATTGCGCTCGAGAATCTCGTGGGCAATGCGGGTCAGAGCGCGCCTGATGCCCTCCCGGTCCATGATCCGGGCCTTTTCCTTTAATTCCGGCAATGCATCCACACCCCCAGATAGGACGCACTAAAAAAGCCTGCTTAACCGGTAAGCAGGCATAGATAAACTACCACAGCTTGCGCCGCACATCTATGAATCCCTTACCGGCCTCACGGGACCGATTTCAAGGTTATTTTTCCGCTTCATACATATTAACAAAAGCGCAGCCCGCCGTCAACATAAATCAACATTAATTTTTTACCCCATCTTTCAACCTTTCAACAATGGTGCCAGGCACCAATTTTGATGCCCAGGAAAATTAGCGCCACGCCCAGCAAAATTAAAGCCATGCCCAGCGGCGAAACTTTACCGGCTAGGCCCACCAGCCCCAGGGCGGTGACGGTGAGCAGCACGGTGGGTCCCACCAGGGCCAGCACGGCGTTTATTTTGAAGGCATCTTCCACTTTGTTGCAGTGCAACATGAGCAGAGCCGCGGTAAACTCAACGCTGGCCGACAAAAAGCGGACCATGGCCATGGAGGCCACGATCTTGTCAAAAACAAAAAACAAAACCCTCCCCCTCCCGTTATTTGTTCGCTGTTTTTTTCTTATGTCAGGGAGCGGGCTGACATGCATACCGCCGCAAAGGTAGAGGTAAAATAAGCATGTTCATAAAAGGGGCGTGTATGGTTTATGGCTGCAAAGGCTGGAACGGCAGCACTGGCCGCCATATCGGGCGTACCGTTTATTATGGTGCTGGGCAATTCCATGCTCATTCCCGTTTTACCGGAAATCAAGGAAGCCCTGAACCTGAACCAGTTAAAGGTCAGCATGATCATCACCGCTTTTTCCGTACCCGGCCTTCTCATCCCGCTGGCCGGTTTTTTATCCGACCGCATCGGCCGCAAAAGGATAATAATACCGGGATTAATTTTATACGGCCTGGGCGGGATCATTGCGGGGCTGGCCGCCGCATTTCTGCAGGAAAAGTCGTACACCTGGATTGTCAGCGGGCGCATAATACAAGGTATCGGCGCCGCCGGCACCACCCCCATAGCCATGGCCCTCACCGGCGACCTGTTCGCCGGCAAAAAACGCAGCAAGTCACTAGGCGTGGTGGAAGCCGCCAACGGCATGGGCAAAGTGGTCAGCCCGGTACTGGGAGCGGCCCTGGGCTTGATTGCCTGGTATGCCCCGTTCCTGTTTTTCCCCGCCATCATCGTTCCCGTCGTGCTGGGCATCTGGCTGCTGGTCAAAGAACCCGCAGCCGGCCGGGCCCGGCAAAGCGTGGCCCAGTACATGCAGTCCATTAAAAAGGTATTTGCCAAAAAATCGGCCATGCTGCTGACCTCGTTTTGGGCCGGCATGACCGCACTGTTGATTTTGTTCGGCGTGTTGTTTTTCCTGAGCGATTTCCTGGAAAAAAACGCCGGTATCTACGGCATACTCAAAGGCGCCGCCCTGGCCATACCCGTACTGTTCATGAGCGCCACGTCTTACATAACCGGGCTGCTCCTGAAGAAAAAAATCAAGCTGATGAAATGGCTGTTGGTGGCCGGCCTGGGGCTGATGGCCCTTTCTTTGGCCGCGCTGAACCTGTACCAAAGCATATATTTTTTCTTTGCCGGCATATCCGTTACCGGCATCGGTACCGGGCTGCTGCTGCCCTGCTTGAACACCATCATCACCAGCACGGTGGACGCCGCAGAAAGGGGGCTGGTTACCTCCTTGTACGGCAGCGTGCGCTTTCTAGGCGTGGCCGCGGGACCGCCTCTGTTTGGCTTCCTCATGGACAACGGCAACGCCTACATGTACTGGAGCGGCGCAGCCCTGGCCGGCGCGGCGGCCCTGGCCGCGCTGTTTTTCATCCGGGTGCGGGATATGACGGGGCGGCGAGGCGGCGCGGCGGCGCCGCTGGCCGCGCAGCAAGCGGTACGCACGGCGTTCCTCTTCACCCCAGCCCGCAAACCCCTGCCGGACGACGACAATTGAGCGGCCAGCAGGGTCGTTATTTGAACCAAGACGCGGCGAACCTGGAAGTGACGGGGTAAAAACAGATTTTTCAGCCGGCTGAAAAGGTACCGTCTGTTAAAATTCATGATTGCAAAAATTTCCCGGCCCGGAAGGCGGTGGGAGAAAGTTCTCGCCGCCTTTTTGCTTTAATTAAGTGA
>ENA-OSAF01000549-OSAF01000549.1-marine-sediment-metagenome-genome-assembly--contig:-NODE-549-length-10431-cov-22.223400_pt1 | contig 10431 bp, 5 predicted proteins | sample MGYA00237872_ERZ529318 | MGnify/ENA primary metagenome ERZ529318 (study PRJEB26369, sample SAMN03142813) | marine sediment metagenome | biome: marine; feature: borehole; material: sediment... | reverse complement strand
TTCCTGGTGCCCGGTGAGGTACCATTCCGCGTCGAGGTCGAGAAGGGCTCGCGCCGAGCGGACGAAGGCCTCGATGTCACCGTCGGAGCCCGCGTACCACGGTCCGAAGCTGGTGAGGTCTATATCCCCCGTATAGACCAGGCCCTCGTCGGGGAAGTAGGGGCAGGCGAAACCGGCTGTATGCCCCGGGCTGTGGATCATCACCAGGCGTGCGGAGCCCACTGAGAACTCCCCGTAGGGATAGGCCCGAGCCGGCGTACGGGTGGAGAGCCACCACTCGGGGCGGAAGGCCGGGGTGAAAGGCGCCGCCGCCGTTGGCGGGGCGACCGAGGTCGCCGATGCGGGTGCCCCGGGTGCGCCGGCTCTCTCTCCTGCCGCTGTTGACACGGCCTCGATCCACTCCCTGACACCCTCACCTCCGTAAACCTCCCGGATGCCGAGACGCGAACCGACCTCCTCGAGGTCGGGAAAGCAGTTCCGCTCGATTGGATTCAAGGCCACGGCGGCGGAACGGTAGAGGTGATTCCCCCAGATATGGTCGAAGTGGTAGTGGGTGTTCAAGACCAGGTCGACGCGGCCGACGGTCTCGGCCAGAGCTTCGGGTCCGGCCCCCGGGTCGATGACGGCCCGTTCGCGGCCCCCGTCCACGTAAAGACTGGTGCACCTCGGGAACACGCTCGAGGGCGTCCCCGGGACGACCGTTACAGGACCGAAACGGAGCTTCGCATACCCTTTGGCCATCGGTGTCACACGTCGCCGAGCTAGTTGGCCAGCCGTCTTCGTTCCCCTGCCGGCGGGAAACAAACACGACCGCGTCGTGCATGTCTACTCTCGCCCTACGTCCACCGTCACATGGCACGCCCGCCTCGTCGCCACCGCTACCCCCGGCGCGCGGTGTTCGCGCCCACATCACGCCTCCCCTTCAGCCCGTACCATCGCCTCCGCTGCCTCCACCTCGGACGCGGTCACGCCTTCCTCTGCCGGAAGAACGGCCTCAGGGCCTTGAGGAGACCCCGGTGTCCGGTCGAGTTGGCCAGGGCCAGGCGCTCCTTCCGGCCCGCCCGCTCGAGAGAGTGCCGCACGCGGTCGTTGACCTTGTGTGACACATAGGCGGTCATGACGACCACGATGTCGGCGGCCATCGCCTTGGCTTCGGCCCGGCCGGTGTCGCCGGCCTTGAGAGCGTCGAAGCTGCCTCCCAGGCTCTCGACGATGCTGCGGTAGGTGGCGTGGAAACTGTCGCCTCCCACCACGAGGACCCTCTTGCCGAAGAGCGGCTGTCCGAGCTCCCTGAACCGCCCGTGTAGCGCGGCCTCGCGGCTGAGCCTCCGCCGGCGGGCGCGGCCCGAGCGTCGGCCTCTGACGGACCGCCGTTCGGCCTTCGCTTCCTCAGGGGCCGGAGCCCGGACCTCACGGTGAACCCTGAGGACCCTCACCCTGGGCAGCCTCGGTCGACCTTCGCCCTGGCGGGTGAATTCCGGACGCATCACCGTCACCGGGTCCCCGTCGGCGAGGCCGTGGACCCGGGCCTCCTCTTCGCCCACCCACCCCACCTCTCCACCCTGCACGTCGACAACCTTCCAGGTGTCGGGGGAGTAGCGCTTCACGTAGCCGAGAACCTCTCGGCGGGGAGGTCTGTCGAGGACCTCGAGTTCGACCCTGTCGGGCGGGACGATGGTCACCTCGACCAGGTCACCGTCGGTGAGGTCCAGCCGGTGGACGTGCGAGGCGGGGACCAGGAGCCTGTAGCCCCCGCGGAAGTCGAAACGTCCGTCCGGCCCGATGTAGCGGAAGGAGAGGCAGGCCTTGAAGGACCCGGGCGGACCGTCCAGGGCGGCCCTGTCGAGGCGCTCGCCGAGGCGGGCCGCCTTCTCCCTCTCCCGCTCGAGGGCGTTGTGCAGAGTGGCGTTCTTCTGGTTAAGGCCTTCCACTTCCCGCTCGAGGCGTTCGATCTGGCGGTGGGCGGCCTCCAGACGCTGGTCCCGGGCCAGGGCGGCTGGCGTCTCTATGACCACCGGGCCGGGGGATTTCGACAGCTTCTCGGCCGAGGCCACCCTCTCCTCGAGTTCGGCGACCCTCTTCCTGAGCTCCCCGAGGGCGCGGCCGGCCTCCCCGGCTTCGCGCTGGGCCTGCTTCTTCTCCTTCTCGAGCTTCCGTACCCGCTCTCTGAGGCGGGCGAGCTCGGCCTGGTGCTTGGAGGCGGAGCCGGCCCTTGGCGCGGAGGCGCTGGAAGGGGAGGGGCTGGTCGGAGAGGGCCGGGCCTTGTCACCCATGGGCCTGTCGCCCTGGGGGGGTGCGGGACGGCCGGCCGCCGCGTCGGTCGCCTCGTCCTCCCCGTCGTTCAGCCACCCTTTCTTGAGCCTGAGGGCCAAGCGGTTGGCCCCCTTGCGCGGGTCGAGGTCCAGCCAAAGCACCACCGGGAGCTTCCCGAACCGGGCGACCAGGCCGGGGAGGCTGGCCTTCAGGTCCTTGAGACTGCTTTGGGCTATCACCCTGCCCACCTCATCGTGCTCGCGGAGATAGGTTTCGAGAATCAGACCCGGTGTGCAGTCCCTGGACCGGCTGAGGTGGGTGAGAAGAAGGGGGCGGGGGACCCGGCCGGGGCGGAAGCCGGGCACCTCCAGTGAGAGCTCTTCGGCCAGAGCGTAGAGACTCGCGTCCGACAGCTCGGCAAGGACAACCTGGATGAAGTCTTCGTCTTCGTCCCCGTCCCTTCCATCGCCCTCCCTTTCATCTTCGCTGCCCTCTCCGCCATCTTCCTGAGGGACCTGCTCCCCCTTGGGGAGAGGCTCAGGGTCCATGGTGTCTCCCCTTGATGACATCGCGACTCAGCCGATGCCTCCTCTCGCTCGCCGGGTGCGAAATGGGTCGAAGAGACGAGAGACCCACCCCCTTCAACGCTGGCCCCGTCTCGATTATAGGCCCCTCCCACCGTCAACTGCTGACGGTGGGCAACCGGGAAGGCCCACGTGACCACCCTCGCCCATGCCGCTGCACCTCCCGGCAGGAGTTCGCCGGCGTGGTGAACAACCCTGGAGGTCGAAACCACCGGGGCCGCAACCCGACGGCGCGGCGGCAACCTTCATGGAACCCGTCCCATGACCCGGACCGGAGGCGAGACCCATGACGCGTGTCCTGGCCCTGAACGGGAGTCCGCGGGGCGTGCGGAGCAACACCGCCGCCATCCTCACGCCCTTCCTCGAGGGAGCGCGGGAGGCCGGAGCCCGAGTGGAGACCCTCATCGTGCGCGACCTGGACATCGGCTTCTGCCAGGGCTGCTTCACATGCTGGACCTCGACGCCGGGCGTTTGCTGCCAGAAGGACGACATGGCCGGCATCCTGGACAAGTTCCAGGTCGCGGACTACGCCGTCTTCGCCACCCCTCTCTACCACTACGGCATGGCCGCCAAGCTCAAGGCCCTCCTGGAGCGGACGCTTCCGCTGCTCGATCCGCATCTCGTGCGGCGCGGCCGGGTCACCACCCACGACCCTCGGAAGGGAGTGCGCTTCCCGCGCCTGGTGCTCGTGTCCAACTGCGGCTTTCCAGAGCGCGACCACTTCCGGAGCCTTGTGGAACAGTTCCGCCAGCTCACCGAGGGTCGCGGTCCGGCCGCGACCATCCTGGTCCCGGCCGGCGAGGCCCTCGGGCGCCGCTACTCTCCAGGCGGCCCCTTCGACTGGTTCTATAAGGCTCTACACCGGGCCGGGGCAGAACTGGTCAAGGAGGGGCGCCTGAGTCCGGAGACCCAAGAGATCCTCGCTCGGCCGCTCGTCCCACCGGAAGTCTACAATGAGGCCGCGAACAGAAGCTTCGACTCGACTCTGACCTGACTTCGGCTGCCGCAGCGAGAACGGGGGAGGGGGACACCGGTGTCCCCCTCCCCCTCACGTGGCACTGCCGGCGGCCGTGCGGCGGCGGCCACGCCGCCGCCGCGGCCGTCGGCCCTCCTCTACCTGATGTCCATGGCCCTGGAGAGAATGGTCACCGCCTGAGCCCGGGTCAGGGTCCCGGACGGGTCGAACACTCCGCCCGGCATGCCTTCCATGACCCCGGCCTCAACGACCTCGGCGATGCAGGACCTGGCCCAGTCCGGGATGGCCTCCGCGTCAGCGAAGACGGCGCTGAGGTCGGCTCCGCCGACCGCCAGGTCGAGAGCCCGCGCGGCCATGGCCGCCGCCTCAGCTCTGGTGATGGTGTCGCTCGGGCGCAGGAGCCCGTCCGAGCCCATCATGATGCCCTCGCGGAGGCAGGCCGACACGTAGGGCGCGGCCCAATCGGGAACGGCCTGCGCGTCGGCGAAGGTGTCCGGGATGGCCGTCCCCGGCTCGAGCCCCAGCGACACGGCCAGGAACTTGGCGAACTGGGCCCGGGTCACGGCCAGGTCGGGCCGGAAGGTGCCGTCCTCGAACCCGCTGACCGCTCCGACGCTGGCCAGGCGCAGAATCTCCGCCTCGGCCCAGTGGCCGGCCGCGTCGGGCAGTGGCGGAAAGTCGGGGTCGACCATCGCTGCGAAGAGTGTCAGGTGGTCGACCACCGCCGTCAGGGTGCCGGCCGCCTCGTCCACGACCGTGGGCAGAGCCACCCAGCAAGGCGGCTCGGCCCGGAGGTCCCAGTACCAGAGGCGCAGGAGCGACGGATCGGAGACACCCGCTTCGGCCAGCTCTTCTTCGGTGTAGTGCCAGACGACGGTGATGCCCTCCTCCAGCCTCTCGACCGGCTCGCCGGTTGAGGCCACGGTCAGGACGATGTCATAGACAGCGCCCACGACCAGGAAACCGGCCGTCTCCGGCGGGCTGTCAGCCGGCGACACGGTCAGGGTCACCGGCTCGGGGTGGACCGTGACCGGGACCTCGACCTCTACGGGAACCTCTTCCGGCTCCTTCTCAGGCTCCGGCTCGGGCGGAGGCGAAGGCGGAGCGGGAACGTAGGTCCGCACCGTCGCCTCGGCCTGGAGACCACAGGCGGAAGCGGTTATGGTCACCGTGTGCGCCGTCGAAGGAGCCTGCCACACCGTGTCGGCGTAGCCCTGGACCGAAGTCACCGGCGAGTCGATGGTGCCTGCGGTCGCGCTGAACACGAACTCGGCCGGGGCCTTGATGAGCTCGCCGCCGGTGAGGCTCAGCCAGGCCTTGACCTCGGCGCTGGACCCGGCCCGGACGGAGGTCGGGGCGGAGAGATTGAGGAGGCCAGCGTCCCAGGGGTCAAAGTGGGCCTGACCGATCACCGCGTCCCCGATGCCCTCCGGGTTCGAGGTCGCGTGATAAGGACCGGAGGCGTGTCCCCACCAGTTGGCCTCGGCGCTCACTGTGGGCACGCCCTCGGCCACCCAGAGCCCGCCGGAGTCCTCGGCACCGCTCGGGTTGTTGCCAGTGATGACGTTGCCGGTGATGAGCGTGCCGGTCGGGGGGTTGCCGTAGAAGTTGCACAGCTCGATGCCGTTCTCGAGATTGGCCAGGACGTGGTTGCCCTCGATGACCGTGTCGACACACTTGTCCTGGAGGGAGATCCCGTAGGTGTTGTCCTCGACCCAGTTGCCCCTGATGACGGTGTTGTTGTCCGTCGCTCCGTCGGCCTGCCACATCCACCCCAGCACGGCGATGCCGGTCTCGTTGCCGGTCACCTCGTTCCCCTCCACGAGGACGCCGTCGGTGCAGACGATGATGATGCCACTGCCCGACCAGTCCTCGCCGGGCCAGCCGCAGCCGGAGACCTTGTTGCCGGTTACCTCTCCGGCCGCTCCGTAGCCGAACTGGATGCCGTTCGGGGCCCAGGTGACGGGGACGTCCATCCCCGGGCCGAGCACGGTGTTGCCCGTCACCACGGCCGTCGGGTCGACCAGAGGCCCCTTGCCGTTGGTCCCGAAGTCACCGTTCACCCCGATGCCTCCACGGGACCAACCGCTTATGTGGTTGCCGGTGACGGTGACGTCGGACGCGCCTTGGACGATCACGCCGAAGGTCTCGGCCCCGTCGATGCTCATGTTGCGGACGGTGCAGTCTTCGATCCGGCCGACCACGTTCCGGAGGAGGACTCCGGCCGAGCGGCACCCGCTCGTCGGCGCCCGGTCAGCGCCGTCGACGGTCAGGCCTACGATCTCCACGCTGACCGTCCCGTCCCCGGAGATGACGCCGTTTTCGTCGGCTGTCCCGCCGAAGGCGAACACCACCGGCTCCCAGGTCTTCGAGCTCTCAGGGTAGCTGAAGGCCGCCGGCGAGTCGGGGGCGGTGATGACCGGGTTCCCGACGCCCTGGAGCACCAGGTCCTTGTTGATGACGACCTGCTCCTCGTAGGTCCCTGCGGCCACCTCGACCGTGTCCCCGGGTCCGGCCACGTCTACAGCGTCCTGGATGCGGCTATAGATGGCCGGCACCGCGATGGCGCCGTCACGACGGACCACCACGGCCCGGTCGAAGCTGTTTTCGGCTAGGACGCTCTCGATGTCCAGCACGCCGCCGACCAGGTCGGCCACCTGCCCCGCGTTGCCAGCGAAGGTGTTCCCGGTCAGCGAGATGCCGGCGTAGTCGTCGGTCGTTCCACCTTGCACGTAGAGACCGACACCCGGCTCGCCGGTCAGCGCCGAGTCGCTGATGGTTATGTCGCTGCCCGAGGTGAAGATAGCCACGCCGCTCCACCCGTTGCCGGTCGCGTGGAGCCCGCTCACGGTCACGTCGCTGCAGCTCGTGAGGGCAAGGCCGGCGCCGTGGTTCCCCTCGGCCGACAGCCCGGTGAGAGTGGCCCCGGACACGGTGTTGAGGTCGATGCCCGACCTCCCGGAGTTGACCACGGCCACATCGTGGAGGACGAGGTTGGTCAGGTGCTCGATTTTCAGGCCGTAGGCCCAGTTCGCGATTTCGGACGGCCCGATGAGCGTGAAGCCCTGAAGGGTGACGTTGTCCGCGCCCACGTGAAGCCCGTAGGTGCCGCTGGCGCTCCTGTCGATGGTGACCAGGCCGCTTCCCTCACCGATCAGCGAGAGAGGCTTGCCTATGGACCAGTAGGCGCTGCCCTCATCGTACATTCCCGCGGCCACGTAGACCGTGCCGCCCTCGGCCACGGCCTCAATGCCCTCCCGGATGGTAGCGAAGGCGTCGACGCCCCATGTGTGGCCGTCGCAGGCGCCCGAACAGGCGCCCCTCCTGCATCACCTCCTCTGCCGGGGTCGGCCGGCCCGCAGGTAGGGAAAGCGAAGGCGATGAAGGTGGCTACGGCTCGGTACCGGACGGTGCGGCGAACCGGCGTTTCCGAGGAACATCCTAGCAGCGGGGGACCGTCAATAACTGTCGGTGAGGCCGATATTTTCCGTTGGGTTCGGCGGATGATTCTCGCCCGCCATTGCGGTACCCGTTTTGTGACAAGCAGCCCCTTCCGGACGCGGTCTCGGGTTGCTGAAGGGAAAGCAACCTGTCACGCCAAATGGGATTACCGCTCGCGTGGGCCCGCAGAACAGGGAGGCAGAGGAATGCGCTACGACTTCGACAAGGTCATCGACCGCCGGGGCACCGGCAGCGCCAAGTGGGACCTCAACGAGGAGCTATTCGGAACAGACGACGTCCTGGACATGTGGGTGGCCGACATGGACTTTCCCTGCCCACAGCCGGTCATCGACGCCCTGCGGAGGCGGCTGGAACACCCCATCTTCGGCTACGGCTTCCCGCCCGACTCCCTCTACCGGGCCGTCATGGACCGGATGGACCGCTTCTTCGGCTGGAAGGTCGAAAAGGAATGGATCACCTTCACCCCGGGGGTGGTCAGCGCCCTTCATGCGGCCGTCAGGGCCGTCGCCGAGGTCGGCGACGAGATCGTCATCCAGCCCCCGGTGTACTACCCCTTCTTCCGGGCCGTGGCTGACAGCGGCTGCCAGCTCGTGCACAACCAGCTCCGGCTCGAGGAGAGCCGGGCCAGGACCCGCAGGGAACCCGGGACCGAGGGCACCTGGACCCTGAACCGCGGCCGACCCCAGACCGGCCCCGCCGACCGACCGGGACCTGTCCGCTACGTGATGGACTACGACGACCTCGAGGAGCACTTCCGCACGGCCCCCGGCTTTCCCGGGAAATCCCACCGCATCCGGGGTCTCATCCTCTGCAGCCCCCACAACCCGGTCGGCCGCGTCTGGAGCCGCGAGGAACTCGAGCGCCTGGCCGAGATATGCCTTCGGAACGACTGCGTCATCATCTCCGACGAGATACACTGCGACCTCCTCCTCGGCGGGTCGCGGCATGTCCCCACCGCCACCCTCTCCCCGGAGGTGGAGGCCAGGACCATCACCCTCATGGCCCCCAGCAAGAGCTTCAACCTGGCCGGCCTTTCGGCCTCGTTCGCCATAATCCCCGACGCCGGCCTCCGCCGGAGGTTCGAGCGGGCCCGGACCGGCCAGGGCGGGGTGAACGTCCTGGGCCTGGTGGCCATGGAGGCCGCCCTCCGCGAGGGCGACGAGTACCTCTCGCAGCTCAACGCCTACCTGACCCGGAACATGCGGTTCTTCGCCGGCACCCTCAAGGACATCCCCGGCGTCCGCCTCGTCCCGCCGGAGGGCCCCGAAGGGACCTACCTCGCCTGGGTGGACATGAGCGGGCTTGCCCACGAGCGCGGCATGGTCAGGCCGGAGAAGGCCGGCCGGCAGGGCAGGGCGGGCCCGACGGACCCCGGCGGCACCGGCCCCGGCAGCGCCGTGGACGACGAGGCCCTGCGCCGCTTCATGCTCCATGAGGCCCGCATCGCCACCGACCCGGGCTACGTCTTCGGCCCGGGCGGGGAGGGCTTCCACCGCTTCAACCTGGCCTGCCCGCGGAGCGTGGTGGAGGAGGCCGTGGCAAGACTCGAGAGAGCGGTCCGGGCGGGATAGCGGGGACACCGGCCGCGGCGCCTCACGGCGGAGCGGTCCGGCAGCGGCAGACCGCGTACTCTCACGGCAGAGCGGCCCGGCGGGGACCCACCGCCTAGTTCGCGGGCTACCGGCCAAGGTTCTTGAGGTAATCCTCGGCCTCACGGTAGTGGCGGAACTCTCTCTCGGCCCGCCTGAACTCGGGGGTGTGGACGTAGCGCCTGCCGCGGGCGACCCTGACGCCGAGCTTCTTGTGGAGCAGCTCGTGGTACATGACGAAATCGATGACATAGGGCGGTACGGCCGGGTCGTCCAGGGTCAGGCTGATCACCACCGTGTCGCGGGTGGGCACGTAGTGACCGAGCCTGCGGCGGGTCATGGCTCCGCTCCAGGTCAGAAAGGGCCTCTCGAGCCGTCCCCCGAAATACTCCTCGTTGACCCGCTTGAAGACTTCCTCGAGATCGTGGTGCCGGCCTCGGGTGGCCTCCGCCGGCGGGGCGGCCTCCAGTTCCAGGGCCAGGACGAGGTCGCGGAAGTCGTCCCCGGCGGCGTGGTCCTGCACCCTCCTCCGGCACACGGCCTCCGTCCGATTGCCGTCCGGGCCTCCGCTCCCGCCTCTGCTCCGTTCCCCACCCGCCACCGCCGCGCCGACGAGCGCCTCGAGCACGTCGTCAGGGGCGCCGATGAAGGCCTCGTGGGCCGTGAGGACCACACCGCTCCGCCGGGCCCGGCAGCTCCAGAGCCCGGATATGTTGTAGAAGTCCACCCGGACCTCAGGACCGCCTGCGTCGGCCTTGCGCCAGGCGACCTCGGCCGCAGCCCGAAGCGCGCCCAAGTGCATCTCCAGCATCATCGGGCGACTCAGGAACCTGAGCCACTGGTAGGCCCGCCGGGACAGGTCGGGGAGAGCCGAGGGCCCGCCGGAGCCCCGGGAGAGGTCCTCCACTCTGGCCGCGGTGCGGCGTATGACACCGAGAAGGTCGTCTGCGCCCGACCGGCCGTCCTGGCGGGCACCGGCCGCGGGCCCGCCCTGGCCCCCGCCGGGGCCGCGCCCGGTCCCGGTCAAAGTGATATCGGAGCAGACCTGGTGCCACATCCTGTCGCGAAGCCACTCGCAGGCCTTGACCAGACCCCGTATCCGGATGTCTCCCGGCAAGAAGGCCCCCCTCCTCCGTGTCCCGCGGCGTCCGGCCCGGCGCCGGCCCCGCCGACGGCGCCGGGGGACCGGGCGAGCTGGTCTCCCGGCGTGTGGCAGGCGGCGGCGAACGAGCCCACCCACTGACCACCAGGGTGCAGGAAGACTGCGGGGAGACCTCGGGCGGTCCCGCACCGGTCAGCTCTGTTCGCGGTTCCGGGCCCGAGGCCCTACCGCCGGCAAGCCAATGGGCCGCTCTCGGGGCACGGTGATGGGACACCTCGAACCCCGGTGCGGCGCCAGGGCTTGACCTGGCCAGGGAGGAAGCCCTGCGCAAGGTCCAGGCTGCCGCGCGTGTAGCCAGGGAGAAGTACGGTGTCCGCCGTGCCGTAGACGATGACCTCGGCCGCACCCGGGGTGATGGTCGAGGTGGCGAAGCGGATGCCGATGACGGCGTTGGCTCCCAGGTCC
>ENA-OSAF01000548-OSAF01000548.1-marine-sediment-metagenome-genome-assembly--contig:-NODE-548-length-10437-cov-24.856579_pt1 | contig 10437 bp, 8 predicted proteins | sample MGYA00237872_ERZ529318 | MGnify/ENA primary metagenome ERZ529318 (study PRJEB26369, sample SAMN03142813) | marine sediment metagenome | biome: marine; feature: borehole; material: sediment... | reverse complement strand
TATGGTGGGCAATCAGCCTTTTTTCCAGCAGCTGGCGGCGCAATTTTTGTTCCAGGACCTGTATCTTATCTATGCTTTGGAACATTATCACCAGGCCCTGTTCTATATTTTTTACCTTGATGGGCATGGCGTTGACCAAAAACTGCTTGCTGCCTACCTTCCTGACGGCTTCGTGGGTTTTATTCTCCAACACGGGCATTAAAAAAGAGCCCAGGTTTATCTTGCCGGCTTCCTGCCCCAGTATTTTGTTGGCGTCAATGTTCAGCAGTCTTTCCGCGGCCGGGTTCACGAAGGAAATACACTTGTCCCTATCTAAAATAAATATACCGTCGTTTGTCGACTCCAAAACGGACTTGAATTTTTGTGAAAATTCCTGCGTGCGCCTAATGTCTTGGATTAACTCAATGGCGCGCTTCATTGAGTTGGAAATGGCCTCGTATCCGGACTTTACTAGAATGGCGTTCATACCGGACTTTTTGGTAATTTCAAAAATACACAGGCCCGTGCTGACGACGACGTCCACGCCGGAATTCATTATCTGCGCCACTTGCCTGTCCATTTCCTCAATGTTGTTATAGGGGTAACACTGCACATCAATACCCAGTATTTTTGTTATATAGGCAAATTCCAGGCCGATGTCCTGGCTGTTGCCCAGAAAAGCAATTTTTGAACCCATGTTTTTAGCGGCATGAAGTGCCTTTAATATGTCAAAAGCGGTAATTTCAATGATAACCGTGGGTATGGAAACCCGCTTTTTTATTTTCCTTCCCGTAATGCCCCGGCTGATAATAACATCGACGCCTTCGCGTTCAAGCTTCAGGGCCTGCGCTACCCCTTCTTCCAAAATTCCTTCCTTTAGCTTAATATTTAAATTCATTTTTTCGGCTGCCTGTTTAAACAGCTTGGAAGTTTCGTGGTCCGTGGAAACCACGCCGATGGTTATATCGTGCATGTGAAATCCCCCTTGTTATTTTTGCAATACAGGAACCGCCGTGAGCAGCATAACCATAACTGCGGTAAAAAGCCAGTTTTCGCGAATTATGGCAAATGGAAACCTCTGCGACAGCCCGGACATGATTAAAGCGATGCCGGTAAAGGGCGGCACTGGCAAACCCGTGGTCAAGCTACCTGCTAGTACCACGGCGAGCGGCTGCGGGGAAAGGCTAATCAAACCAGGGTTAAGCGCTATACTGTAAGCCATTACGGCAACCACCGGTGAAACGCCTAAAACGGCTGGCAAAACACCGAAAGACAATATAAACAGGCACAGCAACGAAATGCCCCCGGCAAATTACCGCGTGCAACCAGCTGTAAACAACGGGAATGGCCCCAATGTTCATTAGGGCTCCGAAAAGATGGGCGAACAGGGCGGGAATCCAATAAATGCTGTGCCTATAGGGTTATCAAGTTGGCGTTTACAAAAAAGTATAAAGCAAACAAATGCAGTCAACGACTATATCCCCAAAAGCCCATTTCGTGTAATCGCTAGCCAAGTAAAATAAGGCCAAAATAGTACAAGTTATAGAGCCCGCCCTGTATGCGTGTATATTCGTGTATATTATAAATTCTAATAAAGTTTGCAGTTGCCTTTCTTATATTATTATTATTATCAGTCGTTTACGCAGGCACGTCAAATTAACAATACAATAGATTCGTAGGATGTTTTCATGGTTTGGTAATAATCTTCAAAAGACTGGCTTTCCTGGATGCTCTTGCTGCCCAATACTACACCCAGCGGGTCAGTTTTATGCATGATTTCAATCTCCTGTTGTGTTGGGGGTGCAACTTGCTTAATCTGAGAGGCTATCTTTAAATCCCAGCCTACTTCGGATTTTACTTCATCCACGGATATACCTGGAAACAATTCAGCCAAATACATCTCTTTGGTTTGGCTGTCAAACCTGAAAATACATTTGTTAGTTATTACCGCCTCAGGGCCTCCTCCTTTGAGCCCGGCTTTTTCCCTTTGCCCCGGTCCTGAGAGAAAACCGGGACTGGTGATGTAATCCAATTTTTCAACAAATTTTCTTTTTTCCAGGCGCATAATAATAAGCAATCTTTTAGCCGAGGATGCCAGGTCATTAGCACCGCCGGAGCCAGGCAGGCGGGTCAACGGTTGTTGGTAGCTTTTGCCGGGACCTATTATGGCTGTAGTGTTAAGGTTACCGTACTTGTCTATTTGCGCTCCCCCGATTACCGCCACATCCACGTAACCGCGCTGCACATCACCCAGCACTCTCCATAACTCAGTGGCAACGAGGGCGTTGTCTGTTGTAGCGTTATCCGAGATGCTCCACGGAAGCCTGCGGGTGATGGCTCCTACCCCGCCGGCCTCATAAATTAACACGGAATTAGGTGCGTGGATTTTACTGGCCACTACCCCCGCTAGCAGGGGTATGCCTACGCCAATGAAAACACGTTCGTTATCCTTGATCAGGCGAGAACATGCAGATACCATTAATTCCTGCGTAGTGTAAGCTTGGCTCATGATCAAGCCTGCCTCCTTTTAATAACTCTCTATCTTTGGAATGCGGTAATTATCCCTTTCCAGCTTGCGCAATTTGGCCAATCTATCGGACCCTAGCTTGCGCAAGTATTCTTCGAATGTATCCCACCCCAAAACCCATTCCTGAAGCCAGGCATCAAATGTCTCCTGTGAACGAGAAGCCTTCAGCCACTCTCTCCGAAAGGGCGTGTCCAGCCAATAATAACCTGCAACGCCCAGGGGGTGTGCGCCGAAGGGCAGCTCGACGACCGCGTCTACACAGTAATATGGTATTTGCGTCATGTTAGGTATTTTTCTGATCTCTGAAGTGGGAATGATTTCTTCACAGGTAATAATCACTTTTTTTGCTGCCCGTGCGATATTGACATCGTTAGCCAGCATACCCCAAATTTGAGCATTGCCCATTTTATCTGCCCGTTGCACGTGAATGAAAGCAACATCGGGCTCTGCTGCGGGAACAAGGTTCACCTGCTGGCCTTTGTAAGGGTCTTGCATGGAGATAATTTTCTTATTATATTTGGGAATATCTGATCCTGCCATAGAAAGCACGGGCATGAAGGGGACTCCTAGTGCTCCGGCTAAAAATCTCATACCTATGGCCAGGTTGGTGTAATCTTCAACTTCCACGTGCCGGGGGATACCTTTTTCCACTGCCCTTCTAAAGTTAAGCCCGCTGCCGATTACACCTACCCATATGTAAGCTGATTCTACTTTTTTAACCAGACCGGCCCCTAATAAAAGTTCAACGGATTCGTCACGACTATCTACAATAACAGTGAGGTCTTTTTTATTCTGCCTTATCAATTCGTAGGTACAAGCTATCGGCTCGCGGGAAAGGATGCCCCCCAAGGCTATGGTGTCGCCGTCGCGGACGAGGCCGCTTATTGCTTCGGGTAAGGTCGTTAACTTGTTGATACCCAATTGTGCTAACCTCCTTAAAGTGCTTTGTAATGCTATTTAATCATTAAACTTGGTAACCACGTTACCAGTTGCGGGAAAGCTGCGATAATGGCCAAGGTAATGGCTTGAATTAACACAAAGGGCCAAATGGCGACGTACACATCACTCATTGTCAACCCCGGAGGGGCAACTGCTTTGATGACAAACAGGTTGAAGCCGAAAGGCGGCGTCAGGTAGGCCATGCACATATTGATGATAAATAATATACCGTACCAAAGGGGGTCAAATCCAAGGGCAGTCACTACGGGTAAGAAAAAGGGTCCGGTGATTAGAATAATCCCTGCGGGGTCGAGGAACATGCCCAGCATGAAAAAAATGGCCTGCATGCCGACCAGTATCAGCCACCTGTTCACTTCCATTCCGGTAACCAGTTCGCTGAACCATTCTCCGACTCCCGACATGGTTACCAGGCGGGAATAAGCTACAGCGCCGATGATAATCCAAAATACCATGGCGTTAACCCCTACACCCATGGCAAACATCTGCTTTATGTTTTCCAGATTTAGCTTGCGCCGTACCAGGGCACAAAACAGGGAGCCTACCAGTCCGATGGCCGCTGCTTCCGTCGGCGTAGCCAGGCCTAGATAAATTACCCCCAAAACCAGCAGGATGATCAGCACGGGAAGCGAAACGGACCTTAAGGATGTTAATTTTTGCGCCCATGTGAAGTTTTCTTGCACGGGAGGTCCCTCGGAAGGGTTTCTCATGCACCGCACTGCGATATAAATAATAAATAGTGTTGCCATTAAAACGCCGGGGATTATGCCGCCGAAAAACATTTGTCCCGCAGATACTTCGGCTTCGCTGGCATATATGATCATTATCACGCTGGGCGGGATGATTATGCCCAGGGCGCCGCCCGCGCAAATTGCGCCGGCAGCCAGTTTTTTGTTATAACCCCTTTTTAACATCGAGGGCAGAGCGGTCAAGCCCAAGGTAGCAGTGGCTACCGTACTGATTCCAACCATGGCAGCAAAGATGGCGGAAATAACTACGGTGCCCATGGCCAACCCGCCTTTTATGCTTCCCATCCACCGGTTTATCATTTCGTACATGTCGTCGGCTAGACCGCTATGCCGCAATACTGCCGCCATGAGTAGAAAGAGGGGGATGGCAGTCAGGGTGAAGCTGGAGAGCTTGCCCAGTGAACCCAAGGTAACTGCGTAAAACCCTCCTGTGCCTCCCCATACGAAATATCCGATGGCCAGTGAAAGCCCTCCCAGGGAAAAAGCTACGGGCAAGCCCAAGACTAGAAATAATAACAAGGACCCTAAAAGAATAAATGCTAAGAGCCAAGCTTCCATTATAATTTGTCCTCCTCTTTAGCGGTTGTTAAGCCGAGGGCCACCTTGATGTTGTGAACTAAATCGATAATGGCTTGTAAACCGAGGAGTAGTCCTCCTAGCGGTATCAACATTTGCGGTATGAAAAGAGGAATATCCAAAACTCCTTCTGTTCGGTAGCCCGCCACCAGCGACTCAAGACAAATGCTCATCCCCATCCATACAAAAACCCCGCACAAAAGAAATAATAGGGAAGAGGTGCATATGTCAACGATGCTCCTTACCCGCGGCGGGAAATGGGCATAAAAAATATCTACTTTAACGTGTTGATTCGCCAGCAGCGCGTAACCCCCGGTAAGCAAGGCAACCGCAGCGCACAAGTAGCCGTTGAGACTAAATGCCCACTGTATTGAACTATTTATTGTCGAACGCAATAGTACGTCGGTAGTGGTAACAAACCCCATGATCAAAATGAAACATCCCGCTATCCACATCATAGATTCATTTACTTTGGAAATTACTTTTTCAAAAAAGCGCATGGTCAAGCTCCCTTCGTTGTGATGTGACAGGGGAATTCCCCTGTCACATCAGCTGGGTTGTGATAACCACCTTTCTTCCCAGTTCTTGGACTCGGGATTATTGGTTTCCCACTGCTTAAGATCTTCTTTGAGAATTTCCACCATTTCGGCGCAAGTTTCGGACCTGGCGGCAAACTCATCCCAAAGAGGCATGGCTGAGTCTTTGAACTTGTTAAATTCTTCCTTATTCAGTTTAATTACTTCAACATCGTGTTTATCACACATATCAAGGATGGAGTCAGTCAGCCTCATGGAACCTTTAATGGCCTCCTGCTCGGTTTCCCGGGCAATTTCTTCGATTGTTTTTTGTATGTCTTCCGGCAAGGAATTCCAAACTTCGGCGTTAACTAATACGTAGCAAAGGAATGGGTCTATGAAACCGGGTAACGTAAGATAGTCGCATACCTCGTGTAGCTTGTAAGTATCGATGGCATATAAAACATAGATGGTACCGTCTATCGTACCGCGCATCAAGGCCTCGTACTGTTCGGAAGGTGCTATGTTGATAGGGGTGACCCCCATATTCTTATACCAAGTGGGCCACATGGACGAACCCATGCGCAGTTTCATGCCCTTGATGTCTTCGTACTTACTGACAGGCTGCCTGGTAATGAGACCTTCAATACTGACCGGCCAGTAGAACAGAAGTTTCGCTCCCTGTTTGCGATATGCCTTTTCAAATATCTGACCGATTTTTGTGTCGCGCATAACGTGAATGGCGTGCTCGTGGCCTTTGCTCCAGAACGGAAGCCATATGAAGTCACTTTCCGGTACCGTGCCTCCCCAGTATGAGGTGGCGCTCTCCATGTCAATAACGCCCCTCTTTAAAGCGTCTAACGCCTGTCCGGTGGGGGCCAGCTGGCCGTTATAGTAAATCTTGATGTTAACGCGTCCCTGGGTGGCTTCCTTGACGCGCTCGGCGAATTTTTCATGGGCGATATACTTTGATTCCCACTCGTGTACCGGTGGAGGATAAGGGCAGTTTAAACTGAGGGTGTAGGTCTTGTTTACATCTTTATTTTCTGCTGCCGTATCTTGGCCCTTTTCCTTATCCGCGCCGCAGGCACTTGTCAACAAGGCCACAATAGCCAGCAATGCCAGAAGGACGAATAATAAACCTTTGCGCATTATATTACCCCCTAAATTCTTTTGGTAGTTCCACAATTAACTAATTGTAACTAGCAGTAATATCCAAGTCAATTAGTAGTACCTGCTGAATTTGCTTGAATTTTTTATTTTTCAGAATAGAAGCATGATCTATAGTTTTCACCTCCTACTTGAAAGAGATCTAAAAAGAGATTTATAACTGAAACTAGTGCAAATAATATGCCAATTAAGACATTTAATGATAAGTTTTACAACAGGTTCTGTATTTTCATGTCCTTAGGTAAATTTTCGTTCCTGTATGTTTCAATACAAACCGGTAAGATTTGTTTAAAAATGAAACGTGACTATTTTTGTTGCCCTATTATAGAAAATTACAGGATTTTATGCCTATTAAGTAATAAAGTAGTGCAGGTTTGCGTTGAGGTAATTATGGTACAACATTTTTCATGAAATGACATATTTCGGGCCTTTAAACGCTTCGCTTAAGCGAGGCATTTTTTTTACAATGCACCTCATTAGCTATTGCGAACAAGTTGATTTTTGTAACGGGTAGGTTTCATTTTGAAATAACACTTGCTGCTGGCTGCGCCTGCATAACGCTTCATTTGTAGAATTTTCAAGAATTCAGCTCGCCCGCTGCGCTAATGGTATAAAGCTTGCACGAAACCCAAATTGATTAAAATAAAGTGAGGAGGTTGGCAAATGGCAGAATTTGCCTATGATACCAGGGATTTAAAGTTTATTCTGCATGAATGGCTGGACATGCAAAAAATCTTAGAGCTGGATAAGTTTAGGGATAATTATGAAATGGAGGATATAGATCTAATTTTGGACGAGGCTTATAAATTAGCTAAAAACATGATTTTTCCAGCCAACAGAGAGGGACACCATATAGGCGTTAAGTTTGACAGCGGCCGGGTGACGGTTCCCCAGCCGGTCAAGGAAGCTTATACTTTTTTGCAGGAAAACGGGTGGGGTTCGGCCAGCGAATCCATAGCATCGGAAACCGCCATGCCCTTAACTTTGTTCCGGGCATGCTGTGAGATGTTCACCGCCGCCTGCCCGGCCCTAATGTCGTACATCAAGTTAACCACCGGGGCAGCCAATTTAATTTACCGGTTCGGCAGGGATAAGGACCGGGAAATATTTCTTGACAAGATGCTGAGCGGCCGGTGGACCGGCACCATGTGCCTTACCGAGCCGAACGCGGGTTCCGACGTCGGCGACGCCACCACCAGGGCTTACCCCACGGATGACCCCAGGATATACAAAATAAAAGGCACCAAGATGTTTATTACCGGCGGAGAGGTTGACCTGGGGGAAAACATAATACACATGGTGCTGGCCCGCCCCGAGGGAGGGGCACCTGGCTCCAAGGGGCTAGGGCTGTATATTGTCCCTAAGATTTGGGTAAATGACGACGGCAGCCTGGGCGAGCCTAATGATGTCACATGTACGGGTGTGGAGCACAAAATGGGTTTAAAAGCCTCAGCCACCGCCATGCTGAATTTCGGTGAAAACGATAAATGTTACGGCATTCTGGTGGGGGATCCCCCGGACGAGGAGGGTAATTCCAAGGGGCTGGCCATGATGTTTCACATGATGAACGAGTCGCGCATTGGCACCGGCCATAACGCCCTGGCGCAAATGGCGGCAGCTTATTACTTTGCCTCCCGGTATGCCACCGAACGCGTTCAGGGGCGCCCCTTCACCGACAGGAAGGGCGACCGCGTGCCCATTATCAAACACGAAGATATCAGGAGAATGCTAATGGAGATGAAGGCCCAGGTGGAGGGTATTAGGGCAATGGTGTTTAAGGGGTTTTACTGCCTTGATTTAGCTGAGTATGGCAAGAATAGGGAAGAAGCAGCGATATGTCACGGTATTGCGGACATACTTACGCCTGTAATTAAGACTTACGCAAGTGAAACGGCCTGGCCCATGATCGGTCAGGCAATTCAGGTATACGGCGGCGTGGGCTATACCGAGGAATATCCCGTTGCCCAGTACGCGCGTGATGTCAAGATTCTGTCCATTTGGGAAGGTACCTCTTTTATCCAGGCCATGGACTTGGTGGGCCGTAAAATGAGGATGAAGGAGGGTAAGGTATTTGCCCGCTGGCTGGCGGACAGAAAGGAATTTATTGATAAAAATAAAGATGCTGCGGGGTTCCGGCGGGAAATGGAAAAACTGGCCGAAGCTTATCGCTGCGTGGTAGAAATTAGGGACGCCTTATCAAGTTACTATGCAAACATCAAGCAAGAAGGCCGGTTGATACCGCTTTATGCCACCCGCGCTTTGACTTGCGTTGCCCAGCAGTATATTGCGGAGTGCTTGTTGGAGCAAGCTTTTTTGGCCCGGGATAGAATAAACCAGCTGGAGGACACGCACCCGGATTACGCGTTCTATGCCGGGAAAATAGCCTCGGCTAGATATTTTGTTAACAACATCCTACCTAACGTATACATGCTGGCCGAGCAAATTAAAAACCCCGATTATACGGCGTTGGAATGCCCGGAAGAATCCTTAGTAATCGGTTAAATACCAAGGAGGTTATTGAAAATGAGGGAAGTTTACCTGGTGGCAGGCGTGCGTACCGCCATTGCCAAGGCCGGTAAAATGTCCTGGTTTGCCAATGTAAGGGCGGATGACCTGGCGGCTATGGTCATTAACGCGGTGCTGGAGCGCGCTGAGATTACCGGCAAAAAGAGGAATCAAGTGGACGACGTTATTTTTGGGGGCACCTACCTGATGAAAGATATGGGCTCCAACATCGGGCGTTACGCGGCCATCATGGCGGGGTTGCCCTACAGCGTTTCCGGTTGCACCGTTGACCGCCTTTGTGCTTCTGGGCTGCAGAGCATTGCTTTTGCCATTGCTAGCATTGCCATGGGTTGGGCTGATTTGATTGTAGCTGGGGGTGTGCAGCACATGACCCACGTTCCCATGGGGAGTTGCACTGCACCCAATCCCAGGCTGGGAGAATTTTGCGACCCCAACATGATGTCCATGGGTTATACCGCTGAAATGGTAGCGCGCAGGTTCAATATCAGCAGGGAAAAACAGGATCAAATGGCGGTAGAAAGCCACGCCAAAGCGCATAAAGCCACAGTTGAAGGGTTGTTCAAGGAAGAAATATTGCCGGTGGAAGCCGATGTACCCACTGAAGACGGGGGCACGCAAAGGATGGTTGTCGACCGCGACCAAGGCATCAGGCCTGGAACTAACATGGAAGTATTGGCCAAGCTGCCGACCGTTTTTATGCATGACGAAAAAGCTACCGTAACTGCTGGCAACTCCAGCCAGATGAATGACGCTGCGGCTGCAGTTTTGGTGGCCAGCAAAGAGAAAATAAAAGAACTGGGGCTGCAGCCCAAGATGAAACTGGTGGCCTACGCCACCGTGGGCGTGGACCCGGCAATAATGGGCATCGGTCCCGCCGTGGCTATTCCCAAAGTTTTGCAGCAGGCTGGTATGACCAAGGAACAAATAGACATTTGGGAAATTAACGAGGCTTTTGCTTCCCAGGCAGTTTATTGCACCGAAAAACTTGGCATCAGAAACCATCCCCTTCTCAATCCCAGGGGCAGCGGTATAGCTCTGGGCCACCCGTTGGGTTGCACCGGAGCTCGCATAGCTACCACTTTGATGCACGAAATGCCGTATTACGATGCCAAATATGCCGTGGAGAGCATGTGTGTCGGGCACGGGCAGGGGGCGGCAGCCATTTGGGAATGGGTAGGTTAGATATGGGGGAGGTTATAAGCTGAATATGCGTTGGCAGGATGAATACAACAAAAAATTAGTTAGCCCTGAGCAGGCGGTAAGTGTGGTTCAATCAGGTGATTGTGTGGCCTACAGCCACTTTGCATGCACCCCGAAAGTGCTGGATGAAGCTTTGGCAGCCAGGAAAGATGAGTTACAGGGTGTTCAGGTCAGAGGAGTGTGTGCAGTTTTCCCAGTCAAGGTTGCCCAGGTGGACCCGGAACAAAAACACTTCATT
>ENA-OSAF01000546-OSAF01000546.1-marine-sediment-metagenome-genome-assembly--contig:-NODE-546-length-10469-cov-24.043691_pt1 | contig 10469 bp, 13 predicted proteins | sample MGYA00237872_ERZ529318 | MGnify/ENA primary metagenome ERZ529318 (study PRJEB26369, sample SAMN03142813) | marine sediment metagenome | biome: marine; feature: borehole; material: sediment... | reverse complement strand
CGATCTTGCCGTGGGAGCAGGTAAGGGTACCGGTTCTGCTTGGGGTGCAAGGTTTCCTGAAAGCAAACGCCGGCATACGCGGGGAAGTGGGACTTGACGTCTAATTAAACGCCACCTGACATATAATAGTTTTAAAAAGCCGCCAAGGTGGTGTTTTGTAATGGAAGAATACCCTGACTTAACATATTTTCGGCACCGGATAAGGGAGCTGGAGGAGAAGGTGTATCAACTCCGCTTGAGCCGTAGGGTGCTGATGAATTTGGTGGAGAAGGTGGAAAAGGAAAAAACGTTTTTTCTGGCTAAGTTGGAAAAAGAAAACCGCCGCCTGCACAGGGATAAACACCGGTACGCCCGCTGGTTATTAAAAAAGAACCGGCAAATTGTGGAACTGCAGTCCAAGCTGGAAAGTTACCCTAACAGATAACTTACTTATTGCCCCCGGTGATTTTTTTTTGGCAAATATGGTATAATGCTTCGTGGGGTGTATTGGATATGAGAATTGCTGTGGTGGACGGCCAGGGCGGGGGTATGGGCAAGCATATCATGGACAAGCTCAGGCGTGAACTACCGGAAGAAATCGAATTTTTGGCTTTAGGTACGAATGCCTTGGCTACCTCCGTTATGCTGCGCGCTGGGGCCAACGAAGGGGCAACGGGAGAAAACGCCGTTATTTATAATGCCGACAAGGTAGATTTAATTGTCGGGCCCATTAGTATCATGTTTCCCCATGCCATGTCTGGCGAGTTGACCCCGGCCATGGCGGAAGCCATTGCCGGAAGCCAGGCGCCCAAGGTGCTTCTTCCCTTAACTCGCGCCGGCGTCAATATCGTTGGCATAAAGCCCGAACCGCTGCCGCATTTGATTGACGAGCTGGTGACCAGGGTGAAGGAAATAATTACCCACCAGGGGTAGGAAAGGACCGGTGCCGGCTCTTCGGCCCGCCCACAGGTTTTTTTAATAAAAACGTAACCGGGCTCAGGAAGCCGGCTTTTTTTATGCTGAGGGGGTAGAGGTTTTGTCCAGCGTTATATTGGTGTTAGGCGGTGCACGCAGTGGCAAAAGCAGCCTGGCCGAAAAGCTGGCCCGGCAGATGAGCGACCACGTTTTTTACGTGGCCACCGCCGCCGCGCACGATGAAGAAATGGCGGAGCGCATAAGGCAGCACCGCGCACGAAGACCGGCCACATGGAAAACACTGGAAGAAACGCACCGGCTGCCGGAACTGCTTATGGAATTACCCGCCAATTCCGTTGTGTTAATCGACTGCTTGACCCTCTGGGTGTCCAACTTGCTGCTGGATCAGACCATGCCCCGGGACGGGGCTGGGGAATCGGAAAAGGAACTTTATATAGTTGCTGAAGCCGGGCGCTTGCTGGAGGCGGCCCGGAAGCGCGGACACCGCGTAGTTATGGTCAGCAACGAAGTAGGCAACGGCCTAGTGCCGGACAAAGAGCTGGGCAGAAAGTACCGGGACATTATAGGCAGGGTAAACCAGTTGGTGGCCGGCGAGGCTCAAAAAGTATACCTGGTTATAGCAGGAATTCCGCTTGATTTAAAAGTGCTGGCGGCAAATCTTGAGCTGGAGGAATCGTTGTAATGCTTGCCAAGACAATTATGGTGCAAGGTACATGTTCCCATGCGGGTAAAAGCGTCTTGGTAGCCGCCCTTTGCCGCATCTTTCACCAGGACGGTTTTCGTGTTGCTCCTTTTAAAGCGCAAAACATGGCTCTTAATTCTTATGTTACTGCTGAAGGCGGGGAGATGGGACGGGCGCAGGTTGTCCAGGCCGAGGCCGCCGGATTGCCCCCCAGCGTGGATATGAACCCTATTTTGCTGAAACCCACCGGCAATTCCTCTTCCCAGGTGGTGGTCATGGGGAGGCCGCTGGACAATTTTACGGCCCAGGACTATCATGGCGACCTGGCCCACAAGTTGTGGCCGGTAGTAACTGGTGCTTTGGCCAGGCTACGCCGCCGCTATGATATAGTTGTCATTGAGGGGGCCGGCAGTCCGGCGGAAGTTAACTTGCAAGATACTGAAATAGTAAACATGAAAGTTGCCCGTGAGGCCAATGCGCCCGTGCTGCTGGTGGCCGACATCGACCGCGGCGGAGCGCTGGCCGCAGTGGTAGGTACTTTGGAGTTGCTGGCGCCCGGTGATAGGGCGCGGGTAAAGGGTATTGTCATAAACAAGTTTCGTGGAGACGTTGCATTGTTTAGGCCGGCTGTGGAGTTTTTGGAAGCCAAGACAGGGGTCCCGGTATGCGGTATTATACCTTATTTTGAAAATTTATACATCCAAGATGAAGATTCGGTGGTGATGGAACAGAAAAAACATATAACCGTCCACGATGATAAGGCAGTGGATATTATTGTTTTGCAACTTCCCCGCCTATCCAATTTTACGGATTTCGACCCCTTGGAAAGGGAACCGGGCGTGCGCTTGCGGTATGCTGCTAGAACGAGCGAACTGGGCGAACCGGATCTAATTATCATACCTGGCAGCAAGAACACCATTGAAGACTTGATATTCCTGAAGCAGTCCGGTTTGGCCGCCGCCGTAACCCGCTTGTTTAAGGCCGGGGTGCCGGTGGTTGGCATTTGCGGCGGTTTTCAAATGCTGGGCCGCGAGCTGTATGACCCGGAGGGGGTTGAATCAAGCGTAGAACGTATTGCTGGTTTGGGCCTGCTGAATATGAAAACAGTGTTTGCTAGGGATAAGATAACCAGCCAGGTTAAAGCGGCCGTTACTGGCCGGGGGTCCATGCTGGGCGGTTTTCGAGGAGATATTGATGGCTACGAAATACACATGGGCCGCACTAAACTAGGCGCCGGTACGAAAAACGCTTTTATCGTCAAAACCCGCTGGGGCCGTAATGTCAACGTGCCCGACGGCGGAGAAAATGAGGACGGGAATGTTTGGGGAACGTATATTCACGGCATTTTCGACAACGACCGGTTCCGGCGCCACCTAGTTCGCATTCTACAAAAGAAAAAAGGGTCTACCGGCCTAGACTACGAAATAACCCGCACTGATACCGCGCAAACCAGGGAAAGGGAATACGACCGGCTGGCTGGTTTAGTTAGGCGCCATGTGGATATTAAGTTGGTATATAAGTTGATGGGGTTATGAGCCTAGAGATTTTTTACGGGCAAATGATTCTTGGTTACATAATTGACTTGTTGGTGGGGGACCCGTCGAAGCTGCCGCACCCGGTGGTATTGATTGGTAAGATTATTGAGCGCCTGGAGAAAACGATCAGGTCAATGAATTTACGTCCCCCCGCACTGCAAGCTGCGGGAGCCTGCTTGGCGCTGGCGGTTGTTACGGTAAGCTTTGTAGCCGTGCATTTGCTTTTACAGGTTGCGTTGCAGGTACATTATTACTTGTATCTGTTTTTAGGAGCGTGGATTGTTTCCACCACCATTGCTACCAAGGGGTTGGCCGATGCCGCTCAGGATATTCGCCGGCTGCTGGCAGCCGGCCGGCTGGATGATGCCCGTATCCGGGTGGGGTGGATAGTGAGCAGGGATACGGACAATATGGATAGCCGCGACATAACCCGTGCTACGGTGGAAACAGTGGCGGAAAACCTGGTGGATGCCGTGGTAGCGCCGGTATTTTATGCCTGCATCGGCGGCCCAGCCTTGGCCATGGCTTATCGCGCCGTAAACACGCTTGATTCCATGTTGGGGTACAAGAACGAAAAGTATATTTATCTCGGCTGGGCCTCGGCCAGGCTGGATGATGCGGCGGGGTACATTCCCGCCCGCTTGACCGGCTGCATATTAGTGTGCGCAGCCTGGCTTTCCAACCGCAAATGGCGCGGGGCGCTGGCGGCTTGGCGTCAGGACGCCGCAGCACATCCCAGCCCCAACAGCGGGATTCCCGAATCGGTGATGGCAGGCGCGCTCGGCATAAGGCTGGGTGGAAGAAACGTATACGGCGGGGTGGTTTCTTTTCGCCCTTATATGGGCGAGCCGCTGGAAAGTTTGCGGCCGGATCACATCAACCGGGCGGTGGACATGCTTTACCTAGCTTCGCTGTTGGCCGTCATGGCATGTGCAGCGCCGGTTTTAGTCCTATTCTAAATCTCTAGTAAGTTGGGGGCAAGACAAATTGAAGGGTTTTTATTTTGCCCTACAGCACTTGACCAGAATAAGAATATACAATGGGGAATTCGATCGCCGGGCCTTCGGGCGCTCGCCGGTCTTTTTCCCGGCGGTGGGGCTGGTGCTGGCCGGGCTGGTGCTGCTGGCCAAGTTGTTATTTGACATGTTGTTTCCCCCGCCGCTGGCTGCTGCCTGTGTGGTAATTGCTATTGTTGCCCTGACCGGAGGTATGCACCTCGACGGGCTGATGGACACCATGGACGGTATGTGCAGCGGGCGACCGCGGGAAATAAAGCTTGCCATCATGAAGGACAGCAGGGTCGGTGCTTTTGGCATCCTGGGGCTGGCGTGCCTGCTGTTGCTAAAGTTTGCCGTGTTTTTATCCATGCCCTGGGAACAGGCTGTGCCAGTTATTTTGCTGGCCATGGTATTTAGCAGATGGGCCATGGTGTATGCCATTGCCCGCTTTCCGTACGCGCGCCAAGAAGGTTTAGGCTTACTTTATTCCATGTATACCGGGAAAAAGGAATTACTGCTTGCTTCTGCCTGCACTTTCGTCATAGCGGCGGCGGTTGCCGGAGCAGCGGGCTTGGTCATTTTGGTATTGACCTGGGCGTGGGCGTATTGCTTGGGCTGCAGAGTGAGTTCTCACCTGGGAGGGTTGACCGGCGATGTTTACGGTGCCGTTGCAGAAACAACGGAACTGGTCGTTTATGCGGTATCGATGCCCGTATACGAATACCTGCCCGCACTTTTTCACCTGCCGCCCTCAATTGCAGGTTTGTTATAGAGAACGGTAGGGGGAGTAGACTATGTTTTTCAAACAGTATAAACACGGGGGGGATGTGGTAGGCGCCGCGCGGGCATTCAACTTATCCCTCCGGGACATTCTTGATTTCAGCGCCAACATTAACCCGCTGGGGCCTTCTCCCGCGGCGTTGGCAGCCATTAAAGAAAACCTGGAGATAATCAGACATTACCCAGATCCGTTTTGCCGTGATCTGCGCCGCGCTCTGTCCAGTTACCTGGCTGTGCCGCCGGAATGCTTGTTGCCGGGCAACGGAGTGTCAGAGCTTATTTATCTTATCACCAGGGTTGTCGGCTGCCGCCGGGCCTTGGTAACCGCGCCTACGTTTACCGAATATGCCGAGGCGGTGACCGCCGCCGGCGGCGAGGTACGCGAGGTGCCCCTGCGGGAAGAGGAGGGGTTTGCTCTGTCGCCGGTGCGCCTAAAAAAGGAAATGCCGGGGGCCGACATGGTGTTTATTTGTAATCCTAACAACCCCACCGGCAGGGTGGAAAAAAAATCAGTCGTACGATCAATAATTGAGGCTGCCCGCGAAACGGGTCAAATGCTGGTTGTGGACGAGGCGTTCATCGATTTTGTGGAGAAAAGGGAGCAGCATACCATTTTACCGCTGGTGGAAAAATACCAGCACCTGGTTATACTTTATTCTTTAACCAAGTTTTTCGGTATTCCGGGATTGCGCCTGGGAGTGTTAATTGCCGCCCCCGCCATTGTGGCAAGGTTGGAGGCGGCTAGGGACCCGTGGAGCGTTAACTGGCTGGCGCAAGTTGCCGGCGAAGCGGCGCTTTCCGATGGGGAGTACGTTAAAGCAACCCGGGACTTGATTGCGCGGGAGAGGGAATACCTATTCCGGTCCATCGCACAGGTGCCAAATTTACGACCTTTTCCTACCGATGCCAACTATTTATTAGTGAAGATAACTGACCAACACATGAGTTCGCCTGTTTTTGCTGCAGAAACCGCTAAGAGGGGGGTGCTGGTCAGGGATTGTTCCACTTTTAGCGGCCTGGGAGAAAATTATATCCGCGTGGCGGTAAAAACGAGGAAGGAAAACGTTAAGTTGCTAAATGTACTGAGTGAGATAATGAAAGGGGCTTAAAATTGACTTGCCGTGTATTTTTAATCAGGCACGGGGAAACCGTTTGGAATCAGGATGCCCGTTTCCAAGGATGGGCGGATATTCCCTTAAGTAATAACGGCGTGCAGCAGGCGGAAGCGCTGGGCAGGCGCCTGGCCGGGCAAGACATTGCGGCTTTTTTTTCCAGCCATCTTTCACGGGCTCGGGAAACCGCCGCCATTATAGCGCGGCCGCACAATAAACCTGTGCAGGTTGTTCCGGGTTTACAGGAAATTAACTTTGGTGACTGGGAAGGTTTAACCTTTAAGGAAATTCGCCAAAAGTACAGTAAAGAATTCATGGCCTGGTGGAACAATCCATTGCAAACCAGGATACCTGGCGGGGAAACCCTGGCGGAACTTGTGGAGCGCTCTGCCAGGGCTTTAAAGGATATTGTGGACAACCATCCGGGCCAACAGGTAGCAGTGGTTGCGCATGGCGGCACCATCCGCAGCATTGTGGGCATGGTGCTGGGCCTTGACCTTAATTATTACTGGCGCCTGCGCCAGGACAACGCCTCCCTTTCCATAATTGATTTCCACCGGTGGGACTCAGGCGTTCTCGTGTTATATAACGATTGCAGCCACCTGAGCTCATGGCAAGTGCCCCCTTTTTAAAAAACACGGGGGGGCTGTTCCCCAATGTATTACAGGCGCTTTTTGTACATGTAGCGAAGGAGGTATGAAGCCGGGTAACAACTCTCGGTACAGCGAAGGAGCGAAACCGGCTAGCGCGCAGGGCGCGCACCGCACCGCAGTTCGCGCATTGATAACAACATCAACCAGGGCAATGCCCGGTTTTTGTAATTATTATCCTTCCCCGGACATATATTTTTGCCATGGGACAATATCAATGCCGTTGTTGCCCGCGCGGCACCGGGGGTAAATGCGCCATGGATACTTTTATAAATAAAACGGTATTAATCTTTTTTACCGCCCTGGGTATTATGCTGGGTGCGGCACTGGTAGGTTCACTGGCTGCCGTCATCGTTAGGGAGCCGCCGGTTGGCACCATGCTGAAGCTGGCCAAGGAAATTAAAATATGGGCCATAGTCGCTGCCATCGGAGGTACTTTCTCCACCTTTGAGGTGCTGGAATCCGGCCTATTTCAAGGCGAAGTCAGGGCGGTAATCAAGCAATTGATATATATTATCAGCGCCCTGGCTGGTACGCAAACGGGCTACTTTTTGTTGCTGCTGCTGGCCGGTGAGGGGCAGTGAAGCTTTTCTTATTCAGGGCGGCTGTATTCGTTCTCGGCGCTGTTACGGGCGCTGCGCTGGCCGGTATTACCATTGGCGACCAGGTGGACCGGCTACATATAGAAAACCAGCTGTTGCAGGACAGGCTGGCGGTAGCCGAAAAAGAATTGCAACAGATGAGACAACAGAAACAGGTGCAAAAAAGGGTGGTATCCAAGATCAGCACCCGGGTAAGTTTTGCCGAAGAATGTGACTTTTCGGAGTACGAAAGAAGTTTCATTGAACTTACCGTAGAGAAAATAGTCAGGGAATGGCTGAAAGTAATCGCCGGCCAGGAAATTGACTCCATTAATTACATTTTGGTACCCCGCATTGTGGATAACCGCGAAATTGAAATTGAGGGAAAGAAAATTAAATTGAAGGTCGAACTGGTGGTAATTGCCGAGAACCTCGTCGTTTACCTGGAAATAATTCCTCAAAAGAACAAGTTATGATAAAGCGCTCCGCTGGATACATTAACTGCAAAAAGGGGGTTAGGCATGGAAGAATTCATCCGTTCCCGGGTTCCTTGGAGCACAGAACCAAGCCTTAAGTTTAAGACCGAAGAAGTAGGTATTGATTTTGACAGCTTTATTGACAGTATCAAGGAAGGGAAGACGGACGCTGAAATGGCGCGGGAATTCGACGTTACTGAAAAGTTGATTCACAACCTGCGCGATCATTTTATGCGGTACGGCTTGGGTTCCATTCTGGGACAGGATTAGGAATAAAAACCAGCCGGCCCCGGCAAGATTATGTCCCCTAACCCCGGAAGTTGTGCTATAATAAACAGATATATTACGATATATGATGCACAACCGAGGGGAGTGAGGGGACATTTTTCCGGAAAAATTCGGCAAAGTGGGATTGACCTTTGATGACGTTTTACTGGTTCCAGCGGCATCGGAAGTACTGCCGCGCGACGTGGATACTACCACCCGTCTTACTAAAACAATTACCCTGAACATTCCGCTGGTCAGCGCCGGCATGGACACCGTCACCGAGTCCCGCATGGCCATAGCGATGGCCCGGGAAGGTGGTATAGGGGTTATCCATAAAAACATGTCCATAGAACGCCAAGCTATGGAGGTGGACCGCGTCAAGCGATCGGAGCACGGCGTTATATCCGATCCCATATACTTATCGCCGGATAGCCCTATCAGTGAAGCGCTGGTGCTTATGGAGCGCTACCGCATATCTGGAGTGCCGGTTACGGAAAATGGCAAGCTGGTCGGCATACTAACGAACCGGGACCTTCGTTTTGAGAAGGACTTTAACCAGCAGGTCGGGAAAGTGATGACTAAAAATAACCTTGTAACGGCACCGGTTGGCACGACCCTGGAGCAGGCCAAGGAAATACTGCAAAAGCACAAGGTGGAAAAATTACCCATTGTTGATGACGATTTCAACTTGCGGGGGCTGATCACCATCAAGGACATAGAAAAAGCCAGGCAGTATCCCATGTCGGCTAAAGATAAGGACGGCAGGCTGCTTGTGGCGGCCGCCGTGGGGGTGAGCGCGGACACCATGGACCGGGTGGAAGCGCTGGTCAACGCTAAAGTGGATGCCGTGGTCATAGACACCGCTCACGGTCATTCCCGCAGTGTACTGGATACCGTGTACAAGATCAAAAGTAAGTACAGCGACCTGCAGGTTATCGCCGGCAATGTCGGCACCGCCGAAGGCACCCGCGATCTGATCAGCGCTGGAGCCGACGCGGTCAAAGTGGGTATTGGCCCCGGTTCCATATGTACTACCAGGGTAGTGGCCGGCGCGGGAGTGCCGCAAATAACCGCTATCTACGATTGTTCCCAGGAAGCCGCCAAGTACGACATTCCTATTATAGCCGACGGCGGCGTAAAGTACTCGGGAGATGTGACCAAAGCCATAGCTGCCGGTGCTGATGCTGTCATGCTGGGCAGTTTGCTGGCGGGAACGGAAGAAAGCCCCGGAGAAATAGAAATATACCAGGGACGAAGTTACAAGGTCTACCGGGGCATGGGGTCTCTGGGCGCCATGAAGGAAGGCAGCAAGGACAGGTACTTCCAGGAAGACCAAAAGAAATTGGTACCGGAGGGCGTAGAAGGCCGGGTACCGTACAGGGGCACTCTGGCGGACGCGGTATTCCAGATTATCGGCGGGCTGCGGGCCGGTATGGGGTACTGCGGTGCGGCCAACATTGAAGCGCTCAAGAAAAACACCAAGTTTATCCGCATCACGCCCGCCGGGTTGCGGGAAAGCCACCCCCATGACGTGGTGATTACCAAAGAAGCGCCCAATTACAGCTTACGTTGAAAAAGCCGGCATAAGCCGGCTTTTTTGATGTTTTGTGCCAACCGAGTTTACCACATGTCGAAAATAGTACCACTGCGGCAAAATCTCAATTCATCAAACTTTTTGACGTCTTCCTCCGATACGCGCGAACCTATGCGTGCCATTAAAACGTTGGCGATATGTTCTAATATTTCCGGATCGTTGGTAGAGGTGCGTTTCAAGCCCACGCTGCCAAATAATTTACTAAGCATTTTTTGATACTGCCATATGTCCAAGCCTGTATTGTCAAGGTCCCAGTGCCAGCAAAATTCCACGGTTATCACTATTTTGTCTTCCATGACGGGATTGGTAAAAGCGTATTTCAGCAGCATGGAAGCGATTCTATTTTTACGCCAGGACGGACTGATTTCTATGGCGCCAAGTTCTAGTATGCCCGGGTGCTTGGACCAGCGGCAGTATTTGTCCGGGTTATGAAATGTCACGTAGCCAATCAGCAGGTTTTGCCGGCGGGCTATGTAAACCATGCCGTCCGGTGAGGCGGCTATTTCCACCAGCGCTTTATGCTGCTTGCTCGCTTCACGGAAAACGTTCATGTCCGGGGACATGTCCAACTGAGCGAGAAACTCGGGGTCCACCGGTCCTTCAATGTTGATTTGCTCTTCCTGCTTGTCGCCGTTTGAAATGTGGGGTTTCAACGGCTAACCACCTTACCCGTACCGCGCTTGTTTTTGTTTATAGTTAATTATATGGTAGTTTGGCATCTGCAACAACCATGAAAATTCAATCACTAAGTAAAGCAAATCTTTTTCAAATATTTACCAAGAAATACTAAATTCAGGAAGGATAATAAAGAAAAACAATGAAGTAATATATAAAGTTAAATTTTGGTAAAACATTAAGGTGGTGAACATGGTTGAGCGG
>ENA-OSAF01000544-OSAF01000544.1-marine-sediment-metagenome-genome-assembly--contig:-NODE-544-length-10473-cov-19.755135_pt1 | contig 10473 bp, 10 predicted proteins | sample MGYA00237872_ERZ529318 | MGnify/ENA primary metagenome ERZ529318 (study PRJEB26369, sample SAMN03142813) | marine sediment metagenome | biome: marine; feature: borehole; material: sediment... | reverse complement strand
CGTCGGTGACCACGTTGCGCGTGTCGTCGGCCAAGGCCACGGCCAGAGCGGCTACGTCGTCGACGTGCACCGGCTGGACGGGATAGTCGCCGCGTCCCAACACGGGGAACACCGGGAACCGGCGCAGGAGCCAGGCGATGTTGTTCAGCAGGATATCCTCGCCTCCGAACATCACCGTGGGCCGGATGATGGCGTGAGTGGGGCCCCCGGCGGCGGTCAGGTCCCGGAGGGCCCTCTCGACGAGGGCCTTGCCCCGGAAGTAGGGCAGGGGGGAGTCCTCCGACGGGTTCGTGATGCTGATGTGGACGATGCGGCGGACCCCGGCCTCGGCGGCGGCCAGAAACAGCAGGCGGCTGGAGGCGACGGCCCGCTCGAAGGTGACCGGGCCGCGCTCGAAGCGTATCCAGTAGGTGTTGAAGAGGACCTCGACGTCCTGGAGAGCGGCCCTGAGCCGCCGTGGGTCACTGAAGTCGAGCGGGTCGATCTTCAGGCGTCCCGCGAGGTCTCCGGCCCTCTCCGGGTGCCCCGTCAGGGTGAGGACAGGCCGCCCGTCTGCGAGCAGCTGCCGGGTGATGTGCCGGCCGGTGTAGCCGAAGGCTCCTGTAACGGCGAAGACGCCGGCTGGCGGCGGCACCGGTGACCCTCCCCTGACTCTCGCTCCAGCCTGGTTCTTGCTGGTGCTCCGGACTCCTTTCTCCTTGCCGGCACCGTTCGGGTCCGGGCGGCGGCCGCGAGGGTCGGCCCAGGTGGTCGTCCTCTTGGTGCGCGACGGCCGGGTGTATCCGAGCGGCACGCGCTTGAACCTTTCGCGCCGCGGATGCAGACTAACTTACAGAGCGCTTCAAGGAGCCCGTTGGCGGAGGGACCCGTGAGCCGAGACGACAACGGACTCATCAGACGCGTGGGACAGGGCGACCTCGGGGCCATGCAGGTCCTCTACGAGAGATACGCCCCCCGGCTCTACCGGTTCGCCTTGGCCAGGCTCGGCGACGAGCGCGGTGCCGAAGATGTGGTCCAGGAGACGATGCTCGCCGCCTGGCAGGGCGCCTCACGTTTCAGGGGCGACTCGACCGCGGCGACGTGGCTCTTCGGCATCTGCCGCCGGAAGATGGCCGAGGCGCACCGGAAAGGTCGGCGGAGGGAGACGCCCGGGCTGCCTCCGGCGGCGGACGGGACGGCGCCGGCGGACACCGGTCGGCCCGGGCGGGGAGAGGACCGCCCGCCGGCCGGTACCCCGGCCGGGCCCGCACCCCCGGACGCCGGCCTGGAGTTCTGGGAGACCTTCTCCCGGCTTTCCGATGAGCACCAGGAGGTCCTCCTGCTGGTCTTCCACTACGGGCTGAGCCAGGAGGAGGCCGCCCAAGTGCTGGGGGTCCCCGTCGGGACGGTGAAGTCCAGGGTCCACTACGCCAGACGCCGTCTGCGGGAAGCCCTCGGGGACGCAGGCTGAGAGGCCGGGCGGGGGCCGGGGGAGAGGGCGGACGCGGAGGGGCTGTGGGGCGGGGCCCGGCAAGGTGAGACCCGAGAGAGGGTTCGGGCTGGAAAGGAGCACGGGAGCATGGCTGTACGGACGGACGGCCTGGACGGATATGCTCGTCCCGACGGCGGACAGCGAGATGACTGCACCTTGGTGGGCCCTCTGGTGGCCTGGGTCGCCAACGGGACGGCCGACGAGGCCGAGCGCGCCGCGTTGGTGCTCCATACCTTGGCCTGCTCCTCGTGTCGCCGTGAACTCGCCGAGGCGATGGCCGTGCGTGCGGCCCTGCGCGGGGCGGTCGGGGCCCTCCCGCACCTCCCGCAGGGAGCCTGGGACAGGTTCGTCGGCCTGCTTGGGGAGACCGGTGAGGAAGCCGGCGCGGCGGTCGGCCCAGGGCGGCCGCCGGCTCGGGAGACGGCAGAACGGGAGACACCCGAACTCCGGCCGTTCGTGACCTCCCTGTTGGCGTGGCTCGCGGAAAGGTTCCCGTCGCCGGCGTGGCGGACGGTCGACTGGGCGCTCGCCTACTCCGACACGAACAGGAGGTAGAGCCGTATGACGGAGTCAAAGGCCAGGGAAGTGGCGGAAATCCTCGACGCCGTGGGGGACAGGATTCCCCGTCTCATCACCAGCCTCCGGGACGCCATGTTCTCAGAGGAGGCCGGGCGGAGCTTCGGCAAGGCCGTCGGGGCCTTCTACCAGGAACTCGTCTCGAGCGGGATTTCCTCCGAGGATGCCATGAACATGGCCCGGCAGTACCTCATGACCGTCCAGGCGGCGATGCGGCAGGGAATGGGGCCGGGACCGATGGCCCACGTGTCCTGGATGCATCCCCACGGGCACGGGCGTCGGCCGCCGCGCGGAGAGTGCTGCGAGGCCCCGGAGCCGCCGCAGGATGAGCCGGGGGACGGCTAAGTGAAGGACCTCGTCCTGGTCGCGGCCCGGGGGGCCCGGCTCGCGGGGTGGCTCCTGGCCGGGCTCCCCGCGGCCGCCATCGGCCTGGCCTTGGCCAGGCGCAGGGCCGTGGCCGGCTTCCGGGCCGCGCTCCGGGAGATGGGTCTTCCGCGCGAGGCCGTGGAGACCCTCGCCAGGCACTACCCCCGGCTCACGTTCGGCCTTCCCGCCGCCGACGTCACCTTGAGGCCACGCAGGTCATCCCCTTCCCGTCGAGCTGGAAGTACGGGGCACCGGCGCACGTGAGGCACAGGTCCCCTTGCGGACCCGGGACGGCCCTCGGGGCCATGACCCTCTCGCCGCACCGGGCGCAGGTCCTGCTCTCGAAGATGGGGGCGTACTCCGGCAGGGCCACCTCGACGTCCCTCTCGGTCTCGAAGAGGGTCTCGGCCGGCAGGTTCACGACCTTGAAGGAGACCTCGGTCCAGGCCTTCTTGAGGGCCTCCCGGTCCTCGGCGGACCCTTCTCGTCTCACGACCACCTTCTCGAAGAGTTCGGCGGCCTCCGGGGAGTGCTCGGCGACGAAGTTCTCGGTATCCCGCAGGCGCAGGCGCAGCCCGCGCCCTCCCCGCCTCACGACGGTCACCGCCGTCTTCCCGAGATCCCTGAAGACGAGGGCGTTGTTGCCGAAGGTGCAACCTGTCGCGCACTGGATGCCATCGCTGAAGCAGCTGTTGGTCTCCACGACGGCCACCAGGTCCTCCATGCCGTCGGAGTCGAGTCCGAGCTCGAGGAGGGCCTCACCCCCCGCCCGCACTCCCAGGGCCAGGAAGGGGCAGTAGTGGCCGTGGAGCTCGCCCGCCCGCAGGAGGAGGCCCTCCCAGTCCCCGGCGAGGATGAGCCTCTCCACCGCAGTCCTGGGCCGCTGACGCAGGTCTTCCTTTCCCGAAGTCAAGTCCTCACTTCCCTTCGAGGTTCCAGAGTTCCGTCACCGGTGCCCCGGTCTGTGTCGGGAGGCCCCTTCCGCCGCCGGCCGTCGACCCGGGCCCCGCGGAGCGGGAGCCGTGCCCCCGTCCCCCGCGGCCGGGCCGCGCCCGCGGGCCGGGACGGGCGCCCGGCTCAGACCGGCTCCTCCGGTATCACGACGATCCTCCCGCCGCACCGGACCACGTCGGCCTTGACCCCGTAGGCAGCCTCGATGTTGGCGGGGGTCAGGACCTCCGGGTCGCCGGCGGCGAAGACCTGGCCGTCCTTCAGGATGGCAATCCTGTCGCTGTAGCGGGCGGCGAGATTCAGGTCGTGGATGGCCATGACCGCGGTCATGCCGGTGGCCCTGACGCGGTCCCTCAAGACGCCGAGCACCTCGAGCTGGTGCCGGAGGTCCAGGCTGCTGGTGGGCTCGTCGAGGAGCAGGACCTCGGACTCCTGGGCCAGGGCCCTGGCCAGGACGACCTTCTGCCGCTCTCCCCCGCTGAGTGTCGTCACGTCCCGCATCGCCAGGTGCCCGAGCCCCAGCGCCTCGATGGCCTCGGCGACCACCTCGAGGTCCCTCGCCCCGACCCTCCAGCCCATGTGGGGGCGTCGACCGACCAGGACGGCGTCGAAGACCGTCACCGGGAACCCCCTGGTCTCGGCGTGAGGGACGTAGCCTATGACCCTGGCCAGCCGGACGGGGTCGAGGGCGGCGACATCCTTCCCGTCGATGAAGACCGCGCCGGCCCTCGGCCTGAGGATCCTGTCCACACACCTCAGAAGGGTACTCTTGCCGGCGCCGTTCGGGCCGACGACGCTCAGGACCTCGCCCGGGCCGGCGCTGAGGGTGAGGTCCTCCAGCACCGGGGTGCCGTCATAGGCCACGCGGATGCCCCTGACCTCGAGCCTCACCAGAACTCCCTCCCTCTGGCCACGAGGTAGATGAAGAGGGGGGCTCCCAGGAAGGAGGTGAGGATGCCGACGGGCAGGACGAGCGGGGCGAACAGGGTCCGCGCCGCCGTGTCGGAGGCGAGGAGGAGGGTCGCGCCGACGAGGGCCGAGAGCGGGACGAGGAAGCGCTGCTCCCCTCCGCTGACCTTGCGGACCATGTGCGGGACGACGAGTCCTACGAACCCGATTATCCCGACCAGGGAGACGATAACGGCCGTGGTGAGGGACGAGGCCACCATCCCCCACGTCCTCACCCGCCTCACGTCGACGCCCAGGCTCTTCGCGGTCTCCTCCCCCGCGTCGAGGGCGCTGTACTTCCACCTGTTGGCGGTGAGGTAGGCCGCCGCGGGAAGCGTGACCGCCGCCATGAGGCCGAGGTCGTTCCACGTGACCCGGCCGATGTCGCCGAACGTCCAGAACACGAACGCGGCCAGCTCGACGTCGTCGGCGAAGTACTGCATGGCCGCCGTCCCTGCCGTGAAGAGCGAGCCCAAGGCCACTCCCGCGAGGACCATGGACTCCGGGGTCGCGCCTCTCAGGCCGGCGATGAGGAGGACGGCGAAGGTGGCGAGGAGGGACCAGAGGAAGGCGGAGACAGTGACGATGTGGAAACTTCTCAAGACGACCTCGTCCGCCGGGGTGCTGCCGAGCGTCCCCGCGTCGAGGACGATGATGGCGAAGGCCGCCCCGAAGGCCGCCGCGTGGGATATCCCGAGGGTGAAGGGAGAACCCAACGGGTTCCGCAAGACGCTCTGCATGGCGGCCCCGGCGACGGCCAGCCCGGCGCCCGCGACCGCAGCGCCCAGGACCCGCGGCAGCCTTATGCTCCAGATGACGGCCGAGACCCTGGTCCCGCCGCCTTCGAGGAGTGTCGCCAGGACCTGCCGCACCGGGATGTCGATGACCCCCGTCGACACGGAGACGCCGGCAAGGACGAGGAGACCGACGGCACAGGCCGCTCCGAGCCGGCGGCGGCGGGCGACGTGGCGCTGATAGTCACGGAGGAACTCCGACCGGGTCCCCCGCTCCCCGGAGACGCTCACGGCCCGGCCTCGACCCGCTGGAGGACTCCGAAGCCGCCGAAGGCCTCGGCCATGCTCTCGTAGACGGGCTTTCCGAGGAACGCCTCGTAGATCTCGTCGGCCTTCGCCTCGGGGTCGACGTTGGCGAAGCGGGCCGGGTAGAGGACCGTACCGATGTAGTAGGCGTTGGCCAGCACCGTGGTGTAGTTGCAGGTGTAGTAGTTGAAGGGGAGCAGCCCGTAGAGCCTGCCGTCCCTCACCGCCCGCAGGTGGCCGAACTCCGGGCGACGGAGGTCGTCCAGCACCAGCGACAGGCCTCCCCGGTCGACGAAGATGATGTCCGGGTCCCACTCGAGCAGCATCTCGCTGTCTATCATGGCGTGCTCGGGGCCGAGCCCGGCGGCGACGTTCCTGCCGTCCACGAAGGCCAGCGGCTCGTAGGAGGGTTCGGTGGAGAGGATGCCGTGGGCACCCCGGAAGCCGATGCCGCCCACGTAGACGCTGGGCCTCCTCTCCTCCGGCATGCCGGCGGTCCGCCGGGCGAGGTCGGCGACGGTCTCCTCGATGTAGGCGATGAGGTCCTCGGCCCTGTCCTGTCGGCCCAAGACCTCCGCCATGAGCCTCAGGGCCTCGTACAGGACCGTGCGCCTCTCGCCGAGGTCGCCGTAGTCGATGACGACCACGGGGATGCCGGTCTTGGCCTCGAGGTCGTCGGCCTCCCGGGCCGTGGTGTAGGCCCAGAAGATGACGTCGGGTTCCTGGGCGACGATGGATTCGGCCTCTCCCCCGTGCATGGGCCCTATGGAGGGCAGGTCGGCGAGCTCGGGATGGGCCATGACGTACGGCCGGTTCCGGTCGCGCTTCTCTATGTCCTCGACCCCGACGACCTTGTCCACCGCGTCGAGGTAGGCTATCAACCGCAGGGCCCCCGCCCCGACGCCGACCACCCTATCGACCTGTGCCGGGACCTCGACCGTCCGGCCGGCCATGTCGGTCACCGTCACGGTCCGGCCGGCGTCCTGCCCCTGGGAACACCCGGCGCCAAGAAGTGCCAAAGAGAGGACGAGCGCCACAGGGAGGAAGAGCGCCGGGAGCGCCTTCCGCGCGCCCTTGGTCCCGGGCGCAGCCTTGGCCTTGGTGGGGGTGTTCCCGTTGGGGCGGGTGCGAGTGTTCGTGGAGGGTCTCATTGTGAATGCCTCACCTCTGAGGAGCATGATACGTCACTGGTAACACCGGCGTGCACGATAGTGTTACGCCACCGCACGGACGAATCCCTGCCTCTTCACGATTCGTGCCTAGTTGCCAGAGGGCCCAGGGCTATGCTAGAATGCCACCAGTAATGACCTAGGTCCTAATAGCTAGCTCCTAATCGCTCTTGGTCCCAATAGGACCCGTCGGCAGCCGACGTGTTAGGACCGTGCCCGGGCCGTGGCTGGCCCGGCCTGCTGGAAGACCCCGGGGGGGGGACTGCATGCCGTATCGAGACACCTTCGTCACCCTAGCCGGCCTGGGTTCGGCCCTTCCGGGACGTGTCCTGACGAACGGCGACCTCGAGCGGATGGTGGAGACCTCCGACGAGTGGATCGTCGAACGGACCGGGATCCGTCAGCGGCGCCTGGCCGCTCCCCACGAGGCGACCTCCGACCTTGCCCTGGCCGCCTCGCGGAAGGCCCTCTCGGACGCGGGGATGGACCCTGCCGACCTGGACCTCATCATCGTCGGGACGGTCACTCCCGACATGCCGTTCCCGTCGACCGCCTGTCTGCTCCAGGACGCCTTGGGCGCCCGGAGGGCGGCGGCCATGGACCTGGGGGCGGCCTGCACCGGCTTCATCTACGGCCTGGCCGCCGCGGAGGGCTTCCTGGCCTCGGGGCGCTTCAGAACGGTCCTCGTCGTGGGGGCCGAGACGCTCTCCCGTATCACCGACTACGAGGACAGGTCCACCTGCGTCCTGTTCGGTGACGGCGCCGGGGCGGCCGTCGTGCGGCGGGCGACCTCGGCCGGCGGCGGACTCCTGTCGGTGTACCTGGCCGCCGACGGGAGGGGGGCGGGCATTCTCCGGCTTCCCGCGGGCGGCTCGCGCCGCCCGGCGGACATGGAGACGGTCGCCTCACGCCAGCACTTCATCCACATGGACGGTCGGGAAGTGTTCCGCTTCGCCGTCCGGGCCATGGTGTCGGCCGTCAAGGAGAGCCTGCACCGGGCCGGCCTCCGGGTCTCGGACGTGGACCTCTTCATCCCCCACCAGGCGAACACGCGCATCATCGACACCGCCGTGCGCCTGCTGGGGATACCGCCGGAGAAGGTCTTCCACACCATCGAGACCTACGGGAACATCTCTTCGGCCTCCATCCCGGTCTCCCTCGACGAGGCCCGCCGCGGGGGGCGGCTCCGCCCGGGGGACACGGTCCTTCTGGTCGCCTTCGGGGCGGGGCTGACCTACGGTGGAGCCGTCCTCCGCTGGGAGGCGGCCGCGGCCCGCGCTCCTGCGGGCATCCCTCATCCCTGCGCCCGCGTTCCGGCAACCGTCCGGGCGCAACGGACTCAGACCCTCATGGAAGGGTGCGACGCACGGCATGAAAACTCCACTCGGTAGAAGACTGACCGCACTCCTGGACCTCGACTATCCCGTGTTCCAGGGGGGGATGGCCTGGCTGGGGACGGCCGAACTGGCCGGGGCCGTCTCGGCGGCGGGCGGGCTCGGCATCATAGGCGCGGGAAACGCCCCCGCCTCCTGGGTGGCCGCGCAGGTCCGCAAGGTGAGGGCCATGACCGACAGGCCCTTCGGCGTCAACATCCTCCTCGTCTCGCCGCACGCTCTCGAGGTCATCGAGCTTGTCCGTCGCGAGGGGGTCCCCGTGGTCACCACGGGGGCGGGCAACCCCGGGCCGCATATCGGGCCCCTGAAGGAGGCCGGGGTCCGGGTCATCCCGGTCGTGTCCTCGGTGGCCCTGGCGGTGCGCCTGGTCCGGGCCGGAGCGGACGCGGTCATCGCCGAGGGCTCCGAAGCCGGAGGACACATCGGCGAGACCTCCACGATGGCGCTGGTCCCCCAGGTCGTCGACGCGGTCGGGGGCTCCGTGCCGGTGGTCGCGGCCGGGGGCATCGCCGACGGGCGCGGCCTGGCGGCCGCCCTGGCCCTCGGGGCGGACGGTGTGCAGGTGGGGACAAGGTTCATCTGCGCCGTCGAGTGTGTGGCCCACCCGGCCTACAAGGAGACCGTCCTCAAGGCCGGGGACCGGGCCACGGCCGTGACCGGCCGCTCCACCGGCCACCCGGTGCGGGCCATCCGGAACCGCCTCACGCGGGAGTACGAGAGGCTCGAGGCTCGGGGCGCCAGTCCCACGGAGCTCGAGGAGTTCGGGATGGGGCGCTACCGGGCCGCCGCCCTCGAGGGTGACGTGGCCCGCGGGACGGTCCTGGCGGGGCAGGCGGCGGGTCTGGTCCGTTCGGTCGAGCCCGCGGCCGCCATCGTGTCCGGGCTGGTCCGAGAGGGTGAAGCCGTGCTCCGAAGACTGGGCGAGACGGGAGGGACCATCAAGTGAGACCTGTGGTCGAAACGCCGAGGACCAAAGTGGCCGTGCTCTTCCCGGGCCAGGGTGCGCAACATCCGGGAATGGGCCTCGACCTGGCCCGTGCCTATCCCTTCACCGCCGGCAGGGTCATGCGCACCGCGGACAGGGTCGCGGGCTTCCGGCTCACCTCCCTCATCGAGAACGCCTCCCCGCGGGTGCTGGCCCGCACGGACATCACCCAGCCGGCTCTTGTCGCCGCCAGCCTGGCGGCCTGGCGCGCGCTCGTCACAGAGCTGCCGGGCTTCGTCCCGGCCTTTGCCGCCGGGCTCAGCCTGGGGGAGTACACCGCGCTGGCCGCGGCCGGGGTCCTCGACGACGAGGACGTCCTGAGGCTTGTGACCTGGCGCGGCCGCTACATGGAGGAGGCCGCCCGCGACCACCGCGGGGGGATGTGCGCCGTGCTGGGCCTTGAGCGCGGGGTGGTGGAGTCCCTCTGCCGTGAGAGCACCTCGAGCGGTGCGGGCCGGGTGTGGGTGGCCAACTACAACGCCCCCGGGCAGTGCGTCATCTCCGGCGAGCAGGGGGCCCTGAAGGTCGCGGCCGGGCTCAGCGCGTCGCAAGGGGGGAGGGTCGTCCCCCTGAAGGTGAGCGGCCCGTTCCACAGCCCGCTCATGGGCCGGGCCGGCCGGCGCCTGGCGGCCCTGTTGGCGACCGCGTCGGTCAGGACCCCGCGCTTCCCGGTCTACTCGAACGCCGCCGGGCGCCCCTACACCGGCCCGGAGTCTCTGGTGCGGGGTCTCGAGCGTCAGGTGAGCTCCCCGGTCCTCTGGGAGGACATCGTCCGCGACATGGACCTGCAGGGGGTCGAACTCTTCGTCGAGGTCGGACCCGGGCGGACCCTCGCCTCCCTGGTCAGGAGGATCCTCCCGGGCGCCGAGGTCATGGGTGTGTCCGACCTGGAGTCTCTGGCCCGGGCCGTGGAGCTCCTGCGGCCGGACGCCGCGGGAGAGGGGGCGGCCCGGTGAACCGGCTGGACGTCGACGGCTTTCCGTTCCGGGCCGACCTCCTGGAGGGCCGGGTGGCTCTGGTGACCGGCGGCTCCGGAGGCATAGGACGGGCGGTGTGCCTTGCCCTGGCCTCGGCGGGGGCGAGGGTCGGCGTCCACTACGGACGGGGGCGCGACCGCGCCGAACAGGTCGTGGAGGTCATCGACAGCCTCACCGGGGAGTCGAGGGCGGCCGCTTTCGGGGCCGACCTGCGGGATACGGACTCCTGCCGGTCTCTCGTGAGGCGGGCGGCCGAGCACTTCGGACGCCTCGACGTCCTCGTCACCGCCGCGGGGGTCGTGCGTGACACTCTCCTTCTCCGGATGAGCGACGAGGACTGGGAAGAGGTCCTGGCCGTGAACCTCACGGGCACCTTCGCCTGCTGCCGGGAGGCCCTGCGGTACATGGTCAGGCAGCGGTGGGGGCGGATCATCAACATCTCGTCCGTCGTGGGCCTCGGGGGTAACGCCGGGCAGGCCAATTACGCGGCGGCGAAGGCGGGGGTCATCGGCCTCACCCGGTCCATCGCCCGGGAGGTGGGGCGGCGGAACATCACGGCCAACGTCGTCGCCCCGGGGTACATCCCGACGGCCATG
>ENA-OSAF01000542-OSAF01000542.1-marine-sediment-metagenome-genome-assembly--contig:-NODE-542-length-10563-cov-17.974400_pt1 | contig 10563 bp, 11 predicted proteins | sample MGYA00237872_ERZ529318 | MGnify/ENA primary metagenome ERZ529318 (study PRJEB26369, sample SAMN03142813) | marine sediment metagenome | biome: marine; feature: borehole; material: sediment... | reverse complement strand
CTGCTCTTGTCAGTTCGGCAAAGCCCTCGAAATCATTCTCATGGAGGGGGTCTTCAACGTAAAGCAACTCATACCTGTCAACGAGCTCGGCCATGAAGGAGACCTGCTCATCTGGAGAGAGCTTCTTCTCACCGTAAACGTAAAATTCCCCATTCCAGAGCTCAGTTGCGGCAACGTCAACGCCGATCCTCACCTTAACCCCGGTTTCATCCTCAACTCTCGAGATGGCGGAGCTGAGAATTTCAAAGGCCTCCTCGTCGCTTATCCTTGCCGCCCATGCTCCCTCATCGCCTTTGGCAGCAAAGATGTTCCGCTTCTTAAATTCGTCCTTCAAAGTCCTGTGGACTCTTGTATTGACAAACTGGGCCTCGAAAAAGTTTTCAGCTCCGACAGGGATTACCAGAAACTCCTGGATGTGTGTGGAGCCTTCTGCATGGGCTCCGCCTCCAATAACGTTTCCGAGAGGGTAAGGGAGTTCGTCCGCAAGAACCCCGCCAAGGTAGGCAAAAAGCGGAATCCCCAGCCAGTCGCTGGCTGCTTTCGCAACTGCCAGACTTGCAGTGATGGCAAAATTGCCGCCGATACTGGAGAAGTTTTCCGTCCCGTCCTCCTCCCTCAGTGCTTTATCCACACTTTTCTGCTCAAAAATGCTGTATCCTGTCAGTGCTTTAGACACCCTCTCTTCAATCTCATCTATGCGGTAAACATCAGCCGCAACCGCTTCCTCGCTGCCTGTAGAAGCTCCACTTGGGGCGATAGCGCTGCCATAAGCTTCCTCAGCAAAAACCTCACATTCAATGGTCTCTCTACCTCTTGAATCGAATACGATTCTGTAAGAAACGTCCTCAATTATCAAATTATCACCTCATCTGAATTTTATGCTTTTTGTGCTCCTACCAGCCCTACCAGCCTTCCGACCCGCTCAGAACAGATCATGCCTCTCAAGCCATACAAAACTGTTTCTCCTTCTCTTCACGGTTATCGGAATTAACCCCTTTTCAAATTCCTCCCTTGCTATTTCAAGGGGATCTTTTTTGTCGGTCTCGATTAGGACGGGAGCACCCATTGCTATCTGGAGAGCTCTCGCTCCGATTATCCTGGCCTTTTCAAATCTGGTATAATCAAACGGGAATGTTACCCTTTTCGCCTTCGCCGCCGTAATCATCACCTCTCTTCGGAGATGGGGCCGCCGAGATTTGAACTCGGGTCACCGGCTCCCGAAGCCGGGAGGATAACCAGGCTACCCTACGGCCCCTCTGAATCGAGCAAACTCATCAATCACAGACTTGTGGGACAGGAACATTCGTCTGCAGCAATATCTGTCTATTCCGAGCTCGTTAAGTGCCTCTTTCGTACTTTTACCTTCTTTAAGCTTTGCCAGGTATTCCTCCCACTTATGGGCAATCACAGCCCCGCAGGAAAAGCAACGAACGGGAAACATGAGTTCACCTGTATGAAGTCTGCCTCCTCTTTCTTGCTCCTCTCCCACCCTGCTTCTTGGGCTCCTTTCTTCTTATGTCGTTGACAAGCAGTGTTCTGTCATACTCAAGGAAAGCTCTCTTCAGCTCAGCATCGTTGCTGAACTCCAGCAGTCCTCTGGCAATTGCTGTTCGGGCAGCCTCAGCCTGTCCCATGAATCCGCCACCGTCAACCACCACGTCAATGTCAACCTTGTTTGCCAGCTCTTTGGCGATGATTAGGGGTTCCATAACGGTCATCCTGACCATCTCGGGCTGCAGAAGCTCCACGGGAATCTTGTTTATCCTGACTCTGCCAGCTCCCGGCCTGACAGTAGCTCTCGCCACTGCAGTTTTCCTCTTTCCGCTGGTTACAACGATCTTCATGCTTTCACCTCATCTAACTCATTTCATCTCATAACCCAGATACCTGCTGATTTCCTCAAGGGACACGTACTTCTCGGTCTTTGAAATTTTCGAGAGGAGGGCATCATCAACAGTAACGAATTCCCTGCCTTCCAGCTCCTTAGGAACGCTTACAAAGACTCTGAGCCTCCTGAAAGCCTCTCTGCCTCTCCTGCTCTTCCAGGGAAGCATGCCTCTGACAGTTCTCTTGAAGATTTTCTCGGGATGTCTGGGGAAATAGGGCCCTTTCTCCTTGCTCCCCCTGTCGTACTTCTCCTTGTATCTTGCGAAAACCATGTACTTGTCGCCGGTAACAACAGCCCTCTCAGCATTCACAACCACAATCTTTTCACCGTTAAGCAAACGCTTTGCAATTATACTTGAAAGTCTGCCCAGAACGTGATTTTCCGCATCGATTACAACGAAGTCGTCACCAAGAGTTTTGATTACTCTCTCAACACTGATGCTCATTAAAACCACCCCACAGTTACGCGATAATTCTGACGTTACTTCCTTTCGGATTTTCTCTCAAAAGCTCAAGTATCGTCAAACATCTTCCACCGGAAGCTTCGATTTTTGATTTTGCCTTTTCAGAGAACGAAAGAGCTGCAACTGCCACCTTCTTATCAAGTTCACCGCTTCCCAGAACCTTTCCTGGCACAAGAATCGTCTCGCCCTCCCTTGCATATCTCTGTATCTTTGAGAGATTCACCTCTGCGTAGAGCCTCCTGGGCTTTGCAAGCCTCTCCGCCACATCCTTCCATATGGCGGCCTTGTTTCTGGCCCCCTCTTCCAGCAACGTGTCTATGAGAGTGGAAAGATTGGGATTGCTCTTCCTCCTCTGTAGCTTTCTCAACCTGCTCATGTGTTCATGCCTCCCATCATCGTAAACTTTTAGCTTTGGCAACTATCGGGAAGGGTATTTAAAAGTATCTCTCCCCGGTTGCCCTCTGAAACAGGACGGGATAACCTTTATTTGCCACCCTGTCTGAATCGTAACGTGCTTCTTAAAAAGGTGATGGCCATATACATCATCCTCTTCGCTGCCCGAGTTGTTGGGTACCTAATCAGCGGTTTCCTCGTTATTCTGGCTGAAGCTCTCCACAGCCTTGTTGACATCGTGGTTTTGATCGTTCTGAAATATGCATCGAAAATTTCGGAGAAACCTGCAGACTATGGCCATCCTCTCGGCCACGGCCTAGCGAGAAATCTCAGCTCCATGGTGGCAGGAATAGTTTTCATTACCGTTGTCTCTCTGGAGCTGTTTGTTGAGGGTTTCAGAAGGCTTCTCAACCCATCTGAAGTTTACATGCCAGCCTTTGCTCTTTCAGTGATGGTTGGTACAACCCTGGTTTTGCTGGGGGTATATCTGTACTCCAGAAAATACAGCCTGCCAGAAGAAATTGCAGCAAGATTCGAGCTGAAAAACGATGTTATTGCCGGAACTGGTGGTTCAATCGGCATAGCCCTCTCCACATTCTATCCTGCTCTTGACGGGCTCCTTTCAATGCTCATCGCCCTGATCATCGCCTACAACGGCTTCATCCTCTTCAGGAGTAACGCAGAGGTTTTGCTGGGGATGAGTCCAGACGATTCCTTCTACAGGAAAGTCAGGAGGATCGTTGAGGAGTTTGGAGAGGTTGAGAACGTCCACGACATCATAGCCACCTACATGGGCAAGGACAGTATACATCTGGACATGCACATAGCAGTGAGGGGAGATATGACGGTCAGAGAAGCTGATGAACTAACAGAGGAGATTGCATGGAAGCTTCGCAGGGAAATGCCGGAAATAGCATACGCAATCATACATGTGTGCGCTGTTGGTGGAGACGACCTGAGAACAACCTATGATAAGATAATGAAGCGTATAGATATGGAGAGGAGTGAGTGAGAGCTTCAGGTGTGTTCAATTCCTACAGCATTCAGAAACCTTCGCTTCACAGCTTCGGTGACGAGCTTTGACAGCATCTCTCTATCCGATACTTCTCCAAAGATTCCCAGAGGTATCTGACCACCAGCAGCATGGGCATGGCCACCAGCGCTTCCAACATCGCCAAAGGCCTTTTTGAGAACTTCTCCAATGTTTATCCTGACGTCCTTGTTCCTGGCTGAGATGTAAACCATGTCCTTCAGAATTCCGAAAACCAGGACTGTAGAAATCCCCTCAAGTTTCAGCAGAAAGTCGGCGGCCTGGGGTAAAGCGTCTCTGTCGTTGATGAAACCTCCAAAGGAGATCATGAACGATGAGAAGACCTGCCTGTTCTTTATTGCAGTCCCGAGAACGTCCAGCGTTTCCGTTGACAGAGCTGGCCCTTCCATTTTTTCGATCATCTCGTGGTCGACGAATGGATACAGGAAGGCTGCAGCAGTAAAATCAGCAGTTCTGGTGTTTTTCCTGAATTCCTCGGTTTCTGTCTGTATTCCGAAGAATAAAGCTGTTGCAAGAGTCCTGCTGGGAACAATCTTTAAATCCTGGAGGTAGCCGGCAAGAATAGTTGCTGTTGCGCCAACATCCTCCCGCAAATCTACGAACTCCGCTTCCACGTTATTTGCTGGATGGTGGTCTATGATTATGCTGGGTTTGATGGTTGTAGGAATAGAATTGTTAACACCAGGGGCTGAGGAGTCGACCAAGGCAAATTTTCTGTATTCCTTCAGGTCCACATCATTTGCAGGCAGCATTGAGATTTCGAGAAGATTTACCATAGCCTTGTTCTGCTGGTGGGAGATTTCGCCGAAATAGAGGATGTCAGCCTCAACGCCATAATGCCTAGCTATTTCTCTCAAAGCCATGGCAGAGGATATTGCATCAGGATCGGGGTTGTCATGAGTGAATATACCAAGTTTACCGTTCTTAACGGTCTCGAGGACCTCTCTGAGCCTCTTAACCCGCCTTATGGATTCCATCCTTTTCAGAGCACTTACGACGACGCTTTTCATTGCCTCATAGGGTGTAACGACGTAATCTGCACCTTTCAGTTCCATCTCTTCCTTTGCCTTGATGTCTGAAGCCCTGACAACTATAAATATTCCAATGCTTCTCTTTCTGAGTTCCTCAACCGCAGAGATGTTAACGTTGTCATCGGGGGTGAATATCAGAACAGCCGAGACTTTTGAGTAATCAATGCGGTCAAAAAATGATCTGTCCTTTGCATCACCTTCTACAGCCTCAATACCCTGCTCAGTGAGGATTTCCACCTTCTCCCTGTTGACGTCAACAGCCAGAACCTTTTTGTTTGTTTTGGATAGGTCTTTTATTACAGCTAAACCGAATCCGCCACAGCCAATGACAATGTAGTCGTGCTGGTAGTATTCGGAGGTCTCAGGCATTGCATTAAGAAAAAGATTATGGTGTATTTAAGGTAATCGCCTTCAGGGGGCCGAAACGTGAATCTCAAAAATTTGAGAGATGAAATAAAAAAAAGATATTATGATGTTGACAGGAAATCCGGTGAGCTGTTTCTGCTTGCCGTGCTGTTTGAAGAAGTAGGAGAGCTGGCAGAAGCTGTAAGGAAAGGTGTTAAGAGCGACGTTGAAGAGGAGCTGGCAGACGTTTTTTTCATGGTTCTAAGCCTAGCTAACCTCTTCGACGTTGATCCAGAGAGAATCCTAGTAAAAAAATATCTCAGGGAAGACCCCAGCGACAGATGGGATTTGCCTGAATAGGCTAGACAGTAAATGGGCAGTTATCTTCTCCTGCCAAGCTTTCCGGGCTGAACGATTCCAAGATTTCTGGCACATTTCGGGCAGTAATAATTTTTTATGCTCATTGTATGGACGTTTTTACTCCCTACCATTCTCTTAATTTCATAATCAACCCTGAAGCCACGATAACCAACGAATGTTTTGAACCTCGGAACCTTCCTGCCACATCCATCGCATCTGACCATGTAGTCCTTTCCCCTTGACTTGCTTTGCTTGTACTCCCTTACATAGGGAGCCTTGGGCATAGTAGATATTATGAGATTTATAGAAGATATGAGTTGCGGTGTCGTGGTCAGCATTTTTAGCAAGTCTAACCTTAAATTTAAATAGTAATCAATATACAATTAATGATAATTAATCATATGGCAATTTTACCGATTGATGAGATTGAAAAGAAGCCAAGAGATGTCGTAAAAATGTTGTTACCAATTTTTGTCGAAAGTGATTGAACAAAGACTTTAGGTTATATAATTTGAATTTCTACTTTCCAACTTCCTTCTTCCTCCTCGCCCAATCTCTGGATTACCAAACTGACCGGATCATCTGGTGTAGCGTTCTGTAAAAAGTTCTTAACCTCTAGCAAGTGAGAACTGACAAAGCTTGGATCTTTATAGTTGGTTTCATTGAGCAGATCAGTCCCCACGTCAGGGTACCACTTTTCGAAAATTCTTTCCCACGCATCCACAGTTTCGTTAAGTAGCTCCCGCACAAATAGTTCGGATCCATCTTCGTAAAGACTTACTCTTCCGTATCTGTCACTTCTGGGTGGTCTTTCAGGTTTACCCCAGTCAACCTCAAATAAGTAAAACTTTGTTTTATTATGTATAACGAACTGTATATAAAACTCGTCATCGGACTGTCCGGTTAAACTCACTGCATTTTTCAGTATGATCTTGCTAGCACCGAATATGCCTGTCCAGATGAAGTCAGGAGATAGTACAACAGACGTATTGAAAGTGTTCTGATCCCACCTCCTCTCAGCACTCGCATTAATATCCACAACCTTAACGGGTAGTGATGCTCGCTTTGACTCTGCTTCAAAATTTATTGTACCCTGACCTTCATTTGTGGCTGTGAAGTAAAACGTTGCAATTCCCTGGACATCTGTGGTTACTGATGTCTTGTCCAGATTTCCAATATTGTCACCCAGTGTCACGGTGATGGTGGCATTAATAGTCACTCCTGACATGGGATTGCCAAACTGATCCCTCGCCATCACCTCAACCTTCTCCGTTTCGCCCACCATGAGGTTCAGTCGTGAAGAGAGAGGCACAAGTTCGTCCAATTGCGGAGAGATGCTCGATGAAGTTGTTACATTACTCCCACTTGAAGTGACAGTAATTGCGGCAATTTTCAGGCGGGCATTCGTGACATTAACCTGAACGATGTTGCCATAAACATCCGCTCCAACACTCCTCCAATAATCAGGATACATTGATTCAAACCTAATTGTGGCATTTGCAACGCTGATGACTCCTCCATAGGAAAGTGGAGAGAAGACTAGGTTCAATGGCTGGGTTGTGGCTAAGGAGTCAAAGGTTGTGTTGATTATGTAGATGTTTACAGTATCACCTATGAACATGTTCTGATCGGTTAGCGTTACATTGGCACTCCTGTACCTTTTAAAGGCATAACCGTGCTCATAGATGAATTCCACATCATCTAAATAGACGTAATCAGGTTTTAAAATGATGGCCGACGTATTGAAGACAAGTGTTTTGGGTTGAGAAGCCACGCTCCTGTTGGGATATACCTCATAATATGTGACATTAATATAAAGTTTCCTAACTTTTATAAAGCTTGCAGTATCGGGCGGGGTCAGCAAAAAAGGATAGTCTGAATGTTTAACGCCCATATCAATTGTAACAGTGTTAGGACTTCCAGTGCTTGATGAAAGCGCCACTATTTTAGTAAGATACGAGAATTCTGAAGAAATAAGCTCGTAATGATTCCACTCTTCTGCCTTCATCCACTCTGGCACGAAAAAGTTCTGAACAATCCCGATAAACCCCACAATGATGCCTAAACCCAGGATCATGCCGATGAGCGGTGAGACCCCACGATCTTCACCATATTTCATAAGCTCACCCCTAGGAATTGATGAAACACAACCAGAGAAGTAACCACCATAAGGAGAGAGTGCTTTATGCCGGCCCTAATGCTCCCGCTCCCCATAACCCCAGCCACAAGACCGCTGAAGAATCCATTGAGGATTGTCGTGTGGTAGAAAAGCCTTGTAAGCATCTTCACGTCCGGAAGAGAGAAACTTGCCCCGGTAAATGTCTGGGGGGTTTCAATTTTCGTAAATATGCTGATGAAGTTCTCCGAAAGAACGACGATCGTGAAGAGAAAGACCGCAAAGGTCATGTAGACTATGATTGTGTACACAAACATCTCGTTGCTCATTCTCTTTCTGAATTCAAGGTACATCTCGGCATCCGTTGCGGCAGTAAAAAGGGCTGCTTTTATATTATCCGTTGACTCCAGAGCCTTGATGAGGATTGAAACCACCTTGGACACCACAGCACTGCCAACTCGTGCCTCAAACCTCTGTAAGGCTTCTGTAACAAGTCTTCCCCATTCTATGTCCTTTCTAATGTTTATAACCTCGCTGGTAAGCGCACCCAAGTTTGTTGTGGAGAGAACCCTTAAAGCGGCAACTATTGTCAGACCACTTTCATTGAGGCTCGCGAGCTGTTTCAAAAACTCTGGGAGCTCGTTTTCCAGTCTTCTAACTCTGAAACTCCGGATTTCATTTGCAATGGTATAGGGAAATGCATTTAGGGCGAATAATGCAATTAGAATAGTTTCCAACCTTAATCTGTTGAATCCAAAGGCCAGCAGAAGGAGAGACACTGGCAGAGTCAGGTACAGCAGATATTCGGGCTTGTAAAGAAACAGTGAAAGATTAAGAGTCCTTCTGAGCCTTACAAACGTTCTCATAATCGATGCCACCAGACCCTTTTTAATCCTGAAACCCGGATCCCTCTCAACTTCCAGCACTCTTGCCTTGATTGTTATTGGCCTAAGTTTTTCAGCCGTCCATTCAACCTTCTCACCCTTTATCATCGAATACACAAGCCAGAGAAACGCAAGCCCTCCAGCAGGGATGTAGATGTATACCATGGCCATCATCAGTCTCTCGATTTCCTCTCCAAGCATACCCATGACAACAAAGATGATCAGGGCGAAAAGGGGTGCTACAACGAATACCGACACATAAATCTCCGCCAGCACACCCATTGAATTCAGGAAAATTTCGTGATACCTCTCCCTCTCTTCTATGTAGTGAGACGATTTGAACTGGAGGAATTCACTCAGTCTCCCTCCACCTTCCAGCACACTTATCAGGTCCTCCAGGAATTCAGAGAGCTTGTAGGAAGGTGTTGTATTGGCAACATTTCGAAGAGCAGATATGATGTCTTTGTGGAAGAAGTCAACATCCCTGACAACTATAGAGAACTCCTTTCCAACCTCACCGGTGATTGCCCTCTCTTCAGCAACCGTCCTGAATATCTCTAGGGGTGAGCTGCCACCCTTTGCCATCCCCAGCATTATGTTTACGACATGCGGAAGTGTGGAGTCTATCTTACTTCTCCTCTGGGCAGCATAAAGGGACGGATACCTAAGGATCAACGTTCTGACCAGATAAAACAGCAGGATAAACGCTATTACCTGGGAGAAAGTTCTGATTACATCCTTCAGCGCCGATTTAGTAACCGGAAGTCCCACACCGACAGGTAGGCCGGAAAAAGAAGTGTATGCAAGGTAAATCGCTTCAGAAATCCATAAAGACATGATGGCAAGTATGGGGGAGGCCAGAAATGTGTAAAAGGTGGCAATTGCAGCATATTTTGGAGCAGTCATGGGGATTCTGGCGCTTATCAGAGCTCTTTCCAGATCCTTGAACTTTGCAGGATTTTTTTCGTATGCTCGTCTATAGTACTTGACCAGAACTGCTGGAACGAAGATTCCGAGTCTTTCCAGCTCATCAGGCTTTTGCTTCAGCCTTCTCATACTTTCTGCCCTCTTTCATGATGGTATCGAAAGACTCGAAGGGATTTCGATAATAGGCATGGATCATGGAGGTTACGCTCCTCAAATCTCTGATGTCAAGCTTGTTCAAAAATTCCAGAAATTCTGCTCGCCTATTTAACTCTTCCATGGTCTGGCCAACGTCTTCTCCCCTGATTATGGAGATCTTCTCAAGCTTCTTTAGGGGGTTAATGGGATAGTGTTCATCAGTATAGGGATTCCAGCGGTAGACTTCGTTTATCAGCAGATTCTTATCGTTGGGATCTATTCCAAGTATTTCATAGACGTTTTTTACCCTTCTCTTTCTAATTCCCTCCCTCGTCCACTGGGTCTGGATGGAGATGACATCAAGGAACTGTATCAGGCTTCTCGGCACGTTTAATGGCTCAGTCTCGAGCCTGTAAATTGTCTGGTGGATGTCACCGGCGTGAAGGGTTGCGTAGGCTGCGTGACCGGTTGACATTGCCTGGAAGAGGGTCTGGGCTTCCTTACCCCTCACTTCCCCAACTACGATGTAGTCAGGCCGTTGTCTCAGAGCAGCTCTGAGCAGGTCATACATACTTATTTCCCTTTCATCGCCCGTCACTGCCTCCCTCGTTACTCCGGCAATCCAGTTTTCGTGCTTGAGGGCTATCTCTCTCGTGTCCTCTATCGACACAACCTTCGCTTCAGGGGGCAGGAACATCAGGATGGCGTTGAGCGTCGTCGTTTTACCTGCTGCAGTCTCACCGACAACCATCAGATTGAGCTTGTGCTCCACAACAAGCCAGAAATAGGCAAGCTGCTCTGCAGTGTAGGTGCCGAACCTTATTAGGTCTACAGGCGTTAGAGGCTCCTCCGTGAACTTTCTTATGGTGAATGAAGAGCCGCGAGGCGTGACTTCAACACCATAGGTGGCCTGAAGCCTGCTCCCGTCGGGCAGCGTTGCATCGATGATGGGATTACCGTGGCTCACGTG
>ENA-OSAF01000539-OSAF01000539.1-marine-sediment-metagenome-genome-assembly--contig:-NODE-539-length-10583-cov-20.240881_pt1 | contig 10583 bp, 9 predicted proteins | sample MGYA00237872_ERZ529318 | MGnify/ENA primary metagenome ERZ529318 (study PRJEB26369, sample SAMN03142813) | marine sediment metagenome | biome: marine; feature: borehole; material: sediment... | reverse complement strand
CGGCATACGAGATTGAAGGGTGACTGGAGTTCAGACGTGTGCTCTTCCGATCTCTCGTAAAGTCGGTGCATCAGGAAATAACCCTATTCTTTTATCAACAAGGGTTACTGATTTTAATTCTAAAAAACATTTTTTATTATCAGTTGAAGTTAAACATATGTCAAGTCTGCTATCTCTGTATACAATTTCTGTTTCAACATGTTGGTAATCTACATATTCTTTAAATTTTTTATTATAAAAACCATCCAGAAATATTTTTGAAGGGAGCCTTGAATCGACAGCAACAATGATATTATTGTGATTTACCATTAACAAGTCATATCTGCTCTTTCTGTTTTTGTTTCCAGCATATTTTACAATGACTTCCCTTCCGGGAACCAAAAGTTCCTCCATTCTCCCCGAATTGGGAACATGAACAAACTCTTCTTTTCCATTGACCTCTACAACGGCTAAAAACCTGTTAAGACGTTTTACAAATTTTCCCCTTGTTTTTTTGCCTTTTATTTTAAAAGCCATTATCCCCCTCACTTTAAAAGATCACAAGATGCATCTTGTTTATACCTTTTACCTGTTCCAATTGTTTAATAATATCTTTACTAACAATTTCATCTACTGTTAACGCCATAATCGCCTCACCCCTTGGGTACTTTCTACCCACCTGCATAGTGGCAATATTAATATCGTTCTCACCCAGGATGGTTCCTACCCTTCCTACCACACCTGGTTGATCTCTATGGGATGTTAGCAGCACATATCCTTCTGGAACCAGATCAATGTAGAAATCGTCGATCTTAACGATCCGAGGATCGTTTTTGGCAAAAATGGTACCACTTACAGAACCCGTTGTTTTATCCGTTTTAACTTTTAACGTAACAAGGTTATTATAATTTTCTATTTCCGGGCTCTTTGTTTCTTTTATCCTTATACCTCTTTCTTTTGCAATAACTGGTGCATTGACTATGTTTATTGATTCCTGCAAAAACACTGACAGAATGCCTTTGAGAGCGGATATCGTTATTATTTTCGTTTCAAAACGAGATATCTCACCATTATAAATCATTTCAATTTCATTAATCCTACCATTCTTGAACTGCACATAAAACTTACCCATTTTTTCAGCAAGGACCATATACGGCTTGATTTTTTCATAATCCTCATCCTTTATAGTGGGCATGTTTATGGGGTTTTTAACCTGTTCGCCTTTTAAGGCTCTCAATACATCCTTTACCACATCTAATGAAACGTTTTCCTGGGCTTCTCTGGTAGACGCACCTAAATGCGGAGTCGCTATAACATTATCCAGTGTAAGCAACCTGTTATCTTTCGTCGGGGGTTCTATTTCAAAGACATCAAGGGCGGCGCCGGCTACAATTCCTTGTTTAATTGCTTCATAAAGTGCTTCTTCATTTATAATTCCGCCTCGAGCACAATTTATTATTCTGATACCCGGTTTCATAATAGCAAATTCTTCCCTGTCTATCATGTTCCTTGTTTTATCAGTCAGGGGTACGTGGAGTGTTATGAAATCCGAAGTCTTTAAAAGTATTTCAAAATCAACCAATTCCACGCCTTTACTTCTGGCCGTTTCCCGGGATAAATAAGGGTCATATACAAGCACCCTCATTCCAAAAGCTCTTACTCTTTTCGCCACTTCACGGCCTATCCTTCCGAAACCAATTATTCCGATGACTTTGTCCTTGATTTCTACTCCCATGAATTTTTTTCTTTCCCATTCATTTCTTTTTACTGAATTGCTGGCAGAAGGAATATTTCTTGACAGTGAAAGCATCATTGCAATGGTATGCTCTGCCGCAGCAATGGTATTGCCTTCAGGTGCATTTAATACAATTATACCTTTTTGCGTAGCAGCATGTATATCAATGTTATCAACACCAACCCCTGCTCTGCCAATAACCTTTAGATTATCAGCTGCATCAATTACTTCTTTTGTTACCTTTGTTCCGCTTCTGACTATTAATGCATCGAAATCTTTTATTTTTTGAGCTAATTCTTCCGGTGTCAGATTGTAGTTTGTTTCCACAATTACTTCTTCTTTTAAGATTTGTATACTTTTTTCTGATATTTTATCGGTAACCAGAACTTTCATCTTTATTGTTATTCCCCCTTTATTAAAATTTCTTCAGCAGCGATTATCCCGCTGCCGATCTTGATGGACAGTCCCAGATTCTTTAAACATATCTCAATGGCTGAAATGCATGCCAAAATATCTTTTTCATCTATATATCCCATGTGACCAAATCTGAAAATTTTGTTTTTCAGCTCTTTTTGACCTCCGGCTATTTCTATGTTAAAGTCTGTTTTAAGCCGTTTTTTAAAGTTATTAAAGTTCAGATTCTCTGGGATTTTAACTGCCGTAACAGTGGGGGATGCTATTTCATCGCGTGCAAATAGTTCCAACCCCATTCCTCTAATGCCATGTCTGAAGGCTTTACTCAGTTTCCTGTGGCGCAAAAAAACATTATCCAGCCCTTCCTCCAAAATCATCCTTACTGCCTCCTTTAGAGCATATATCTGTTGAACTGCCGGAGTATATGGGTTTTGACCTTTTTTAAGGTATTCCCTTGCTCGCACAAAACTCCAGTAATATTTCGGCAGCTTAGAGCTTTCACATGCTCTCCAGGCTTTTTCACTAACACTTATTAGAGCTAAACCAGGTGGTGTCATCAAAGCTTTTTGTGATCCCGTTACAACAACATCTATTCCCCATTCATCGGTTTTTAATTCAGCAGCACCCAGGGAACTTACTGCATCCACAACAAACAAACCCGGGAAATCACCTAAAGCACTTTTTATTTCCTTAATATCATTCAATACTCCTGTCGATGTTTCATTATGGGTAACGATAACTGCCTTTATTTCTTCCCTATTCCTCTCCATCCTTTCTCTTACTTTGTCAGGGTTCACACACTGTCCCGGATCAAATGTCAGCTTTTCAACCTTTAATCCAAAACTGACAGCTATTTCCGCAAATCGGTCTCCGAAAACTCCTGTTGTCAACACCAAAACTTTATCTCCCGGAGAAAACAGGTTGACGATAGCCGCTTCCATTCCTCCGGTTCCTGCACCCGGAAAAATCAATACATCGTTTTCTGTCATAAAAACCTGCTTAATATCCTCACTTATTTTTTTAAACATTTCCACATACTCGGCACTTCTATGGCCTATCATTTGTTTTGAAGATTCCCTTAAAACTTCCTCAGGGACTTCGGTTGGCCCTGGGACTCGCAGTTGTTTTTTCATTGGTATCTCCCTCCTGTGTAAAAATAAAAAACCGCCCTCATAATAGGGACGGCTTCTACCCGTGGTACCACCCTAATTGGTTGTAAAACAAAATTCCATCCCCTCATACTAGGGACGGAATTTCCCGTGGTGCCACCCTACTTGGCTGTTCGTTTTACAACCCTCTTAAGTGCTTTTATCGGGGCACTGCCGGATAACTCGTCGCTATCACCTCAGGGGTGGATTCAATACAACCTCCTATCGGTTCACAGCAACCACCGACTCTCTGGAATGAAAGTTGTATTTACTCTTCCCCATCATGGGCTTTCATTGTTTTTAAGTTGTATTATAAACAAAATATACAGCTTTGTCAATAATTAATTTAATTTTTCTTTGTTCAGTTCCTTCCATGCCATAGCTACGCTGTTTAATTCCTCATCATCCTCAATCTCTACAAGTATATCTTCTCCTTGATTGTCTTTTTCCAGTCTGAACACACAGGCTACATCCCCGTTATCATTTTCTGGAAGCAGAATGGCATAATCTCTGTTACCCACTGTTATTACTCCTAGAACTTCAAAATTGTAGGGTTCACCATTTTCACCAAGCAAAGTAATTAATTTGTGAGTCATTTATCTCACCTCTCTTGTAATCTTCTGCTGTCTAGATAATTTTGCAGGATTAAAACTGCTGCAAGTTTATCTATAACTTGTTTTCGTTTTCTCCTGCTCAAATCCGCTTCTATTAAGGTTTTTTCCGCTTCAATTGTCGTTAACCTTTCATCCCACAACTTTATTTCTATATTATTAATTATATTACCAAGTTCTTCTGCAAATTTCAAAATTTTTTCTCCTTGAGGGCCAATACTACCATTCATATTCTTGGGTAAACCTATTATCACCTGGGTTACATCATATCTTTCTACTATTTTTTTTATTTTACAAAGAGTCCCCTTAAGATTTTTTCGTTCTATAACACTGTATCCCTGAGCAGTCCATCCCATGCTGTCACTTAAAGCTATCCCAATCTTTTTATCTCCCACATCCAATCCCATTATCCTCACGATTTATGCACCTCAAAATTCTTTTTTTCCAAAATTAGTATACACAATGTCATGATCATATAGATGGAAGTAGTTGCTGACATCACCACTCCGGAATCATTTACCATCATTCCAATAATATCTGCTAAAAGGACTGAAGCAAAAGCAATTTTCATAAAGGGGTTTGTTTTGAATATACAGTTTAAAATTCCCATCGGTTTAAAAGCTATGAACACTAAAAAAACAAGGAAGGTTAACAGGACTTGACTCCAGATTGTCCATTTTAGCAGCCTAATATTCATTGAAACTTTTCTGAAGATTATATCTGATACAACAGATACATCTTTATTAAAAAGTTTACTGATAAATCTTCCAAAATGAGTATAACCTTTTAAAATAAAATAATCAATATATCCTGTCAAAAAAATAAAGGCTACTAGACCCACAAGCAGTTTTACAACATCTATTGGTGTAAATCTGTTTTTATTCTCTTTAATTAACACATAAAAGAAAGCAGAAACAGCTGTTATTGTACCTCCAAAATTCGCCCCCCAGAAGGGCAATGCTATCATTGCCACAACAGTTAAAAACATTAGAATTTCAATTGACACTGGTATTTTGGTTTTATGTTTCAAAATAGTCATTCCTACAATAGTTGAACCTATTAAAATTCCGCAGTACTCATTACCTATACCGTAAAACCTGGCACCGATTACTGGACAGTACCCTAACAACGAATTTTTTATAAGATTCGCTCCGGTGAACAAATCTATGATTAAAATGGATACAGTTACCATACATATAAAAGAGATGGATAGATAAAGGTCATGGGTTAATCCTTTATTTAAAATATTTATCATGCCGACTATTATTAGAGTTATTATTAAAAGTAATCCTATGGTATTGTACAAACTATAGTATCCTATAATGGGCAATATTAATATCGAAATAGGCACACACATTATAAATATACACAGCTGTATTAATACAGAAGCAAGGGATCCTGGTATTTTTTGAAAAAAAAGCATTCCCAAAATAAGGATAAAAACCACAAAAATTTGCAGTATTATATAGTTTTTAATAACCGGAGACCTATACCTGTGTATCTTTGCAATCTTTTCACTTAAATCGGTTATAAACTTTAGGTGGTCTTGTTTTTTTACTGGAATAATATCTCCAGAAAACTTCTTATATATCCCAAAAAATCTCAAGACCCATGGTAAAAAATCAGTGTTCGTTATTATCCCATCTCTTCTCGTTGTTGGAGAAGTTAAAACACCATTAAAATTATCCTTGATGTATAAAACAACAGGAGTAAGCTTTTCTCCTTTTTCATTAGCTTCCATTGAAGGAAAAGGAACAATAAGCATCAAAGCATATTCTTCATCAGCATATATGCTTTTGATTTTATACAGAAAATCATCAAGCTCATTTAAAACATCCCTTTTGTATTTTAAGTGTTGCTTAGAATTTAAATACTCTTTTGTCCTTTCCAATCTGTATAAATCCGTTATTTGTAGAGCAATTATATGAAAATGGGTTTTCCATTTTTGTATGTAGTTCAGGACCTTTTCATAATCCATTCTATATCCTGTAGGATAATGATTGTCTTTTATTAACAAAGACTTATCTACAATGCCCTTTTCCACTACACCATTAACATTCATAAAAACCGAAGTTATTTCTCTGTGTTTTTCATCAAAAACATCGCCATTTCCCATTACGGCAATTTTAATGCCGCTTTTGTTTAAAATTTCCCCCAGTGATCCTGGAACTGCTCCATAATCTCCTTTTTCATTTATCTGCTTAAGCAAGTTTATATTTATGTTTACTATTTCTCCTTTTTTGACTGATTTACCTGTTCGGGTAAAGTACACGTCTTTCATCAGTTGATAATCGAGCTTTTCCCATATATTAAAACCATTGGCAGAATCCCTTACAGATTCTGCCCTTCTGCCAGCCCCCAACGTAACATAGCTTTTTTCCCTTGTAGAATATCCAGAACTTCTGGTATTCATTAATCCCAAATATCCATTTTTTAAGATGTATTGCAAATTCGGTTCATCTGAATTGATGATATCATCCAGTGTAAAGGAATCCATCAGCAGGATTATCAATTTTTTATCATTTTTTACAAATGCTTTGCAATTCTCGGAAAATAAAAAAATAAATATCAGTACACCGAAAACACATAATATTTTCTTGAACTTCAAAGCCTACACCTCTATTTGGATTTTATATAGTACCGCACCAGTTCTTCAAGGAATTCATCCCTTTCCAGTTTTCTTACCAGGCTTCTTGCGTTTTTGTGACTTGTTATGTATGCTGGATCTCCCGATAGCAAATATCCTACTATTTGATTGATGGGATTATATCCTTTTTCTTCAAGAGCTTCATATATTTTCAATAAAATATTACGAGCTTCGTTCTCTTCTTCCTTTTCAACATTAAACTTCATTGTGTTTTCCATGTTTTTATTCATAAGCTCCAGTCCCCCCCTCCAGAATTTATAATTTATTATTTCTACACCGATAAAAAATAATCCTTTTTGATTTAATAAAAAGCGTGGAACTGCCCACGCTCTTATTAAAATACCCATTTTTAAGTAATGTTATTAATTTTTTGTAGACATATCTCTTCTCCCTTTTTCAGGGCTTCTTCTACCTTATTTCCTATTTTTCCGCCAGCTTGAGCCACATCAGGTCGGCCTCCTCCACCACCTCCTGCAACTTTGGCAACCTCTTTTATTATTTTACCTGCGTGTAATCCTCGCTTAACCATGTCATCAGTCACAGCGGTAACAAAGTTTGCTTTTCCATCTATGTTTGCCCCTAAAATTATAATGCCTGAATCAATATTATTCTTCAAATTATCCATTATCTTTCTCAAATCCGCCATACCAGTTGCCTTCACTGAAGAAGCTATGATTTTAATACCATTGATATCTTTACCCTGCTTTACAATATTAAGGGCTTTTATGTTGCTCAATTTATCCTGAAGGGAATCTATCTGTTTTTCGTATTTTTTTACAGTTTCTATCAATTCTTTTATTCTATCTATAGCATCTTCCTCTTTTACTTTTAGGATCTTTGAAATTTCATGGAGTTTATTCTCTAAAACTTTATTTGCTTTGAGCAGGCCTTTTCCTGTTACGGCTTCAATTCTTCTTAATCCAGATCCCACACTGGTTTCCCTCAATATCTTAAACAACCCTATCTCTCCAGTGCTCCTAACGTGTGTACCACCGCACAACTCCTTGCTGTAATTACCAATATTTACAACTCGGACTTTTTCTCCGTATTTTTCTCCAAAAAGGGCCTGGGCTCCCTGTTTTAAAGCTTCCTGCACAGTAGTTATTATAACATCAACCGGCAGGTTTTCAAGTATCTTTTCATTTATTTTCTCTTCAATTTGTTCAATTTCTCCCTCTGTTAAAGCCGCATAATGGGAGAAATCAAATCTCAGTCTTTCCGGTTCAACTAATGAACCTGATTGCTTAACATGCTCTCCCAAAACATCCCTCAGGGCCTGGTGCAACAAATGAGTGGCTGTGTGATTACGGGCTGTATTCTTGCGTTTCTCAACATTTATTTTCGTCTTAACTTTATCATTCGTATCAAAACTGCCTTCTATCATTTCTCCAACATGATATATTTTCCCATCAGGAGTTTTTCTAACCTCATCAACCCGGAATTTACCTGTTGATGATACGATATACCCTGTATCTGATACTTGGCCTCCTCCTTCGGCATAAAAAGAAGTCTTGCGGGTTATGATGATCCCTTTTTTCTGAGATTCAATCTTATGTTTTACACTGCCATCTACGATGATACCCAAAATCTCTGTATCTGTTTCATACTCGGTGTATCCTGTAAACTGTTCCTGCTGTATTTTGTTGAAAATGCTTTCCGCTTCTTTGGGAAGTTGTTTTTCGTCTTTTTTCTTCTGAGCTTCTTTTGCTCTTCTTCTTTGCTGTTCCATGGCTTTAGCAAAACCCTGTTCATCCACTATCATACCGTTTTCTTCTGCCATATCTCTGGTAAGATCTAATGGAAATCCATACGTATCGTAAATCTTGAAAGCCTCATCCCCCGGAATTACTTTTTCTCCTTTTTGTTTTAGCTTTTCAATAACGGTAGTTACTCGTTTTATTCCTTCATTTAATGTTAAGAAGAATCTTTCCTCTTCACTTTTGATTGTCTCAACAACAAAATCCTGCATTTTTTTGATTTCAGGGTAGGCTTCCCCCATTATATCTACTACAACAGGAACCACTTTGTGGAGGAAAGGTTTCTCAAGCTCCAGCACTTTACCAAATCTAACTGCTCTTCGTAAGATCCTTCTCAAAACATATCCTCTACCTTCATTGCCTGGAATAACTCCATCACTGATCAGGAAAGAGCAGGCCCTCACGTGGTCCGCTATTACTCTAAAGGGAAAACCTCTATCATCACCATGATATTTTTGGCCGGTAAATTCTTCAACATAATCTATTATTGGTTTTAATAAATCAGTATCATAATTGCTGTATACGTTCTGCATAACTGTTGCGATTCTTTCTAGCCCCATTCCCGTATCAATACTTGGTTTTGGAAGAGGAGTAAGCTTACCTGTTTTATCCCTATCATACTGCATGAAAACCAGATTCCATAATTCTCTCCACCTATCACAATCACACTTTCCAATACCGCATTCCGGAGCATCACACCGTTCCTCTTCTCCTCTATCAATGAAGATCTCACTGCAAGGACCACAGGGGCCGATATCTCCCATGCTCCAAAAGTTATCCTTCTCCCCCAACCTTACTATCCTTTCTGCCGGAATACCCGTTATTTCCTGCCACAGCTTAAAAGCCTCATTATCATCTTTATATATAGTAACCCATAGTTTATCTTTAGGCAGGCTTAATTCATCAGTTAAAAACTCCCATGCAAATTCTATTGCATCTTTTTTGAAATAATCTCCAAAGGAAAAATTGCCCAGCATCTCAAAAAAAGTATGGTGTCTGGCTGTTTTACCTACACTTTCTAAATCATTGTGTTTGCCTCCAGCTCGTACACATTTCTGGGCTGTTACAGCTCGTTTGTAAGGCAGCTTTTTTTTGCCTAAAAAAACATCCTTAAACTGAACCATACCTGCATTGGTGAACAAAAGGGTATCATCATCTTTGGGCACAAGAGATGAACTGGGAACCCTTGTATGATCATGCTTTTCGAAAAAACTCAAGAATTTTTCCCTTATTTCTTTGCTGGACATCACCGCGAATCTACCTCCCCTTGGTTTTTTAAATTTAAAAACCTCTCTTCCCGGTAGGGACGAGAGGTTTGCCTCACGTGGTACCACCCTATTTATTAACAGCTCAACCCTGGAATCAATTTTTATCGCCGAACTGTTAATCCCTCATTAATAAGATGAATAACGGTGTTTCCGTCTGGATTCATCATCCAGAAACTCAGGGGTGGCCTTCTATCGGTACCTATAGGAGAATTTTCACCAGCTACTCCTCTCTGTGTATAGATTAACCGATATACTTTTCCCTTCATTGCTTGTATCAAATATATTTTATGAAGATTATATATAATATCACGTCAAATGTCAAATGTTTGATTGCGTTTATTGTGATTATCTTGTGATAATGTCACCTTGTAGAGTATCGTGATAAAATGTCACTATGAAGAACGAGGTGCATTATCTTATGACACAAAAACAATTAAACAGGTACAAGGCCCACTGATCCAAATGGATGCTACACCGTTTGAATGGTTTGGCACCAATGAAAAGTTTGCCCTCCACGGTGCTATTGACGATGCTACCGGTAAAACAGTCGGCCTTTACCTGGCCAAAAATGAATGCCTGCAAGGGTATTTTGAGGTTATCTGCCGAAAAATCTTGACCAAATACAGCATCTCTGCAAGTATCTACGCTGACAGACACAGTATATTCCTTTCCCCCAATGCTTCTAAACGTACGGTCGAGGCCCAGCTTGCCGGTAAAGTGATCAATGATACTCAGTTCGGCAGGGCTATAAATGAACTCGGCATTACTCTTATTCCTGCACGTTCCCAACAAGCTAAGGGCCGGGTGGAACGCCTCTGGGAAACTCTTCAAAGTAGGCTTCCTGTTGACGTCTTTGATGCGGCTTTTTTTACGAAATACTTTGATTTTCCGGATGAACTCAATTTCCAAACCATTTTCTTTCGCAATGCTCCTGGTCCGCCAACCAGACAATGAAACTGAGAGGGTCAACATCAAAGGCTTTCTACTATTTGGTAGTTTTTACCTACTTTTCTGGATCTTTACC
>ENA-OSAF01000538-OSAF01000538.1-marine-sediment-metagenome-genome-assembly--contig:-NODE-538-length-10621-cov-21.202820_pt1 | contig 10621 bp, 6 predicted proteins | sample MGYA00237872_ERZ529318 | MGnify/ENA primary metagenome ERZ529318 (study PRJEB26369, sample SAMN03142813) | marine sediment metagenome | biome: marine; feature: borehole; material: sediment... | reverse complement strand
GTGTGTCGCCTCGCCTCGGGCCCGGACCCGGGTGGCGGGTCTCCCCGACACCGGCGGCGGGCTTGAGGAGCCCTCCGGCGGTACAGGAGGTTCGAGCCGACGGGCGGGGAAGTCCCACGCGGAGGTGTCCGATTATGACCGACCGCTTCGCCCGCCTGGAGGAGTTCGTGTTCGACAGGATGACCGAGACCGGACTGCCGGGTCTCAGCCTGGCCGTCGTGGAGGGCGGAGAGACCGTCTACCGCCGGGGCTTCGGCTACCGGGACCTGGAGAGAGGGCTCCCGGCCACCCCTGAGACCCTCTACGGAGTGGGGAGCGTGACCAAATCCTTCACCTGCGCCGCCCTGATGCAGCTCCAGGAGAAGGGTCTTCTCAGCGTGGACGACGAGGTGGGCCGCTACCTCGATTTCGACATCAGGCCGTTCGGCGAGCCGGTGAGGCTTCGTCACCTCATGAGCCACACCAGCGGTATCCCGGCTCTCGGCTACGCCGAGGCCGAGATCCTCCGGGCGGTCGGGGCCGGGGGCGGGGGCAGGCGCCTGCCCGTGGCCGGCCCCGACGACATGCTGACCTTCATGCGGGGCGCCGACGCGTGGGTCGAAGCCAGGCCCGGGGAGCGCTGGTTCTATCTCAACGAAGGCTACGTCCTGCTCGGCGCGGTCATCGAGAAGGTCTCCGGGAGCAGCTATGTCGATTACGTGACCGACAACATCCTGCGGCCGCTGGGCATGGACCGCAGTTTCTTCCGGCGCGAGGACGTGGAGAGCGACCCCGACCGGGCCGTGCCCTACGCCGTCGACGCCGAGCGCCGGTGTCATCCGAAATCCTACCTCTACGGCCGCATCACGAGTGACGGCGGGCTCATCAGCAACGTCTGCGACATGGCCCGGTACATCCTCATGTACCTGGGGGGCGGGAGGGTCGGAGAGAGCAGGGTCCTCTCTGAGGACTCCGTCCGGGCCATGATGGTGCCCAGGGTGGCCGGGCCTTCGGTGAAGCCGGGCGTCCTTCGCGCTGAAGGGTGGGGCGAGAGCCGGGGCGGGGCCCCCGGTGGAGGGCCCGAACCGGAGAAGGGAGCCGCTCCGGGCGAGGCCACCGGGTTCTACGGGTTCGGCCTGCACACGGTCCCCGACTTCTTCGGCCGGCGGCTCGTCGGGCACGGGGGGAGCGTTCTCGTCGCCACGGCCCACATGGCCTTCCTTCCCGAGGTCGGGTGCGGGGTGATGCTCCTGGCCAACGGGGCCGGCTATCCCCTCGGCCACCTCGCCCACTACGCCCTGGCCCTGCTCGTGGGGGAGGACCCCGAGCAGCTGCCCTTCCTGAGGATGGAGAGGCTGCTCGACGGACTCGCGGGCGAGTACGAGACGTTCCGCGGCACCATGCGGGCCACCGTCAGGCGCCGTGAGGACTTCCTCGTCTTCGAGGTCAAGGACGGGTTCTACAACCTCTCGGTGGTCCTGGTCCCGGAGGCCGTCGACGACCACGGCGGGCGGTTCTTCACCCTGAACCACGGGGAGCGCATCCCGGCGGAGTTCCACCGGAGGAACGGGGGAGTGGAGCTGGTCTACGAGCGCTACAAGCTCAGGAGGGTCTCCCCGGGAACTCCCTTCCCGCGGGGAAGGATAAGCCGGAACGCAGGTGGGGCCCGGCAAGAGCGCGGAAGGAGGAACTGAAGACCGGCATGACCCAGGAGTCCGGCGGGCGCACGGTCGAGATACCGGTCAGGGGGATGACCTGCGCCTCCTGTGTCAGGCGCCTCGAGAGGGCTCTCGGGGCGGCCGAGGGCGTCCGCGAGGTGGCGGTGAACTTCGCCTCGGAACGGGCCCGGGTGACCTTCGACCCGTCGAAGACCGACACGGCCCGGCTGGCCGCGGTCATCCGGGCCGCCGGCTACGAGCCGGTGCTGATTACGGGGGCCCTCGAAGAGCCCGCCGAGGCGGGCTCCCGGCCCGCGCCGCGCGGCGCCCCGGACGACGCGGACCCCGAGTCCAGGGCCAGGGAGCTCGAACTCTCCGGCCTGCGGAAAGCCCTCCTCCTCAGCGGTCTGCTCTCCGTGGTCGTCTTCATCGGTTCGATGGGCGGGATGGTCCCGGGCGTGCCGGCCTTCCTCACCGAGCCCTTCGTCCTGTGGGCTGTGACCACCGTGGTCCAGTTCGGGCCCGGGTGGCGCTTCTACCGCGGAGCGGTGGCGGCCCTCCGGCACGGGACGGCGGACATGAACGTCCTCATCGCCACCGGCACTTCGGCGGCCTACGTCTATTCCGCGTTGGCGACGGTCCTGCCGGGCCTGTTCACCTCGGCCGGGCTGACCCCGACCCTCTATTTCGATTCGGCGGCGATGATCATCACCCTCATCCTCCTCGGGCGGTACCTGGAAGCCCTGGCCAGGGGTCGGACCTCCCAGGCCGTCCGACGCCTGCTGGAGCTCAGGCCCCTCACCGCCCGGGTCATACGTGAGGACGGCCGCCGGGAGACCGTCCCGGCGGAGGAGGTCCGGGTCGGCGACCGCCTGGCCGTCCTGCCGGGGGACCGGATACCGGCCGACGGGGTCGTGCTCGAGGGGCGGTCGGCGGTCGACGAGGCGATGCTCACCGGGGAGAGCCTGCCGGTGGACAAGGAACCCGGTGACGAGCTCATCGGGGGGACCATCAACCTCACCGGCTACCTCGTCGCCCGGGCGACGAAGGTGGGCCGGGACACGGCCCTCTCCCAGATCGTCGAGCTCGTCCGGGAGGCCCAGGGACGGAAGGCGCCCGTCCAGCGGCTGGCCGACACCATCGCCTCCTATTTCGTCCCCGCCGTCCTGGGCGCGGCCGGGGTCACCTTCACGGCCTGGCTGCTCCTGGGCCCTCCGCCGGCCCTGACGCTCGCCCTCCTGAACTCCGTGGCCGTCCTCATCATCGCCTGCCCCTGCGCCTTGGGCCTCGCCACCCCGACGGCCGTCATGGTCGGGACCGGCCGGGGGGCCGAGCAGGGCGTCCTCATCCGCGGGGGCGAGACCCTGGAGCTTGCGCACCGCCTCAAGGTCGTGGTCTTCGACAAGACCGGCACCCTGACCGCCGGGCGCCCCAAGGTCACCGACGTGGTCCTGGTAGGAGAGGGAGAGGCGGGAGACCGCCGTGAGGTCCTCCGGCTGGCGGCCGCGGCCGAGGCGGGCTCCGAACACCCGCTGGCCCTGGCCGTGAGGCGGGCCGCGGAGGAGGCGGGCCTTTCGCCGACCCCCTCTCCGGGCGACTTCCAGGCCGTGGCCGGCCGCGGGGTCTCGGCGACCGTCGAGGGGCGGTCCGTCCTCGTCGGGAACAGGCGCCTCCTCGAGGAGGCCGGGGTCGACGTGACGGCGGCGGCAGAGGCGGAGGCCGCCCTGGCCGAAGAGGGGCGGACGGCCGTTTACGTGGCCGTCGACGGGCGGGTCCGGGCGGTCATCGGTCTGGCGGACGAGCCCAAGCCCACCGCCCGGGAGGCGGTCCGGGCCCTCCAGGAGATGGGGCTCGAGGTGGTCATGCTGACGGGAGACAACCGCCGCGCCGCCGGGGCCGTCGCCCGGCGTCTCGGGATCCGGGAGGTCATGGCCGAGGTCCTGCCGGCGGACAAGGCCGCCAGGGTGTCAGAGCTCCAACAGGGCGGCCGGGTGGTGGCCATGGTCGGGGACGGGATCAACGATGCGCCGGCCCTGGCCCAGGCGGACATCGGAATCGCCATCGGGACCGGGACGGACGTCGCCAAGGAGGCGTCAGACATAACCCTCGTGACCGGCGACCCCCGCGGCGTGGTGACGGCCATCGACCTCAGCCGGCGGACCATGCGCGTCATCCGGCAGAACCTCTTCTGGGCCTTCTTCTACAACGTCCTGGGCATCCCGGTCGCGGCCGGGGCCCTGTTCCCCTTTTTCGGCCGGGCCGGCCTGCTCAGCCCGACGGTGGCCGCCGCGGCCATGGCCCTGAGCTCCGTCACCGTCGTCTCGAACTCCCTTCGGCTCGGCCGCTACCGGCCGAGGTTCGGGAGGGAGCTGGCCGGACGAGGCGGGGCGGCCGGGCCCGGAACGAGGCGACAAGCGAGCCGGGAGGAAGCCGGAAGGGGGGTGGAAGGTATGGCCGAGACGCTCGTCAAGGTGCGGGGGATGAGCTGCGACCACTGCCGGACGGCCGTCGAGAAGGCCCTCGCGGCCCTGGAGGGGGTCAGGGAGGTCGAGGTGAGCCTCCAGCGGGGCGAAGCGGTGGTCAAGCACGAAGAGGGGCGCCCGTCCCTGGAGGAGATGAAGCGGGCCGTGCGGGAGGCCGGCTACGAGGCCTGAGAATGAAGGTCGGTTCGGCGGCACGCGCCCGCGCCGGTCAGACCGAAACGTTAGTTACGGTCTTCTCTACTGGCCGAAAAATGGTTGGCTAACCAGTCAATCATGTCCAAAAAATGTTACAAGGTGTTGCGACTCTCCGGGTGAACTCAAAGTTACATAATTCGCCCTTTCGACCGCCGGGCCGGCCGGGCAGGGAAAGAGAAGCGAGCCCGGCGCCCGACCGGCGGCGCCCGGAGGTGTCTTCACCCTTTGCCGGCTCGAAAGTTCCTCGCCGGGACGCTTCTGTCGCTCATCTTCGTCTTGGCCTTCCAGGGAGCCCCGCCGCCCGGCCTGTGCCTTTCCGGGCTCGAGGGCGTTTCTTCGGCCTCGCTTGTTCCCGTCGGCCCGGGCAGGACCGACTGCGGGGACACCCTGGTCCCCCTTCGGACGACGGAGTCGCTGTGCGCGGCGACCGAGGCGGCCGTCTCGAGGGAGGCGCAGGAGGCGGCGTCCTCGGCCTCCGGGGCCGGGGCCGACGCCGACAGCGACGCAGGCACCGCTCCGCCGGCCGCCCCGGGCGAGGTGTCCGAGGAGGAGGAGGCCGTCGCGGCCCTCTTCCCCGCCGGGCACTACTACGCCGAGGTCCTGGCGGAGGGTGCCGGACCCCCCGGTGGAGCCCCGGCTGAGGCGCTGGCCGAGGACGGGTCCCCGGCGCCCGCGGCATCGGAGTCGTCTGCGGGTGACGAGTCTGCGGGTTCGGCGCCGGTCGCGGAGGCCGCCGCGCCCGAGGCCGCACCGGGCCCGGAACCGGAGCCCGCGCCCGAGACTGCACCGGACCCGGAATCGGAGCCCGAACCTGCTCCAGGCCCTCCGGACGCGGACGGGCCGGCGGAGGACCACCCGGGGGACGGCTCCGGGACGGCCGTCGCCGGGTTCATGAACTACACCGTCCAGCCTGGAGACGACCTCGGCTCGCTGGCGCGACGGTTCGGGACGACGCCGGAGGTCATCGCCTCCGAGAGCGGGATACCGGTCACCCAGACGCTCTATCCGGGCATGAGCCTGCGCGTGCCGACGACCGACCCGGCGAGGGTCGAGCCCCGCGGCGGGGCGGTGGCCGTGCCGTGGTCGGAGGTCAACGAGATGTGGGAGATCGGCACCGTCGCCCAGGTCACCGACGTCTGGACGGGCAACATCTTCTACGTGATGCGTCGGGGCGGATGGGCCCACGCCGACGTCGAGCCGGTCTCGTTCCGGGACACGGCCGTCATGCTGAGCAACTACGGAGGCCAGTGGAGCTGGGCCAGGCGGCCCGTCGTGGTCGTCATCGACGGCCGGCGCATCGCCGCCTCGCAGAACGGGATGCCCCACGGGGGCAGCTCACTGGACAACGGCTTCCCCGGGCACTTCTGCATCCACTTCCTGGGGAGCACGACGCACGGGTCGAGCTACACCTCGAACGGTGTCCCGACTCTGGACCCCGCCCACCAGAGGTGCGTCCAGGAGGCGGTGGGGCACTAGAGGCGGGGACGCCGGTCACGCCTGCCCGGTGAGGGCCGGATGACCGCCGTTCGACTGAACGCTGAGCCCGGCCCCCAACGGGCCGGGCCTTCTGCTCTCATGAAGAGACGTGCCCTCCGCTGTGTTAGAATGCCTCATGGAGGCACATCTTGCGCCGGCGCGCGCCGCCGGGAGGGGGCGGGTCTTTCTGGAGCCGACCGAAGTCTCGATGGAGTGGCTGAGGGCCGCTCTCGAACAGGACGGCTACGTCGCCGACGGCGACATCGTCGTGGCCGTCTACCTCGCTCTGCGCCTGGAGAAGCCGCTCCTGGTGGAAGGGGCTCCAGGGGTGGGCAAGACGGAGATAGCCAAGGTCCTCGCCCGCATCTTCGACACCGATCTCATCCGCCTGCAGTGCTACGAGGGTCTCGACGAGAACAAGGCCCTTTACGAGTGGGACTACCAGAAACAGCTCCTTCGCATCCAGCTCCTGCGGGAGCAGGGGGCCGTCCCCGACGAGAGCCATCTCTTCTCCGAGGAGTACCTCCTCGAGCGCCCCCTCCTCAAGGCCATCCGCGCCCCGAAGCGGCCGGTCCTCCTCATCGACGAGGTGGACAAGTGCGACCCGGAGTTCGAGGCTTTCCTCTTCGAGGTCCTGTCCGACTTCAGCGTCTCGGTCCCGGAGCTGGGGACGATGAGGGCCCGCCAGATACCTGTCGTCGTGCTCACCAGCAACAACGAGCGCGAGCTCTCCGACGGCCTCCGCCGCCGGTGCGTCTACCTTTTCATAGAATACCCGAGCGTCGAGAAGGAGCTCCGCATCATCCGCTCACGGGTGCCGGAGGCGCCGGCCAGGCTGGCCGCCGAGGTAGCCCGGGTGGTGGCCTTCGTGCGCTCGATGGACCTCAGGAAGCACCCCTCCATCGCCGAGACGCTGGATTGGACGCGTGCGCTCCTGGCCCTGGGCGCGACAAGGGTTGACGACGGCCTCGTCGGTGAGACGGCCTCCCTCCTCCTGAAGAACCGGGAGGACCTGGCCCTCTTGAGGAAGGCGGTGGCCGCCGGGGGGTGGGTGGCGGAGGCCTTCGAGCGCCATCCGGCCCCTCCGGATGAGGCGGCCGGCGCCGGCCGGGGGAACAGCGGCGGGTGATGCAGCGCGACCCCGCCGCCGGGCTCGAGGAGAACCTCGTCCGCTTCGTCCACATCCTGAGGCGCCTCGGGGTCCCCGTGAACCCGGCGGAGTCCGTCGACGCCCTCACCGCCCTGGGACTCGTGGACCTCACGGAGCGGCGGCAGGTGAGGTCGGCCCTGCGGGCGACCCTCGTGAAGAGTGAGGACCATCTCCGCCTCTTCGACCTCGCCTTCGACCTCTTCTTCCTGCCGCCGGAGGAACTCCAGGCCCGTGTCAAGGAGCGCCGGGAGGCCAGGTCGGTGCGGGAAGCGCAGGCGAGGAAGGCCAGCCTGGAGCTCCGCTTCCAGGGGGAACCTCTCGACCTCACCCCGGAGCAGCTCGAGACCTACACTCGATTGGGCGAGCTACAGAAGGAGCGCCTGAAGGACTTCCTGGCCGAGTCGTCGGCCGGGCACAAGGTGGACCGGAGCTTCCAGCCGCTCATCGAGAGCATCGTCCGCGGCCACCTGGACCGGTGGCGCCGCAAGCTCGGCGTGAGGCGCCGCCGCACCGAGCACCTGACCGGTGACGAGACCCTCGACACGGTCATCGAGGGGGCCCTCGACGGTCGGGGGGCGTGGAGCGCCGGGAGCGGCGGGGACCCGCTCATGCACGTGGACATGAAGGACATCTCCGACGCCGACTTCCCGCGCGCCGCGCGGCTCGTGGGACGGCTCGCGCGGCGGCTGGCCACGCGCCTGTCGCGGCGCTACCGGGAGTCGCACAAGCGGCGCCGGCCCAACCTCCGCCGGACCATCCGCTCCAACATCAAGCACGGCGGCGTCCTCTTCGACCTCCGCTACCGGGAGAGGAGGGTCACCCGCCCGCGCCTTGTCCTGGTGTGCGATGTCTCCGGCTCCATGGCCCGCTACACGGCCTTCATTCTCGAGTTCATCTTTGGCCTGGCCTCGGCGGTGAGGGGGGTCGAGACCTTCGTCTTCTCCGAGGAGCTGGAACGACTCGTCCTGCCGAGACAAGTCTCGGACCCCCTGCGGGCCCCTGCCGGCCGCCCGGGGGGCAGCGGCGCCGGGCCTGCGCCGGGCCCCGGCTTCCTGGCCTCGGAGATCATCGGGCGGAGCCGTGTCTGGGGGAAGGGCACGGACCTCGGCCGGGCCCTGGAGACCCTCGTCGCCGAGCATGGGCATCTCCTGACCGGGGACGCCGTGGTCATCCTCGTCAGCGACACCAAGACCCTCGGCGCCGACAGGGCCGCGGAGCTCCTCGGGCGCATCAGGCCGCGCGTCCGGGAGATCGTCTGGCTCAACACCCTTCCGCAGGAGGAGTGGAAGGACCACCGCACGGTGGCTCTTTTCGCCCGCCATGCGAGCATGCACGAATGCTACACCCTCGCCCACCTCGAGCGGGTCATCCGCCTGGGGGTGGGGCGGAACGTCAGGCCTCGCTGAAGGCTGACCAGTGGGAGGCCTGGCCCAGGTGCCCGTTCCAGGAGAAACCTCGAAGGAGCTGTCCCAGTCCACGGGGAACTCACCAACACGCCGGCGTGTCGAAGCCGCTTCCGCCCGCACAAAGATACTGACAAGGGAGGCTTGGCCCGTGACCGTCACCCCGGTCAGGTGGAACCCTTGCTTCGTCACTGGCAAGCCGTGCTCCGGCTTTCGGACTGGGACATCCGCATCCGCATGCAGCCAGCTGACTGGCCCAAGTCTGGTGATATCCTGGCCGACCTTGAGGATAAGAAAGCCTTTGTCCTCATAAACGAGTGTCCGGTGAGCGACCGGCTGGAACAGCTGGTGGTCCACGAACTCCTCCATATAGAGCTTTGCGCCATGGACCAGATGCTGGAGGCGCTCTTTCCTGGAGCCGCCTGGAGCGGGAGTTGCCCTGAGACGCCATGGGGCCAGCGTGTGCCCCAAGGTGAATCTCGCAGACGTGTTCTCCTGAGGGAAGGGAATGCGCGACCTTGACAGCCAGCGTGCTCTAAGGTAGAAAGGTATCTGGGCGGTGTACTGCTGTGCTAGTACGCCCAAACACAAGGGGGTGCGCCTGGACCGCTGTTCCATGTGAAACCGACAGCCGGGGTGCCGATTTACAGTCAGATAACCGGACAGGTGAAGAGCCGCATCCTCTCCGGGTTTCTCAAGCCCGGCGACCGGCTGACCTCGGTCCGGGAACTCGCCGTCCGGCTTGCGGTGAACCCCAACACCGTGGCCCGCGCCTACCAGGAGCTCGAGCGGGAGGGCTGGGTCCGCACGGAGCGTGGGCGCGGCACGTTCGTCGCGGACCGGCCGCCGGTGGACGGCACATCGGCCCGGGAACTGGTCGGAGAAAGGATGGAGCTGCTCTTCCGGGAGGCCCAGGACCTGGGCCTTGACCGACAGACCCTTGAAATCCTGCTCCGGCAGAAGCTGGACGAGCTGTGGGCGGGGACGGGAGGTGCCGATGACCGGTCCGATGACGGACGACCTGAAGGTCAAGGGGAACGACCTGAAACAGAAGGCTGCGCGGGACGGTCCTCCCCTCGCGGTGAGGACCCGTGACCTGACCCGCCGCTTCGGGGACCTCACGGCCGTCGACGGCCTCGACCTGGAGGTGCCTGAAGGCAGCCTCTTCGGGCTCCTCGGCCCGAACGGGGCCGGCAAGACGACCACCATCCGCATGCTCCTCGGCCTCCTGGCCCCGACGGCCGGGACGGTGGAGATCCTCGGCGGACCCGTCAATCCGGAACGCCTGGCTCAGGTAGGCTACGTCTCCGAGGAACGGGGCATGTACGGCTACATGACCGTCGAGGAGATGATCGGGTTCACCCGCCGGCTCTACCCGACCTGGGACGACCGGGCGGTGAAGGACTATCTCGACCTCTTCCGCCTGCCGCGCCGGACCCGTGTCGCCGACCTCTCCCACGGGATGCGGAGCCTGCTCGCGCTGACCTTGGCCCTGGGACCGCGGCCGTCCCTTCTCATCCTCGACGAGCCGACGGAGGGTCTGGACCCCGTGATGCGGCGGGAGTTCCTGTCCATGCTGGTCAAGGAGATGGCCGGCACGCAGCGGACCCTGCTCTTCTCCTCGCACATCCTCAACGAGGTCGAACGAATCGCCGACACGGTGGCCATCATCAACCGGGGGCGCCTGGTCATGACGAGGTCGGTCGAGGACATGCGGACCAACGAGAAGAAGGTGCGCTTCGTCCCGCAGAGGCGAATGGACCCCGAGGAACTCGAAGGACCGGGCGTGAGACAGGTGGAACGCGAGGGTTCGGGCTTCGTCCTCACCGTGACCCAGGACCTCGACGGGGTCCTCGCCCGCCTCTCGAGACTGCCCCACTTCGTGCTGGAGGTCGTCGACCTGAACCTGGAGGAGGTCTTCTTCGAATACGTGAGAGAGGGGGAGGGTGCCCATGAGGACCGCGGCTGACAGGGCCCTCGTCTGGAAAGAACTCCGGGAGAACCGCTGGAAACACGTCGTCGGCGCCGCCGTGCTCATGGCGACGGCTGTGGTCGTCGCTCTCCTCTTCGATTACGTGCGCGACATACTGCAGGGACTTCTGGTGGGAGGGGGCGAGGGCGTGCTTCCGCCGGCCCTGGCCCAGATTATCCAGGCCCAGTTCAGCAGCTATTTCGTCTATGCCTGGAGCAACTGGTACGGGAAGAACCTCTACCAGTTCGTGACCGTCCTGGCCATCGTCCTGGGCATGGGGCTCGTGGCCGCCGAGAGCGGCAACA
>ENA-OSAF01000537-OSAF01000537.1-marine-sediment-metagenome-genome-assembly--contig:-NODE-537-length-10625-cov-22.261684_pt1 | contig 10625 bp, 13 predicted proteins | sample MGYA00237872_ERZ529318 | MGnify/ENA primary metagenome ERZ529318 (study PRJEB26369, sample SAMN03142813) | marine sediment metagenome | biome: marine; feature: borehole; material: sediment... | reverse complement strand
GTCCACCGTGACGTTGGGGTGGCGGGACTGAAAGCGCCGGATGGCCCTTTCCGTCGCCTCGGGGAACGGAGCCCCGCCCGGGGAGGTGAAGGGCAGACGGTAGTCCCAGACCACCAGGTGGTAGCGCCGGTCAGGGTCGACGGGAGCCTCGGGGTCGAAACCGTAGGGTCTGGCAGGGCCGAACCCGAGGCTCCCGACGAACTCGGCCAGCAGGCCGGAAGCGGCGGCTGACGTCACGGCCAGGACGAGTCCGGTGACGCCGGCGGCAACGGCGAGGAGGAACAGGTGGAGGCCGCGGCCCGGCCGGCTACGGTCTGTCCGGGCCGGTGGTCGGCTCCGCACGGGGTCCGCTCCCTTCCACATGGTTCCTAGCGGTCCAGGTCGAGCAGGCAGAGCACGTCTGTGTCGGCTATGCCGTCCGTCTCGAGGCCGTAGAAGGCTTCCAGGTCACGGATGGCGTCAACGGTCGCCTCCTCGAGACGCCCGTCGACCGGTCCCGGGTCGAAACCCAGCCTGGCCAACTGCCACTGGAGGAAGACGACGCCGAGTCCGGCGGCGCCCCGCGGGAGGGCCGGAGGCACCACAGCCTGCCAGTGCGGGGCGACGATGTGGACCGGCGTTCCGATGGAGACCCACTCGTAGACCTCGTTCACGTGATGGTTGAACATCCGGATGCAGCCGCCGCTGGCGGCCGTACCGATCGAACCGGGGTTGTTGGTCCCGTGGACGCCGTAGATTCCCCAAGGGATGTCAAGGCCCATCCATCTTGTCCCGAACGGGGGGCCGACGTTGACCCCCTTGTTCCGGACTCTCCACTGGCCCGGCTGGCTGGGACTGCCGGGTCTTCCCACGGCCACCGGATAGGTCTTGAAGGGGAACCCGTCGGCGAACACGGTGAGCTGCCGCTTTTCGATGTCGATGACCAGCATGACCTCGCCTTCGGGACGGGGCGTGCCGGACACGGCCAAGGCGGCGTCCCGGCCTTTCCTGGCCCACCACTCGTCAGCGAGGGCCTGCCAGAAAGCCGAGTCCACGCGCGGGGTCGCGGAGAGACCGTGCCGCGCTCTGAACTTGGAGACCGCGTCAGCCGTGGCCTGCCCGAAGACCCCGTCGACCGGTCCTTCGTAGAGCGACAGGCCCTTGAGGGCGAGCTGGAGTTCTGTGACGTCGTTTCCGCGCATCGGAGGTTCCCGGAGGACCAGGACCCGGTTGGGCTCGCACGTGGGTGCCTTCAGCCCGAAAGCGGGCGGCAACAGGCCCAGCGGGGGACCGGACCAGAGGAGGACGCCGGCCGCTCCGGAGGCGAGCACGAGCGAGAAGGTCAGCAGAGCCGGAAAGAGGCGCCTGGTGGCGGGGACGACGGCGCGGTCCCCACGTCTCGGACTCATCCCGGTCGAGGGGGTGTTCCTGCCCACGGGTCGGACCGCCTCCCTGCCGCCTGTGCCTTCCCGTGTTCCGTGAACAAACCCTATGCCGTTGCGCCGGGAGGCAGACCGGGAGGCCGCCCGAGCGACAGCCCTACACCGGGCGTCTCTCGCGCCGGGCCCAAGCGCTGTCCACCGCCCTGAGAGCCCGCAGGACGGGCCGGAAGGCCAGACCCTTCTCTGTGAGGTGGTAGGCCTCATGGAGGCCGGGCTCGGAGAGGGCCGTCTTGCCCACCACTCCTTCCCTCTGGAGCCACCGGAGACGGGCGCTGAGGGTCCGCGGGCTTATCCCTTTGAGGGTGGCCTGGAGTTTGCAGAAGCGCTTGGGGCCTGAGGCCAGTTCCAAGATGATGGGGATGGTCCACTTGCGTCCAAGGATATCGGCCGCTCGTGAGGGCGGACGGACCCCACGGGTCTGCTCCGGGAGTGGTGCGCCAGTGGGCCTCCGCTCCGCGTGGGAGAAACGGTCAGGGTGGTGACGTTCGGGAGACAGGCTGTTCTCCATGATCATGGTCTCCCGTCAGATACTGAACTGTCCGCGTCGAAGGATTCCTCATCCATATTCGTCATCACTCCGGCGTTCCTGGGGGTCGGCGCTGGGGACCAGGGTCCGAGGTCTCGGGCAGGCAAACCTCCTCGGGGCCGCCTGAGTATGATGGGCTCCGGCCACTTGACCTCGGGCCCGCCGGCCGCCGGGAGGTGACCCGCATGCCTGACCGAAAGCCCGTCTTCGCCTGCGTGAGCGCCCTCAACGAGGAGAGGACCGTGCTCGGGGTCCTCCGCGAGGCCCTGCGCTGTCCCGGTGTCGAGGGGGTCTTCCTCGTCGTGAACGGGTCGACGGACCGGACGGCCGACCTCGCCCGGCGGGCGGCGGCCGCCGACCCCCGCATCAAGGTCAGGGAGGAGCCGGAGCCGCTGGGTCACGATGTCGGCCGCAGTGTCGCCGCCGAGTGGGCTCTGGCCGAGGGAGCCGGGGGGCTCCTGTTCGTCGACGCGGACTTCGTCGTTCCGGCCGGCGACCTGGCTCCCTTCGTCCGGGCGCTCGGGCAGGGAGCCGATGTCGCCCTCAACGGGCTGACGAGACTTCTCGAGGGCTGGCCGTCCCGGGGACCGGTGGCCTCGGCCCAGACGGCCCTGAACGCCTTCCTGGGCCGCCCCGACCTCGGTCTCGACGGCCTGGTGGCGGTGCCGCACGCCCTCTCGCGCAGGGCGGTGGAGACCGTCGGCCCGGCCGCGCTTTCCGTTCCGCCTCTGGCCCACGCCTTGGCCGTCATGAGCGGTCTCGAGGTGAGGGTGGTCCACACGGTGGACGTCATCACGCCCAACCGTCCTTCTGAGGACCGCCCGCGGGCCCGCCGCCGCGAGGAGATGGTCGAGCTCATCCTCGGAGACCACATCGAGGCCGTCGCCGCGCTCATCGCCCGGCGGGGTCCACGCGGGGGGTTCCCCGGCCACGGACGGCGGAGACTCGAGCCGCGCCCTCAGGGTTCCTCTCCTTCCTCTGCGGGAAGGATGAGGTTGTCGGAACATGCTCCGGACGGGAAACACTAATGTGCAGCCTGCACGGGAGGTGGACGAGGTGACCGTCCGCATCACCGAGGAGTGCGTGTACTGCGGCAGCTGCGAGCCGACCTGTCCCAACGACGCCATCAGCCCCGGCGACGACTACTACGTGGTCGACCCGGAACGCTGCACGGAGTGCCTCGGCTTCTACGACCAGCCGCAGTGCATGGAGGTCTGCCCGACCGACGCCATCGTCCCCGACCCCGACCGGCGCGAGGACAAGGACGAGCTCCTCGCCCGGTACCGGGCCCTGCACCCCGACCGTCCACCTGAGAACCTCGGGACCTGGACCCCGCCTTCCTGACCGCCGGGAGGGCCGCCTTCCGGCCGCCGGGAGGTCCGCTTCACATCAGACGGGAGGAGCCCGACCCGCGCCGGTGAAGATTCCGACACCGTCCGGGGAAGGGAGGCGGCATCCGGTGTCACGTGGTGCTGCGGTCGATGCTGTGGAAGGGGAGGTCCGGACCGAGTCCGGGCGGGTCGAGGCGCCGGACGGGGTCGAGCTGTTCTGGCGTGAGTGGGGCCTACCGGGGAGCGCGCCGGGAGGGCGGCAGCAGGCGGTCATCCTGCTGGTGCACGGGGCGGGTGAGCACTCCGGCCGCTACGAGGATTTCGGCCGCTACTTCGCCTCGCGCGGCGTGCCCGTCGTGGCCTACGACCACAGGGGCCTCGGGCGGTCCGGCGGTCCGCGGGGGCATGTCGACCGGTTCAGCGACTACATCTCCGACCTGATGCTCCTCCGGGACTTCGCGTCCGGCCGCTACCCCGGGGCCGGGGTCATCCTGGTGGGACACAGCATGGGAGGGCTCATCTCGCTGGCCGCCGGCGAGGCCTATCCGGAGGCCTTCGCCGCGGTCGTCGTCTCAGGCCCGTGCCTGGGCCTGGCGGTGAAGGTGCCCGGGTGGAAGGCCTTTCTCGGCAGGGTCATGGCCCGCGTCTTCCCCCGTCTGACGATGGCCAACGAGATCGACCCCGGGGTCCTGGCCCGGAATCCCGAGGTCGGGCGGAGGTACATGTCCGACCCGCACGTCTGCAGGGTGGTGAGCGCCGGGTGGTTCGTGGAGCTCCTGCGGGCCATGGAGGAGACGAACGGTGGGGCCGACCGGATCAGGGCTCCGGTGTTCATCCTGCAGGGGACCGCCGACAGGCTGGTGGACCCGTCCGCCTCGCGGGCCTTCTTCGAGCGCCTGGCCGACGTGCCGAAGGAGTTCCGCTTCCTAGAGGGCTTCTACCACGAGCTCTTCCAGGAAGACGAGCGGCACGAGGTGTTCAGTCTTATCGAGGACTGGCTGGTGACGAGGGGTTTAATCAAGCCAAAAGTAGAGGCTGCTATGTAAGATAGTTTACAGAATACAATAGCGTTCAGTGGTACAATCCTCCCTGCCAACACGGCCTGAAGGTCGCGTTTTTCATGGCAGGCCGAAGACGAAGGAGGGTTTGCCACGTGGGAACGCTTTTCATCGTCGCCGGTCTGATCCTCGCCGCCATCCTGCTGCTCGTCTTCATCTGGCCGACGAAGCAGGGTGAGGACCAGGAGGAAGTCAAGAGCGGACCGGCCAAGCTCTAGACGACCGACGCCCGGAAGGTAGGGCGGGAGACAGGCGGCCCGGAGCTCTCAGGGCTCCGGGCCCGTCTCTTTTCCGGGGCGTTTCAGAGCCGCGCTCACCAGGACGTCGTAGAGGAAGTGGGCCGTCATCGGGAGGACGAGGCCTTCGGCCCAGCGGTAGGCGAGGCCCAGCGCCATCCCGAGGAGCAGGGCGGTCAGCCCGTAGGCCCAGAGCTCCCGCCTCAGGCCGCAGTGCGCAAGGGCGAAGAGGGCCGCAGCCGGCACCAGACCGACGAGGTTCTGGAGGACCCCGCGGAAGAAGAGCTCTTCCGCGAAGCCGGCCATGAGACTCACGAGCACCAGGGCGGTGAGGTCCGCCGAGCCGAAGAGTTGTCTGGCCACGGGGTCGACGGCCTCGCGGAAACCCCTCCAGACGGCTCTCGCGCCGAGGACCATGCCGGCCAGGACCGCGGCAAGCGCGGCCCCCAGGAGGACCTGGCCGGCGCATGTCTCCGCGCCCGGGCCGCTTCCCGGCCCCGGGGGGATGAGGGCGAAGACGCTCCCCCCGCGGACAAGACGCCACAGGACCCACGCCCCCGCGACGAGAAGACCCTCCACCACCGCCCCGTAGAGGACGAGGGCCGACGAGGAAAGGCTGAAGGCCCTCTCTCCCCCGGGAGCGTCCGCCCTCAGCAGCACACCGTTCATGCCTTGACCGTCACCCCGTCCGCCGGGAGGAAGGACCTTCCCGGCGATAAGTGGAAACCCACCGCCCGAGAGGGGGTGATGAACCCGTGTCACTCCAGAAGAGACTGACCTGGCTCGTAGTGTTCCTTACGGGCGTGGGTGTCGTGCTGGCCATACTCTTCGCCGCGAACCCCGGCCGGGCCTGGGTGGCGGTCGTCGCCGCCGGGGCGGTGGCCTACTTCGTCGGCCAGAGGGTGGCGCACGCCCGCTACTGCGCCGTGCTGCGGACGGCGGCCGACAGCCTCGGTCTCGACTACCTCGCCACCAGGGAGGACGAGGAGTCGTCGGGTCTCCTGGCGAACATGCGCCGCACATCCGAGTCCGACGTCTTCCGCTGGAAGGTCGACGGCAAGCTCCCCGCTCTCGCCGGCACCTTCCAGGGGTTCCCCGTCGTCGTTCGCGTCCCGGTCGGGGTGGACTTCGACGCCTGGGCTCCCGACAGCACGCGGATAGGCGTCTACCACGACGTCAGGATGACCGGCTTCACCGTCTGTGACAGGTCGAGGCTGAAGAAGACCCCGAAGGGGCGTCAGGCCGTCCTGGGCGACGAGGCCTTCGACTCCAGGTTCCTCGTGCTGGCCCACCGCCGCGAGGAGGCCGAGACGGTGCTGACTCCTGAGGTCAGGGCCCTGCTGCTCGAGGCCGGAGGTGTCGGCTTTCGGGGGGTGGAGGTGAACCGCTACGGCGTGTTCCTCCACGAGGAGGGCAAGGTCTCCAGCCCTGAGCTCCTCGAGGAGCGTCTGAGGCTCGCCGTCAAGGTGGCCGAGGCGGCGCGCGAGTTGGCCCCCGCCAAGCGGCGCTAGAGCTCGACGACCGCGAAGTAGGGCGAGGCGGTGTCGAAGGTGAGAAGTTTTCGCCGGAGGGGTTCACCCACTCCGGCGATTATCTTCAGGACCTCGGTCACCTCGAGGGCGGCCACGACGGCCGGGGTCGGCGAAGGCGTTCCGACGACGCTCTCCACACCCTGTGCCGCGGCCTCGGTGCGCGGTCCGTAGAGGGCCTCGAGCCCGGGGTCGTCCGGGAAGACGCAGGTGACGTGTCCCGAGAACCCCCCGACGGCCCCGTGCACCAGAGGCACCCCCAGCGACCGGGCCGCGTCCTCGAGGGCGAAGCGGGCCGGGATGCTGTCAAGGCAGTCGACGAGGACGACCGCCCCGCGGAAGACGCGGCTGAAGCTGTCGGCGTCGCCCCTGAGCCTGAAAGTGGTCACCCTCGTCGCCGAGTTGACGGCTCCGAGACGCGCCGCGGCCGCGTCCACCTTCGCCCGGCCGAGGTTCTTCTCGTCGGCGAGGAGCTGGCGGTTCAGGTTGTCGTCGCTGGTCACGTCGGGGTCGACGAGCACGAGCTCGCCCACCCCGGCTCGAGCGAGGAGCTCCGAGACCAGCCCGCCCAGGCCTCCCAGGCCGGCCACGCCGACCCTAGCCCGGAGGAGCCGGGCCTGTCCGTCCAGCCCCAGGGAGTCGACATTGCGGAGGTAGCGGCGGGGGACGACTCCCCGCGCCAGGAGGGCGAGTTCCAGGTCGCGCCTCGCCGCCGGGCCGCCGCCCTCCCCTTCAGCCGCCGCGGCCTTCAGGGCCTCTTCGGACACCAGCCGCAGCGTCCCCGCGCGGCCCGTTCTGACCTCGACCGACTCCCGGACGAGGCGGTCGAGAAGGTCCTGAGGGACGGAACATGGCATAGAACCCAACTCCCCTGCGGACATAATACGCCCCGTGAGCACCATGACCGGCGGTCAGCATCCCGGAGGCCCGATAGCCTCCAAGACGGGGCGACTCCAGCAGCCCGGTCGCGGCGGCGCCGGGGCCCGGTCGCGTTCCGGGCAAGGCGCAAGGCAAGGCCAGCGGAGCACCTTCAGGTTCGACGCCGCCATCGGGGCGCTCCTTCTCGTCCCCTTCGTGATGGTCCTCGGAAACTCCATCCTCATCCCGGTCCTGCCGGCCATGAGACAGGCCATGAACCTGTCCCCGGCCCAGACGGGCCTCATCATAACCGCCTTCTCCGTCCCCGCCGGGCTCCTCATCCCGTTCGCCGGCTTCCTGGCGGACCGCTACGGCCGCAAGGCGGTCATGGTCCCCAGCCTCGTCACCTACGGGGTGGGGGGAGCCATAGCCATCGCCGCGGCCGTGTTCCTTGAGGAGAGGGCCTACGGACTCCTCATGGTCGGGCGGGTCGTCCAGGGGCTCGGGGCCGCGGGGACGGCCAACATAGCCATGGCCTTGGCGGGCGACCTCTACGCGGGGGCCGCCCGGGGCCAGGCCCTGGGCCTGCTCGAGGCCTCCAACGGGTTCGGGAAGGTCGTGAGCCCCGTGCTCGGGGCCGCCCTCGGGCTCGTCTCCTGGTTCTTCCCCTTCGTCCTCTTCACCGCGCTGGCCCTGCCCGTCGCGGCCGCCGTGGGCCTGCTGGCCCGCGACGCCAGGCCCGAGAGCCAACTGCCTGCCGGGCGCTACTTCGCCTCCATCCTGGGGGTGTTCCGGGAAAAGGGCGTCCCCCTGGGGGCGGCCCTGGCCTCGGGGATGGTTGTGCTCTTCCTGCTCTTCGGGGTGCTCTTCTTCCTTTCGGAGACCCTTGAGACCCGGTTCGGTCTCACCGGCGTCTTGAAGGGGCTCGTCCTGGCCCTGCCCGTGCTCGCCAGCGCGGTCACGGCCTACGTCACCGGCACCTACCTCCAAAGGCTCGGCCGGCGGTGGCTGGTCGTGGGCGGGCTCTCCCTCATCACCCTCGTGCTGGCCAGCCTGGCCGTCGTCAATAACCCCTACTACCTCTACGGGGCCATCTTCCTCATCGGCGTGGGGAGCGGTTCGGCCCTGGCCACCCTCAACGTCCTGGTCACGGGTTCGGTCCCCCTCCCCCAGAGGGGGATGATCACCTCCGATTACGGAGCCGTCCGCTTCTTCGGCGTGGCCCTGGGGCCGCCTGTCTTCGGACTCCTCATGGGCCTCGGCAGCACCGTCCTCTTCCTGTCGGCCGCCGCCCTGGCGGCGCTGGTGTCCGCGGGGGCCTTCTTCCTCATCGACGAGAAGAGGCTGAGCGAGAAGCCGGCCCGCTGACCTGCGGGCGCGTGCGGCGTCTCCTCACCGCCCCCCTCTCCCCGGCATAGGCTGGATTGCCCCGCCCGGAGAGGCGTCCGGCAGAGACGGCCGCCGGCCGGGGCCGCGTCGACCCGTCACGCCGGCAGAGGAAGGGGGGGGAATCTTGTCGGAGATTCTCGGCCTTAAGGCCTTGAACGGGGTGGTCCAGGCCCCGCTCGAGGGCCGCCGGCCGAAGCCGCGGGAATGCGGCCTGACCATGGTCATCGACAAGGGGCTGGGTCTTTCCGAGACCACCGACCTCATGGCCATGGGGGCCGACTACGTCGACATCGTCAAGATAAGCTTCGGCACGGCCGCCCTCTACCCGCTCGAGACCCTGCACGCCAAGATTCGCATCATCCGCTCGCACGGGGTCACCGTCTGTCCCGGAGGGACGCTCCTCGAGGTCGCCCTCATGCAGAACCGCCTGTCACAGTTCCTCGGCCGCATCGCCGGCCTCGGCTTCAACGCCGTGGAGGTTTCCGACGGGACCATCCAGATGAGTGCGGCCCGACGCGGGGCGGTCATCACCGCCGTGCTCGACGCCGGGTTCGACGTCATCACCGAGGTCGGCAAGAAGGACCCGACCCAGCACCTCCCGCCGGAGGAGGTCGTGGACCGGGTCAGGTTCGATCTTGACTACGGGGCCAAGCTGGTCGTCCTGGAGGCGCGGGAATCGGGCAAGGGCGTGGGCATCTTCGCCGGCGACGGTTCGGTGAAGGAGGCGGAACTGGAGTCCATCCTCGGGGGGCTTGACGACCCGAGCGTGGTGATGTGGGAGGCCCCGCTGAAGAACCAGCAGGCCTACCTGATCCTGCGGCTCGGGGTCAACGTCAACCTCGGCAATGTGCCGCCCGGTGACATCTACGCCCTCGAGGCCCTGCGTCTCGGGCTCCGGGCCGACACGCTCAAGGTGACCGTGCCCAGCGAGACACCTTACGCGCTCGAAGGGGGGGACAGGGTATGACACTCTTCGGCCGGCGGGTCACCCTCGACTGGTGGTCCGTCATCCTGGCGGCGGTCGTGGCCCTCTTCGTCGTCGTCGGGTGGGTGAGGGTGCCCTGGTAGGCGGAAGGCTCCTCAGAGGCAGAACAACCGCCGGAAGGAGGTCTGACTCGACATGACGGCACCGTCGTTCCCGGCCCATCCTTCGCCGGGCCCCGTCCCTGAGGGTGCGGTGGCTTCCGGCTCGCTCGCCCGTGAAACGGCGTCGGCCGGGGACATCCTGCGTAAGGGCCTGATCTACGTGCCGGGCGTCCTCCTGCTCCTTGCCGTGGGGTACCTGGGGAAGGTCGTCGCCGAGTACGTGCCGCACACCGCGTACGTCATCTGGGCCATCGCCATCGGGATGGTCATCAGGAACACCATTCCCATCCCGAGGATCTTCCTCCCCGGCATAGGGTCCTACGAGCTTTGGCTGAAGACCGGTATTGTGCTCATGGGGGCGAAGTTCGCCTTCCAGAACATCCTGGCCGTCGGCGGAACGGGATTGGCCATGGTCGTCCTGGAGATAGCCCTCTCCATCGTCGTCGCGGCCTATCTCGCCAGGAAGTTCGGGCTGAGCGACAAGCTCGGAAGCCTCATCGGGGTGGGCGTCGGCATATGCGGCGTCTCGGCCGTCATCGGGGCCACCGGGGCCATCAAGGCCAGGCAGGAAGATGCGAGCTACGCCATTGCCACCATCCTCATCTTCGGGGCCGTGATGGTGTTCCTCTACCCGTTCATCGGACGCATCGTGGGGATGAGCGACATCCACTTCGGCTATTGGGCGGGTCTGGCCGTCGACAACACGGCCGAGTGCCTGGCGACAGGCTTCGCCTATTCCGAGGGGGCCGGCAAGGTGGCCACCGTGGTCAAGCTCTGCCGCAACGCCCTGATGGGCCTTGTCATCCTGTTCATGGCCCTCAGCTACGCCCGCCGCGGGATGACGGCCGAGGTGACGGACAAGGCGAGGTTCCTCTGGGACCGCTTCCCGAAGTTCGTCCTCGGCTTCCTGGCCCTCTCGCTGGCGGCGACCTTCGGGCTCCTCGCCCAGGAGTCCGTCAAGGCCATGGCCGACTTGTCGAAGTGGCTCTTCCTCCTCACCTTCGCCGGGGTCGGCCTCTCCACGGAGTTCTCCCGGATGAAGGCCGGCCTCAAGCCGTTCGCGGTGGGGTTCGTCGTCGAGGCCTTGGTCTCGGTGATGACCATCGGCATGATCTACCTGGTCATCACCTGAGGGTACCGGAGAGGGGGGCTCCCCGGGGCCCTGCCCCGGGGAGGGCCAGCTCGGGCGGG
>ENA-OSAF01000535-OSAF01000535.1-marine-sediment-metagenome-genome-assembly--contig:-NODE-535-length-10671-cov-22.632065_pt1 | contig 10671 bp, 11 predicted proteins | sample MGYA00237872_ERZ529318 | MGnify/ENA primary metagenome ERZ529318 (study PRJEB26369, sample SAMN03142813) | marine sediment metagenome | biome: marine; feature: borehole; material: sediment... | reverse complement strand
CCATTTCTCTATCATAGTAAAATTCCTTACCCCTATACCTATCCATCTTGTCCATTATGCAAAACATTCTAGTACCCTGAGCTTTTCTGGGTATATCCCGAGAAAAATGGGTAGGAAGGGCCTGTATTACTCCACTTATTCCTTCCATGGGAAAAGGCACTAACGTACATCCTACTCGCATCTCATCTGCTCCTTCTTCCAGTTCCACTTCTCTAATTTCCTCTACCATACACAAGTCAGAAGACCTCCCGAAGAGCAGGTGATAAGTAGGCCGTTTAAAATAATCTGGTCTGTAATTTCTTCAAACACTTCTTCTAACTGCTGGATGTCAATGTCAGCAGGATCCTTGACACTCAGCCACTCCATCAAACCCCACAAACCGCCGTCTACAAACGGATTTCCGGTAAAGGCAAACAAATCCCCCAAAACGTCACCTCCTTTCCCTTTCCAGAATATATCCCATGCCTATACTATTGTTCTCGCCCAATCCGCAGTCAATGGCTATCTTCTTTATGTCATCCGAACACTTCATTTTGAAAGGAGCTATAAACCCCTTGATATTTACATTTTTGAACCTTATAAGCACTCCTCTGGGCTTTGTTTTTATATACTCTTCGTCAAATTGAATATCAATGCTCATGTTGTCCGGCAGCCTGCCGTGTACCAGAAAATACTTCTTTATCAAATTGTTTTTGATATTCTCTGTAAACTTCTTTTCGTGAATATAAACCGTCCTGGGCTTTATTTTTCCATCGACTTCCCTGCCTGTAGTCACTACTATAGGGGACAGTGTGAGAAATTCGGTTTCATAATCAAAAACAGCCTTATCCTTAACGTATACATTCACCACCCTGTACTCATCCCCGCCTATTTTAACAATGCCATTTTTTATCAGCGAATTGCCTATGCATTCGATAAACCTAGAAACAGGTGAGTTGATGAACAAACGGCAGATCCCCGGATTTATAATCATGTGTTCTCCTTCTATTCTGTAACTTGCAGGCATAAACCGCGAAAATACAAATAACTTAAATTTCTTATTCCCGAGTTTATAACCTTCGTTATGCAACATAGCAGAAAAACTTTGGTCATGCTGGGATAATAAATTGTAAATAGCCGCAGAAATATGGTAGTTGTAATTTATGTTCATTTTTTTAGTTTCATCAGCTATTAACTCTAGCTCCAGCCTCATGCACATCCCCCTGTCCAATCAGCGAAAATTCTTGGGTTTTTATTCCAAAACATACATATATAACCTGATATGCAATATATTCTACCTCTTATTGGTATTTCCTTCAAAAAAAATAAAATCACCTGAAAATTAACCAGAAATCAAAATATCCTGTTTGTTAAAAATCTCGAAATTTACAGGGCACTACCTATATGAAAGAACACTCCGGTGGAATTGGGTTTGCTTCACTTATAACAGATTTTTACACCTGTTTTAAAAGATCAATCCCTTCACCGCTTGCCATATCCATTAAATCATCGTCACTGAAAGTCAGCACTAGTCCTTCTTCTGTTTCATCCGAGCGGTAAACAAGTTGAGCCAGAGTGGCAGTGGAATAGCTTTCAAGATCCGAACTCATTAGATATATTACAGACTCTGAGCAGTTTAATCCAAAGAGGTCAAAGCCCGTTTTAGGGCTTTTGCTTATATCATATAATTCAGAAGTTTTTTTGTTTTTTCCCCGGGCTCTACTCCAAATTCTTCTTTCAGCATCCTGCAGCATTACTGTAGACTTCAACGGCTTGTGCTTTTTGATTCATTTTTATATAAAATTTCATTAGACATCGATACAGTTCTTCCCGATAAGGTTCCCTTCTGATGGTTTCTCGAAGCACTCAGCAGGCATTTTCGTAATCATTATTTTCCTTGTACAAAAGTGCTAGTTCCTGTTGAGCTTCCAGCCAAATCTGTTTTAAACGCTCTCTTTCTGTTACCAGCCAGTCATCGTAAGGAAATTCTTGCTTTAACAAAGTAACTTATGGCTTTTTTTATATCCTTTATTTCCCTGTATACCATTCCCATATTCATACATGCCTGACCTTCAAAATAGCTTATTCCCATCCTCCCGCTCAGCAACAGAGCCTTCCTGGCATACTGCAGTGCCGCTTCGAGGTTCGACTTCTTCCTGTACATGCCGCTTAAACTGTGGTAAGCAGCGGCTTCCAGCTGAATCAATTTTAATGCTCTGGCAATAAGAATAACTTTGTTGTATTCATCGAGGGCTTTATCGTATTCCTCACTATCCCTATGCAGTTGAGCCAGAACAAAAAGGGAGTACGCTCTGCCTTTCTGAAAGCTCAGTTCATTGCTTTGCTGCAAAGCTCCCATAAAGTTTCCCAGGTCATATCCCATAGGACCATAGGTTGCAAACTCATAATCGATAACCTTCGTAATCCTTTCATTTACCATAATGCTGCCGGAATGAAGGTCACCATGTAAAAGGGCCTGATGATTGGTCTTAAAACTCTGTCTCAATTCAGCCAGCCGCTCCTTTAGTTTTATGTCCTGCTGCATAAGCTTTACTTCAGGTCGATTGCAGGCTTCAACACGGTGTTAAATTTTGACACTTTCATTATATCACAAAACAGTTAGTATATTCTCGCAATGAAACTGATCTTCTGATTGTTTTATCGGTTTCTTATTAAATAATTATGAATAATATATAACAAAGGAAATTTTTGTATTGTATTTTACGATTGGAAGAAGGTATCCACGGGCAATTTCGAGAAGTATACACAATCATAAGTGTCCTGTTAGCAGCATCGACTTGCATTTTCCCAGGGGCTGTTTGGAGTGATCTACAATATCGATAGTTCCAGGAGGGAGGAAAAATGAAAATCTGTATTGACCCTGGCCACGGGGGTTCCGACCCCGGAACCACTGCAGCAGGGATAAAAGAAAAGGATATCACTCTGGATATATCTTTGTATATGAAGGAGAGAATGGAAATGCTGGGTTTTGAAGTCATTATGACTCGAACCTCGGATACAACCCTTCGCTGGCATGAAAGAGCCGAATTTGTTAAAAAAAGCGGTGCCCGGTTGTGTATTTCCAACCACATCAATGCAGGAGGAGGCCAGGGCGCTGAAACAATTTACAGCATCCATTCCGACGGCAGGCTTGCCCAATTAATTCTGGATGAACTCGGTAAAGCCGGTATGAAAAAAAGACGAGCTTTTTCAAAAAAAAGCAGCCTGTATCCCGGCAGAGATTACTATTACATGCATCGGAAAACGGGCCCCGTTGAAACGGTTATTGTTGAGTACGGGTTTATTGATAGAGAAGAAGACCGGAAAAAACTTATCGATACAGCTTTTCGAAACAAACTTGCCGAAGGAGTTATCAAAGCAGTATGCACCTACCTGGAAATAGAATACAAAAATCCAGATTGCAACTCATGTGATAATAGCAATACTGTAAAAATTATAAACGCTGAAATTCCGCCCTTTTTAAAAGAGGGAAAAACATGTATTCAACTGCGGACTCTTGTCGAGGCACTGGGAGGAAAAATTGATTGGTATGATAAAACCCAAACTATTGTATGTATTATTAATGATAAGAAACTTATTATGCAAATCGGTAATCCTCAAATCAAAATAATAAATTTTCAAAAGAATCAGCGCTAATCCTGTTTTTATCATCACTGCATGTTTTTAGCTGCATTATTGACTTTTCAATACAAATTTTTTAAACTCCTGAGACGGCAAAGGTTTGCTGAAAAAGTAACCCTGTGCATAATCACAGCCCTTATCCTTTAAAATCCTTACCTGTTCTTTGATTTCAACTCCTTCTGCAGTAACTTTTATACCCAGTTGATGCGCCATTTCAATAATAGCTTCTACTATAGCAACATTGTTTTTGCTAGTAGGTAAAGCATTTATCAACGATCTATCAATTTTTAATGCATCAAGGGAGAGCCATGTCAGATAGCTCAGAGAAGAATAACCCGTACCAAAATCATCTAGAGCAATGTGAATTCCCATTTTTCTTAAGTCTGCCAGCATGTTCATATTATCCCTCGGGTTTTTCATTGAAACACTTTCTGTTATTTCCAGCTGCAGAAGAAAGGGATTGAATTTTGTTTCTTTCAAAATCCCTGAAACAACTTCAACCAGATTATTTTGTTCAAACTGATGCACAGATATATTTACCGATATCCTTAATTCCGGTAAACCTTCTTGCTTCCAGGTTACCCCCTGCAAGCAGGCATTGTGCAGCACCCATCTACCTATGGCTATAATCAATCCTCGCTTTTCTGCTATGGGAATAAACTTATCGGGAGAAACCATACCCAGGGTTGGATGCTTCCAGCGCAGCAATGCTTCTGCACCTACAATTTTGTAGTTATTTAAATCAAAAATGGGTTGATAATAAAGTAACAATTCATTGTGTTTCAGGGCTTCACTAAGCCTGTAGTCCAGTTCAATGTATTCATAGGTTTTTTGATTCAACGATGCATTAAATAACCTGTAGTTTGTAGTCTTTTCTTCTATAGCCGCATGCACCGCAATTTCTGCGTTTTTATTAGAGTTTCTGCATTGTTCCCATCGCCTGGAAAAACAACCACTCCCATATTAACCATCACATATAATTTATTTTTATTTATAATGAAAGGTTGATTAAAAGCTTCCTGAATCTTTTTTATAACCGGTATTATATCCTCAACTGTCTGTACATTCTTGATTAATAATGCAAATTTTTCTTCATTTATTCGAGCCATACAATCATTCTCGGGGCTTATTTTTTTTAGCCGATGGACTACCGCTTTAATCAATTGGCTTTCCATATCAGGACCTGAGGGGGCAATTGTTTTTAGCCAGTCTATATGCAGTAACATTACTGCCAGTAAGTTCTTTGTATGTAGTGAATGATCAATGTGATTTGATAAATGCTGTATAAAAAGGGTTTTATTGGGTAAACCAGTCAGAGTATCGTAATATGCCACTTGATTTATCATTGCTTCAGCACATTTGAATTCAGTAATATCTCGAACGATTTCAAGGACAACTTTCTTCCCCTCTATAGCAAAAAGGTGGGCTGTTATTTCAACAGGTATTTTAGTTCCTTTTTTAGTTATGCAGGCCGTTTCAAATACAATATAGTTTTCCTTAAAAAATTTTTTTATATTTTCTTTTGTTCCTGGCAAAAATTTTGTATCCCGAATATTATCCGGGGTCATCCTACAGAGTTCCTCTCTGGTATAACCCAACTTTTTACATGCGACATCATTTACTTCAAAAAAATAGCTGGCCTTACTGCCATCCTTCAATTCATACAAAAAAACTGCATCATTGGTGCTGTTAAAAAGAGTTTTAAATTTTAATGTGCTTTCTTGAAGCATTTTTTTTAATTGTAGCTGTTCAGTTATATCGCGAATGCTTTCAACCGCCCCAATAACCTGCCCTTTAGAATCCTTCAAAGGGAAAGCTGCAGCCCATATAAATGCTCCTCTACCATTATTTAAAAGGGGGCAGAAAACCCGGGTATAAAGTTTATCTCCCCTCCTTGTTATGGATTTGTACCATTTTTTTAACACCTCATTTCCAGAAAAAAAACAATCCACAAGCATCGGCCTTGGAATACCGAAAAATGGTACGGCATATGCATAATTGCCTCTTCCCAGGATCTGACTCTTTTTAACCCCTGTAAGTTCCTCAATTGCTTGATTCCAGAATACAACCCTGCCTTCTCTGTTTATTATAAATGTAGCAACAGGAAGATTCTCTATAACTTTAAAAATGCACTGCTGAACACACAGGTTTGATTCTCTATCAAAATTTTTGTCTTCATATGCATCCAACAATAACGATAAAAATTCGGCGTCATTCCTGCGCATTTATTAACCCCCTCATGCTGTAGCTGTTAATGAAAGATATTAATGTAAAAAAAGTCCCTGAGAAAAATCAGGGACTTCAAATCCTTCTTGTTGCGTTTTCACGGAAGTATACCTTCCGGCAGCCCGGCTGTCATAGCAAAAATGCTTTAGACCCGTGGCTTTGCGTCCCTAACTTTCGTTAGGTTTGCCCTTAAAAAATATTCTTTCTTGCTTTTTTGTATATATATCAGCTCAATTCTCTGCTTTTATTTTTACTTCACTGCTGCCAATCCTCCATCCGCTAGCAAGCTTGTAGAATCTATCTCCCAGCATAACCTTGAATCCCCAAACTGATAAAATTCTGCAAAAGCCTTCATAATAATACTCATGATCATGACTATCTCCTAAAACTGAAAGGAAGCTGTTGCTATATAATATAAACATTCGATACAAATCACCAAAATCCTCCATAAATCTCCATGTTTTCTAATTTTTTCATCACTGCGTCTGTACCTGCATACAAAAAACGATGGATTCATCAGCAGCTCCCATTAGGTCAAAAATAATCAGCGGACGGCTGATAGAATCACAAACCAATCTTACCCCCGCTTGATCGATTCCAATTAACTATCATAACTCCTTTAAAGTTTAAAAACTAGCTTTTAAAGTTTCCTAAAATCACCTGAATAAAGATCCATTTCAATCCTTTGATTGTAAAGCGGAAAATCACTCTTTTCCTCCACATAAATCCTGGTACCATTTATTCTCATCTTAACATTAGAACCCCTCCGGGTGATTCCTGCAGAAAGACCATCAATCAATCTGAAAAATCTGTACATTGGCAGCAGGTAATCCGGAAAATCCTTCGGTAATTGTTTTTCCTCATGATGATGGTACTTTATCAGATAATATACATTATCATTTATATTATACATCCCCCTGGCTATAGAAGCCCCCCTGAATGCATGAAGATAGCCCTGCTCGAAAACTTCTCTTGGATTCACCACATCCCCCACCTTTAAAATCGGCTGCACTTTCGCAATATCATGCAAAACCGCAGCTCTAACAATCGTATTTTTATCCATTCCGGGCAATTCCATTAAACCCTGTTTAAAAGCATCGGCTATTAGTTTAAGCATGTTAATGACATGTTTGTAAGCACCGCTTTTAATTACACCCGTTATTTTTATTTTTCCCGTTTTTTCGTCATACTCATCCATATATTCCACTATCGATTTTAACCGCACTTCTATCCGCTGATCCGGAAGCATTATTGCAAGTGCCGTTTCCGCTTCTTCGCGAGCGTTTTCAAGTCTTTTCACCAGGTTGTATTCCGCTGTTGCGTCCGTAAAAACAATCATTATATCTATATCCTGCAAATCTATTCTAGCTGTAGAAACCCTGTAATAATTTCCGCTGCTGCTTGCGAGTACTTTATTGTAATTGTAATTATTTTTAATTATAGCTCTTATGTCTTCACTACTTATCAAATTTTCCTTCATTATTTTCTCCGCCAGCTTATTCGATTTTTTTATCTCGCCATCCTTCACAGCCAATACAACTCCTAATGGCATTACATCAAGCACATAATCAATTAACTCCTCTACATCAATCCTCTTTCGTTTTTCGGCATCATGCAGCTTTGATAATTCATTAATAATTCCTTCAAGGAAAAAGGTCCCTGTCACTATATTATTTTCGCTGGCAAATAACGGCAATCCCATGCCCCTGCATATTTGGTTAGTAATATTCTTGATATTCCCGTTTAATTTTACTTTACTTTCCGCTTTTATTAAAACAGCAAGATCCCCGGCTGTAACTTTTGTTCCATCACTTCCGTTAAGAAGTTCTCTTATTATTGACTTGCAATTAATATATCCCTGCGGTTGTTCACCCTCTTTTCCTACCAGTATCAAATTGCTTTGGCTGTTTAGCATTACCTCTGCTATCTCTCTTAATTCGGCATCAGGCGAAACCAAAGGCAGTGCTTTATGTAGGCCCATCAATTTTTCTTTCATTGGATTACCCCCCCCTAAAAGTTTTATTAGCCATCCAGCTGTTTGTAAAAATGAATCCTGTTTTTGCCCCTGGTTTTGGCTTCGTAGAGCGCCGCGTCTGCATACTTTATAAGTTCCTCCATATTCAAAGGGCGATCATCCGGATATACTGACACACCTATGCTTACAGTAGTCTTAATCCCGGCATCGGTGAATGTTTCATCCTCTATTCGTTTTCTTATCCTTTCAAGAGGGATTTTTGCTCCGCTACTATCCGTCTTCGGCAATATTATAACAAATTCCTCTCCTCCATACCTTATAGCCACGTCTTCTTCCCTCAAACTTTTCTTGATGACGTAACTTACTTTCTTCAGCAATTCGTCTCCAATCACATGGCCGTACCTGTCATTAACTTCCTTGAAATTATCAAGGTCCAGCATTGCTACGGTAAGTGGTGTATCTGTCATATGCCCATCAGACCACAGCTTCGACAGTATCCCATTAATGGCAAGCCTGTTGTAAAGACCGGTGAGGACATCCCTTTCTACCTCCTCTTTTAAAGACAAAAGCAGGGCATCTGTTGCTATAAGTATCTGTGCGAGGAATTCTGTGGCTCTTTTAATATAAATCCACTGGACCACATCATTATCCTGCCTTATATTCAGCACATCCTTAAGAACCCGATTATGTATGTCCAGAAGGTTAGCCGCCTGAGCTGAAGATTCATCAAGCAAATTTAACAGCTTCTGATAGGCTTCAAACAATACATCGTCATTCCCACCTTTTAACAGATAATCTTCAAGGTAGTTTTTATACTCAATTACAAAGTACCGCAGGTTTTCCATAGTCCTATTCCCCCTCTTACAATTAGTAAGAGTAAATCTTTATTTGTAAGGAGGGTTAGTAATGACTGCTACTGCAAAAGAAGCTAAAAAGCTTTTGGGAAATATTCCTGAGCACGCAACTTGGGATAATATCATGTACTAAATGTACAGAAAGAAAAAATTGATGTTGCAGAGAAAGCAGCTCAAAAAGGCAAAATTATTTCTCATGATAAAGTTAAAAAGAAGGTATTAGGAAAACGAAAATCATCTGGTCTAGTAAAAAATATAGATAGATTGGTCATATATAAGTGATAATTGTAATATTATGTATCATTTCCCAGGAAACGTATTCCATAAATAATTGTCAAACCTTACAGCAGGTTATAAAAATAAATTAATACCTTCTGTCTAGTATTTTCTTTATTTCGTCTACCCGCCGAACAAATTCAGCAACTGTTTGAATAAAGTTTGTATCATTGAACCTGGCAACAACCTCTTCTTGTACATTCCCTTTTTCATCCTTTATGTTTTTCGTGCAGTATGTCTGACCATACCTTCCGCATACTTGTAGTCCTGAAATGCCTCAAAATGGTCGAGGGAGAGGGCAATTTTTTGTTTTCCTTTATTTCCCTGTTAGTAGGAATACACCCAAGCCTCCGGTATTCTGCAATCAACATGTCTTTTATCTGTTCCTTCGTACACTTGTTCCTTCCACTGTAGCACTCGGGTAGCCCCGCAAGCTTTCTGAGGTTGTTCATGCCTCCGAACCGAATTTCAAATACATCAGAATTGTATATCTCATCGCTTCTGTCTAAATCGATCGCTGATGCAGGCTTGTTTAGTTTTCTGCACAAGTCTATATACATTTCCAGCAGCTCTTCGTCAGTTTCGGTTACTTTCGCAGGAGTCTTATTAAGAGGAGACAATCCTGCTTTTTTGAGCGCATTGTTCCAGCCAAATCTTTTACGTATTTCCCTCGCTACGGTTGTATCCATATCAGATATAACAGGCGGGCGCCCGAGCTCTTCCGCTTTCTTCTTTATTATTTCAAGGAGTTCGTCATCTTTATACCCAATACCCCTTAGTTCTTCTTTTTCGTATCCCAGCTTCATAAGCAGTCCGTTATAACTGCCCGCCTTAAACCTCCTTATTAAGTAGTGCACGGACGGTAAGCTGTCAAACTTTCGAAACTCTTTAAGACAGGGCAACCGTTTATTCCTTTTTTTGAACTGCTCTACAGTCCTTTTTGTCAACTCTAAAAGTTCTTCGTCGTTTAAACCTACAGCAGAGTAATGTTCCTGATTCACGGGCAGACCGAGGTATCTCATAATATCGTTCCAACGCATACCGAATTTCCGCTGAATGTGTCGAGGGTCCGGAAGGTATGGGTTTTTATAAAAGTCGGATATCGAAGGTGTGCGGCCGTGTTTGTTATAAAAGTCCAGTATAACTTTTTTTTAGATGTTCTTTTGATAGCCCTATTTCTTTTAAAGGAATTAGTCCTGCTGCCTTAAGAGCTTTGTTCCACGATCCAAAACGTTTTATATAAACCCACGATCCCGGGTTTTTAATCTCACGTCCTTTAGGCGTTCTTCCAAGTCTTCTAGCAGTATCTTTAAGATTTTTAATAAGTTCCTGATCTGTATACTTATATCTTCTCATAGGATCCACCCCAAGGATTATTAGAGCAATCCCTGACATAAATCAGGTATCCTTACTCCTTTTTCTAAATATACACTGCAAGTTTTCGGGCAAAACATTATTGTCTAAAAATTACTCAGGAGGTTTATCCATCTACTGAATAAAATATTACTATCCAGATATCTACTCCTTCCATTCTCAGGTATTTTTAAAACCTATAAGAAAATCATCAGCAATCGTTTGTTCCTGCAATAAAGCCGATGATGCCTTCTTCACCATATTTCTTTTTTATATCAGGCAGGCTTAAAAATTCTACCGGCCAGCCAGGGGCGTCGCTAACAGCTCCACCTAAAAGACATCCTCTAAAATGGTCTTTGGCCCTTT
>ENA-OSAF01000532-OSAF01000532.1-marine-sediment-metagenome-genome-assembly--contig:-NODE-532-length-10754-cov-22.704832_pt1 | contig 10754 bp, 12 predicted proteins | sample MGYA00237872_ERZ529318 | MGnify/ENA primary metagenome ERZ529318 (study PRJEB26369, sample SAMN03142813) | marine sediment metagenome | biome: marine; feature: borehole; material: sediment... | reverse complement strand
GGCAAACCCCAGAACCCAGGCAGGGCAAGGGCTCTGGGGTTTTTCAGTGACCACGGACCCAAGGAAGGCGGGTCTGAAGGAGTCGCTTGTCGGCCGTCACGAGCGGGACGCCCTGGCTTTCGGCCACGGCGAGGTAGGCTGCGTCATAGAAGGAGAGGCCCAGACGCAGACCCAGGGTGAGGGCCGCGGTGGCTACAGGGCCGATTGGAACCGCCAGCAGATGGAGGTCCACGAACGCGCCAAGAGCCTCGAGGGCGGCAGCCTCCGGCACTCCCTTCCGGCGGACCGCCAGCATGAGGGCGTTGCCGACTTCGTGCAGGAAGAGGTCGGGGACGATTATCCGGATGTCACCGACGACATGCCGTTCGAGCAGGGCCAGCGAGGCTGCCGAGCCTTCCTCGTCCCGGAGCACCCATTTGACGCCGACGCTTGCGTCCACGCAGAGACTCGTGCCTTGCTCAGCCACGGTCTTCTCCGCCCTCCGGTGTTGAGCCGCGCCCTTCCAGTTCGCGGCGTGACGCCGCCAGGAGGTCGCCCGCGTCTATGACCGGCATCTGGGACCGAAGCCGCTTGAGGGCCTCCAGAGCCCGAATGCGGTCGGCCCAGACCTTCGAGAGCGGCTGCCCGTCCTGCAATCTCTGAGCCGCCGCCCGCGAGACGGCGTACTCAAGCCCGGCCTCGGCAGCCCGGGAGGTAGCGGTAGCCTCCGGCTTGATTTCCCCCTTCCTGGCCGCGGTCAGAATCAGCCTTCGGCCGTCGAAGACAATGTCGATTTCTTCACCTTCCTTCATCCCGGCCGCCTCTCGCAGGAACTTGGGGATGACCACCTGTCCCCGACTCGACATCCTTGTTCGTCCGCTCACCACAGGCAAGGCGCAGGACTCCCCTCCGCGTTGGTCTTACCCGCATCCTACTTCGTTCCTACCTAAGAGGTCAACAGAGGTGACCGGGGTACGCAAGGACTGACCTCCCCCGCAAGAGAATAATGGCCCGACGGGAGTCTTCGAGGAGGTGCCGCGGTGCCGGAGAAGGACGCACAAGGGGGACCCCCCGACGATGAGGCCACGCTGCGCTGGGTCCAGGCCCTCAAGGCTCAGGGATGGGGGTACTACCGCGCGGCCTTCACCCACGGGCGCGAGCTGTGGGAGCACGCCCTGGAGGCCTTCCGCCAGGCGGCCGCGCTAGCCCGCGAGACAGGGAACCGGCGGGCCCTTGTCGGGGTTCTCTCCGGCGAAGCGACCGTTCTGCGCTCGACAGGCACCAAGGAGGCCATCCGGAGGGCTGTCACCCTCTACGAGGAGGAGATCGCCCTCCTGAAGACCCTCGGCCTTGAGGAGCAGGTGCCTGAGGCGCTCGTCAACCTGGCCCTCGCCTACCGCGACCTCGCCACGGTCGAGGCGGCCGAAGCCCCGGTCATCGAGAAAGGCATCGAGGCCTGCCGCGAGGCCCTCGAGTCGGCCAAGAAGGCGGACGACCCGGACACCCAGGCCCTGGCCGCCTGCACGGTCGGCGACCTCTGCCTGGTCATGGCGAGGCTGGACCTGGCCGAGTTCAGGGAGCAGCATCTCAAGGCCGCCATGGCCTTCTACGGCCAGGCCGAGAAGCTCTGGGAGGGTCGCGACGCCGACGGAGTGGCTCTCGCCCGCCTGGGCCTGTCCGAGGCCTACATAGCTCTGAACGAGAACCTCGACGGCGCCCGGGACCTCATCCGGGAGGTCCTCGAGTACTACGAGGGATACAGCGGGCCTCCGGTCTCCGGGCCGGTGAGATACCAGATAGCCCAGGCCAAGGAACTCCTCGCCCGTCTCCTGGAGGCGGAAGGGAAGCCCGGGGAGGCGGCCGAGGCCCGGCGAGAGGCCCGGAGCCTCCTCGAGACCCTGGGCTTCAGACCGCTCGAGCCATGACCCCTTCTCCGCCCGCCTCCGGCTTCATCGACCCCAAGGCCCTCGTCCGTCGGCTCAAGGGGAGCCTTCTCGGCGGAGCCGTGCGCCTTCTCGATGAGGTCGGCTCGACCAACGACCTCGCCTGGGAGTGGGCCGCCTCAGGGGCCCCCGAAGGCGCTCTGGTCCTCGCCCGGGCCCAGACCCGCGGTCGGGGCAGGGCCGGGAGGACCTGGCTCTCCCCGGCAGGCGGCGGGCTGTGGTTCTCCATCGTCCTCCACCCGGGGCTGGTCCATCCGGCGGCGGGCATGCTCCCCCTCGCGGTGGGGTTCGGTGTCGCCGCCGGCCTCCGGCGGCTCGGCCTCCGTGCAGAGCTGAAGTGGCCCAACGACGTCCTCGTCCGGGGGCGGAAGGTCTGCGGCGTGCTGGTCGAGGGAAGGTTCAGCGGGAGCCGTCTGGCGACGGCCGTCGCCGGGGTCGGCGTCAATTGGACCGTCCCGGAGGTTCCCGGGCGGGCCGGCCGTGTGACCGGCCTTGAGGCCGAGTTCGCCGCGGCCGGCGGCCGCCGTCCTCCCGGGCCGCCCTCTGCTGAGGACGTCCTCGCCACACTCCTCCTGGACATCGAAAAGGCCTACCTTGTCCTCCACGGCGCGGGGACGGCGCCCTTCGTCCGCGCCTGGCCCGCCTACTCGGCCCACTTCGCGCGCCCCGTGAGGCTTTCAAGGCCGGTGGGTGGGGCCGCCCGTGCCTCCACCGGCGCGCCCCGCCCTCTCCCGGACTCCTGGGTCCTTTCCGGGGGACTCCTCCCTGACGGACGTCTCGAGGTGCTGGCCCCGGACGGGACAAGGCTCGCCGTCGACTCCGCCGACGCCGGCCTGGACCTCGAGCCCTGCTGAGACCCCCGGCCGGCCGGGAACAAACCCCGCCGGCGGAGCGTAGTACGGGGTGACACCGGCCGGGCGGCCGTCCGCCGACGGGGACCCCGGCGCGGGCCGTCGAGCCGGTCGGTGCCGGAGGGGGGTCTCAGGTGCTGTATCGTCCTCATCGGATGTACTTCTTCCTGCTCGTGGCCTGGCTGGCCATCATCCTCATCGCCCCGCCCGCCTGGAGGCTCTCCCTGGCCGCACTCAGCATAATCGCGGCCGTCATCAGCGGCTTCTACTTCCAGGTGTCGACAAGGGAGTACGCCCGGCGGCTCCTCGCGCGGGCGGCCGAGGGCGACGAGCAGGCACGTCGTCTCTACCTGGCCAGGACCCGCAGCAGGTTCGGCGACATCGCGCGGGAGTATCTGGAAGAGCTTCTCAAGGCGTCCTCCTCGGACGACCGGCTCCTCCCGCTCGTCGTCAGGCAGCTCGGTCACCCCGACCCCCTCGCCAGGGAGATGGCAGAAGACCGGCTGGCGCGCATAGGAAGCCAGGCCGCGGGCCCTCTCGTGCACGCCGTGCTGGGGAAGGAACTCTCGGGCGACGGGGCGTTCCGGGCGCGCCGCCTCCTTTACCGCTGGCGTTCCGAACTCCCCCAGGACCTCGCGGCACTGCTGGAGTCGTTCGGCTACTGGCAGGATGGCTGACAGGACTCGACCCTCTCGGCCCTTTGGGTCGCCAGGGCGCGGGTCCGCCTCCGGGGCGGACCCGCGCTGTGCCTTTCAGAGGCGCGTCCGGGCCTTCCCGGCGGCGAGCCGGTCGGCCCCGCCGTGGCGACCGAATAGACAGGCAGTTCATTTGGGAGGAGACGCCACGGTGTGGAGGCAATAGAATCTTCGCACAGGTCCCTCGGCCCGCAGCCTCAGGGATCGGGACCGGAGGGCCGACGGAGGGGCGGCCTCGTTTGCCCCGCGGGGGCCCCGGGAAGGGGGGGATGGGAAACCGGTCGGGGCGGTTGATGAACTGTCCGGCATCCAGCGTGAGCCGGAACGGAGGTCTCCTTGATCATGGCTTCTCAACGGTTTTCAGGCTTGACTTCACCCCCGCCCCCGGGCGTCCGGAAGGGCTCCGGCCTCCTCACGACGAGGCAGGTCGTCGTTGCCGGGCTCCTGGGCGCCATCACCGCCTTGATGGGGGCTCTGCCCTCGGTGGGTCTCATCCCGCTGCCGTTCTCCCCCGCCGGACACGCGACCATCATGCACATCCCGGTCATCCTCGCCGGGGTCATGGAGGGCCCGGTGGTGGGCGCCCTCGTCGGGGCGGTCTTCGGACTCTTCAGCTTCCTCCAGGCCACCCTGCCCTTTTTCAAGGACCCCCTCATCGCCTTCGGCCCGCGCATCCTCATCGGCGTCTTCGCCTACTACGCCTTCGTCTTGGTCAAGCGGCCGCACGCGCGCCTCGTCGTCACCGGGGTGGTCGGCCTGGCGGTGGCGCGGACCGTCTACGAGACGGGGGCCTTCCTGAACCGGAACTGGGGGACAGAGGGCTACGTGCCGGGTTTCTTCGGCCAGCTCTTCCACCCGCTGACCTCTCAGGTCCCTCTCTGGGTGGGCCTGTCGGTCCTTCTGGGCCTGGGCGTGGCCTGGGCGGCGTGGAGCGTTCTCCGCGGTGAGAACGCACCCCCGGCCATGGCCGCCATCGTCGGCACCCTCACGAACACGGTCGGGGTTCTCAGCCTGATCGTCATCAGGTTCAAGACGTTCACGCCGGGCATGGCCTTCTTCGTCGGACTGACCCACGGCCTGCCCGAGTTGCTTGTGGCGGTCATCCTGGTCGTCCTGCTCTACCGGGGCGTCCGGGCCGCCTACCATCGTCCTTAAGGGGCTAGTTGCGGCATGCTCTTGGTTGTCGACATAGGGAACACCAACATCGTCGCCGGCGTCTATCGCGACGGCTCGGACCGGCTCCTGTTCCACCTTCGCCTCAGCACGGACCCGAACCGGACGGCCGACGAGTACGGGCTCCTTCTCAAGGGCTTCTTCGAACACAACGACCTCTCTCTGAAGGACGTCAAGGCCATCGTCATGTCCTCCGTGGTCCCGCCTCTCACTCCGGTCATGGAGACGACCTTCGAGAAATACTTCCGGCGGCGGCCTCTCGTCGTCGGACCGGGCATCAAGACCGGGATGAACATCCTCTACGAGGACCCCCGGGAGGTCGGGGCCGACCGCATCGTGAACGCCGTGGCCGCCTTCAGCCACTACGGGGGCCCCCTCATCGTGGTCGACTTCGGCACGGCCACGACGCTGGACGCCATCAGCGCCGACGGGGCCTACCTCGGCGGGGCCATCGCGCCCGGCATCGGCATCTCGACCGAGGCGCTCTTCGAGCACGCGGCGAAGCTGTCACGCATCGAGCTGGTCAGGCCCAAGAGTGTCATCGGCAAGACGACGGTGGCCAGCATGCAGTCAGGCATCATCTTCGGTGTGGCCGGACAGGTCGATGAGCTCGTCCGCCGGATGAAGAAGGAGATGGACGGGAACCCCAAGGTCGTGGCGACCGGCGGATACGCCGAGCTCATCGCTGAGGAGACATCGACCATAGACGTCGTGGACCCGCTCCTGACCCTCGAGGGCCTCCGCCTGATCTACCTCAAGAACCGCGAGTAGGTCGTGTGCGGCGGCGTCGCGTGCGGGCGCGTGGCGCGCCGGGCACCCGGCCGGCGGACAGGGTCGCATGCGAACGGGTCGCCTGCGGCGCCCCGGGGCGTCGTCCTCGGGGCGCCGCGGGTGAAGGAGGATTGCCTTCGGGTCACGAAATATCAGTGACCATGACCCGAAATCTCTGTGATTCGGGGTCCGTCTCCCCGCCGCCCGCGACGGCCGGGACGAGACCCGCACCTCGGCTCTCTCCGCTCGTCCTTCTTTCCCTGGGGGCCCTCGCCTGGCGGTTCGGCTTCGGTGTCTACCGCGCCATCTACAACAACTTCCTGGTCGAGGTCCACGGGATCCGCCCCGAGCAGCTCGGCCTCATCGAAAGCATAAGGGAGGTCCCCGGGCTCCTGGTCGTGTTCCTGGTCGCCCTTGTGGCGGGGCTGGCCCCTTCCCTGGTCACCGGGGCGGCCTGCCTTCTCCTGGCCGCCGGGCTCCTGCTCTACCCCTTCGCCGGGGGCTTCGGCCACCTCGTGGCCATAACCCTCTTGTTCTCGACAGGGTTCCACATGCTCTTCCCGCCTCAGAACAGCCTCGTGCTCCACCACGCCGGGGAAGGGAAGAAGGGGCAGTGGCTCGGACGGATAGAAGGCGTCGGGTCGGCCGCGGCCCTCGGGGCCATGGCCATGACGGCTCTCCTGGTCTCCCGCCTGGGCTTCCGCGGGCTGTTCTTCCTCGGAGCGGCGGTCGCCCTCGGCGGCGCTGTGGCCTTCTTCCTCACGCCCGGGCCCGACCGGCTGATGGTGAGGAGCCGGGGCCTCGGCCTCAGGCGGGAGTACTTCTCCTACTACGTGATGACCCTCGTCCAGGGGGCCAGGCGTCACTTCTTCCTTGTCTTCGCCCTCTACAACCTCGTCGAGGTCCACGAGGTGCCCACGGCCACGGTGGCCACCCTTCTCACTGTGTCGGGGGTCGCTCTCGTGGCCACCCGCCCGCTCCTGGGCCGGCTGGCGGACCGCTTCGGGGAGACGCGGGTCCTGGCCTGGTGCTTCGGTCTCGTGGCGGCCGTCTTCACCGGCTATGCCTTCGTGCGGGACGTGCGTCTCATCTATCTTCTCTTCTTCCTTGACAGCGTGCTGACGTTCGAGCTGGTCATCGTCCTTTACGCCTACCGCATCGCCCGGGGCGAGGGGGTCGCGGCCGCCCTCGCCGGGGGCAGCACGGTGGGGCACATCACCGGGGTGATTGTTCCCTTCGTCGGCGGCCTCATCTGGAAGTTCGCCGGCCCGTCGGCGACCTTCTTATTCGGGACGGCGGTCTGTCTCTTCGGCCTGTTCCATGCGGTCCGGGTCGGCCGCCGGCAAGCCCTGGAGGCCCCTGCCCGGCCCTCGCCCTCTTCACCGGCCTAGGGGATGTGGAAGGCGCGTGGCGGTCCCGGCCGGGCTAGAGGGTCAGGACGATCTTGCCGCACTTCCCCGAGGCGGCCAGCTCGAAGGCCTCGCGGTAGGACTCGAGCGGGAACGTATGGGTGATGAGGGGGCGCAGGTCGACCCGGCCCGAGGACAGGAAGGTCCGCGTCCGGTACCACGTCTCGAAGATGTGGCGCCCCGTCACGCCCTGAACGGTCAGGCCCTTGAAGACGAGGTCCTCGCTGATGTCGAGCTCGACAGCGCCGGCCGGCAGTCCGAGAAGAGTGACCCGCCCGCCGTGTCTCGTGGTCTTCAGGGCCGCGCGGATGGCCGCAGGGGCCCCCGACATCTCGAGGACCGCGTCGACCCCTCGGCCCTCGGTGAGCCTGAGGGTCTCACTCACGACGTCGACACGGGCCACGTTCACCAGATGGTCGGCCCCGAGTCTTCCCGCCAGCTCCAGACGGTAGTCCGAGAGGTCGGAGGCGATGACCAGAGCCGCCCCCGACGCACGGAGGAGAGCCACGGCCATGAGGCCGATGGGACCACAGCCCTCCACGAGGAAAGAGCATCCGGGGACGTCCCCCGCGAATACCGTGTCCACGGCGTTCCCGAAGGGCTCCTGGATGGAGGCTGTCTCCGGCGGGAGGTCGGAGGGGTTGGGCCAGAGGTTCGCGGCCGGGATGGCGACGAACTCGGCGAAGCAGCCCGGACGGTCGACGCCGAGGATGGAGCAGTCCTGGCAGTGGTGGAACTGACCGATGCGGCACTGGTAGCAGCGGTGGCAGACGACGTGCGATTCGGCGGAGACGTAGTCACCCACGCGCACGTCGTCGACCCCGGGTCCGACCTCGACCACGTGTCCCGCGAACTCGTGTCCGAAGACCAGAGGCGGCTTTATCCGCTCTGCGGCCCACTTGTCCCACTTGTAGATGTGGACATCGGTCCCGCAGACAGATGCGACCTTCACCTTCACGAGGACCTCCCCGGGACCGGGGCGGGGCACCTCGACCTGCCGGAGCTCCGCTCCGGGCGCCGCAGCGGTCTTGACGACGGCCTTCATCCTGTCGGGAAGCGCCATGCCTGAGCAATCCTCCTGTAAGGGTTTTGGCCCGGTCAGCATAAGTTCTTCTAGCGGACTCGAGGCAGTCCTTCAGAACCGGGCCTTCCATTGAAATACCGGGATGGGCTGTGTTATGCTCTAACCACCCTCCGGCCTGGGAGGAGGTCTCCAACCCTGGTTCCTCTTCGCGTGGACAAGATCGGGCTTGACCCGGAGCACGGCCAGGCCGTCATCCTCCTCAAGGACGACGAGGGCCGGCGCTACCTTCCCATAAGCGTGGGGCCCTTCGAGGCCAACGCCATCGCCTTGGCCATCCAGGGTGTCGAGACCCCCCGGCCGATGACCCACGACCTCCTCAAGAACGTGCTGGAGACCTTCAAGGCCAAGGTGACCCATGTCCTCATCGACGACCTCAGAGAGACGGAAGACGGCACTGGCACGTTCTACGCGCAGATAGCCCTCGACGTGGAGGGGAACGAGGTCGAGATAGACTCCCGCCCGAGCGACGCCATCGCCCTCGCCGTCCGGACCGGGGCGCCCATCTACGCCCTCGAGAAGGTCCTCACCGCCGCCGCCGTGCCGGAGGACGCCGACGGACCTCCCGTCCACTAGGGGTGCCAGGAGGGAGCCGGGTTGGACCGTCACGCTCTGGCCTCGCCCGTCGTCCTCGCCGGCCTCACCCTTGAGAACCGCCTCGTCTCGGCCCCCATGGCGGGGGTGAGCGACCGTCCCTTCCGCCGCCTCGTCCGGGAAGCGGGGGCGGCCCTGGTCTTCCCGGAGATGGTGAGTGACAAGGCCCTGCTCATGGGAAACCGGAAGACCCGCGACCTGGCGGCACCCTACCCGGGTGAGAAGCCGTTCCCGGTCCAGCTCCTGGGCCGCGACCCCCAGACCCTGGCTGACGCCGCCCTCAAGGCGGTCGAATGCTTCGGCGTGGACCTCGTGGACATCAACATGGGATGTCCCGTGCCGAAGGTCGTCTCCAACGGTGAAGGGGCGGCCCTCCTGAAGGACCCCGCCCTGTGCGGCCGCATCATCGAGCGGGTGGGGCGGGCGGTGCCCGTTCCGGTGACCTGCAAGATGAGATTGGGGTGGGACCGTCCCCGGGGGGTCGAGCTGGCCCGCGTCGCGGCCGATGCGGGAGCGGCCTTCATCACCTTCCACGCCCGCCTGCGGACGGACTCCTACGCCGTACCGGCCCGCTGGGCGGCCCTGGCCGAGATAGTCCAGGCCGTCCCCGTCCCGGTCGTCGGCAACGGCGACGTCCTGGAGCCGGACGACGCGCTCAGGATGCTGGACGAGACCGGGTGTGCGGCGGTGATGGTCGCCCGCGGCTGTCGGGGCAACCCGTGGATCTTCTCCCGGGCCCTGAGGTTGGCCCGCCGGGGCGACCCCGGCCCACCCCCCTCGGTCCGGGAGCGCATCTCCGCGGCCCTGCGGCATCTCGAGATGCTGGCCGCGGACAAGGGGGAGCGGCGGGCGGTCCTCGAGATGAGGGGACACGGCTCCTGGTACATCAAGGGTCTCCCTGGAGCGGCCGCGGCGAGGGCGCGGCTGATGAAGGCCCGGACCGTCGAGGAGATGCGCCGGACACTGACCCTCTATCTCGAGACCCTGGAGGGGCGAGGTGATGCTCTGGCGGCGGAGGACCTCGTCCCCGCCGGAGGAGGAGATGGTCCCCAGTGCCCGACCTCAAGAGGATAGGAGACAAACTCATCAGCCGCGACCGCATCGTGAGGGTCGTGGACGAGATCCTCGAGCTCCGGCAGGCCGGTCTTTCCCAGCAGGAAGTCGCCCATCGCCTGGGGACCGACCGGAGCTTCGTCTCGCGGCTGGAAGGTCTCGGGGAGATCAGGAAGGGGGCGAGCATAGCCCTCGTCGGCTTCCCCGTGGCCAACAAGGAAGAGCTCCTCGAGGTCGCCCGTGACAAGGGGGTCGACTTCACCTTCCTTCTGGACGACAACGAACGCTGGACCTTCCTCGAGGGCAAGAGCGGCCTCGAGCTTTTCAGTGAGGTGGTCTCGCTGATGGAGCGGGTCCAGGCTCACGCCGTCGTCATCGTCCTCGGTCACAACCGTCCCGCCCGGATCATGGCCGCCCTTGCCGAGAAGCAGGCGGTGGTGTACCACCTTCCCCAGGTCGAGGGGACCGACGGATACTTCGACCCGGAGGCTCTGGCCGACCTGGTCGACCGCCTGCGCGGCCGTCCGTCATACCCGACCCGGCCTGAAGCATAGTCCTGGCTCGAGGTGAGGACGGGTGACTGAGGGCGGGTGGCGAGGATGTCTCGGAGAGGCCGGCCGGGACCGCGGATGGCGCCCGCACGTCGCCACCGCTCCTTCCCCGACTTCGTCTTCCTCACCTCGAAGCTGCCCGGCTACGCTGTCGGAGGGCTCCGCCCCCTTCTCGACGGCCTTCTCGCCCGCCTGAGACCGCCGGGGTGGACGGTCGGGTTCGCCCCTGTCCCGGAAGGGCCGCCGTCGGGAGCCGGGTCCGGCCGGCCGCCGCCCCGAGCCGGGTCCACGGTCCCGCGCCCCGTCAGCGGCCTCGTGCTGGTCGCCGTCCTACCGCCGACCGGGACCGTCCCGGAGCGGGGCCGGCCCCTCGCCCTCAGGTCCTGTGCGGCCGGCCTGCGGCGGGCCGGGCAGGCCGGCCTGGGGGCTCTGACTCTCGGAGGAGCCTTCGCCGGGGACGAGAGGCTGGCCCGTGCGCTGGAGGACCGGACCGGCCTCCGGGTCTCTTCGGGGGTCGTCCTCGAGACCGCGGCGCTCCTTGAGGCTTCCCTGGTCCTTCTGAGGTGGCTCGGCGTCGACCCCGAGCGATGCCGCTCGACGGTCCTCATCGACCCCGACCGCCCGGCTCTCGGGGAGGCGGCGGCGACCTATCTC
>ENA-OSAF01000530-OSAF01000530.1-marine-sediment-metagenome-genome-assembly--contig:-NODE-530-length-10772-cov-22.844359_pt1 | contig 10772 bp, 11 predicted proteins | sample MGYA00237872_ERZ529318 | MGnify/ENA primary metagenome ERZ529318 (study PRJEB26369, sample SAMN03142813) | marine sediment metagenome | biome: marine; feature: borehole; material: sediment... | reverse complement strand
CGTGTTCGGTCCAGGGGTACTCCACATAGAGGGCCCGCGCCCCGGCCCGGCGGAGCCTCTCGTAGAACTCCCGCGTCGCCTCCACCGGCACCAGGCAGTCGGCGTCCCCCTGGAAGATGAGCGTGGGCGGGACGTCGGCCCTCACGTGGGCCGCCGGGGAGGCGAGGTCCCAGAGTTCGCCGGCCTCCTCGGGGGCGACCCCCAGCGCGTTCCGGACGATGCCGGATACGCCCTCGGCCAGGACCGATACGTGGCCGAGGCGCGGCGGGGCGGCCCGGAGGAACCGGGCCAGGAAGCGGCCGGCCGGGCCGGGGGGGTCGCCGCCGGCACCGAGGAGGCGGGCCGTCTCGTTGAAGATGCGCGCCCCGGTGTGCTCGTAGCAGGCCCGCATGTCGGTGGGGCCGTAGAAGGAGACCACCCCGGCCACCGAGGTGTCGCGTCCGGCCAGGTCGGGCTCGGTGAAGCGGTGGGCCGACCCCCGGTCGCCGGCGAGGTAGGCGGCCAGGAGGGCGATGTGGGCCCCGGCCGAACCGCCGCCTACGACCACTCGCGAGGGGTCCACCCCGTACCGGTCCGCGTTCTCCTTCATCCAGACCACCGCCCGCTTCACGTCGGCGACCATGCCGAAGAGGTCGGTCTCCGGGCAGAGGCGGTAGGCGACGTCCACGACCACGTGGCCCTGCCCGGCAAGGTGGCGGAAGAAGGCCCGGGTGCCGAAGTCCTTGTCCAGGAAGTGCCAGGCGCTGCCGTGGAAATAGAGGAAGGCCAGGCCCGACCGCTCGACTCCCTCGGCCGGCTCCCAGACGTCGGCGAGGAGGGGGCGGTCCGTGTCCGGCAGACGCCACAGGGTCACGTCCCGGTGCCACACCGGCGGCGGGGAGCCGGGCAGGAGCCAGTTCCAGCCGCGCCGCGGGAGGCGCCGGCGCGTCTCGGCGGGAATCCTCTCCAGCCACTCGGGCCCGAAGACCTCGGCGAAGTCGGCTCGGGGCGAACCGGCCCGCACGGCGTAGAGGCTCGAGAGCCAGGCGGCCAGAGCCCCGAGCGCGCCCGGCACGGCCAGGCCGGCAGGAGGGCCGGGAAGGGCGCCCTCGACGGCGGGAAGGGCGGCCGCGGAGGCGACAAAGGCGACCGCGGCGCCGGCGAGGGCGATGTACAGGCTGAGGGCCCCGGCGATTACCTTGGGGACCATGAGGAGGAACCCGGCCGCCGAGCGCACCCGGTAGAAGTGAAGGCCGCTCAGGGCCAGGGCGAAAGCGGAGACGACCCAGGCGGCGGTGACCATATGAGCCCACCTCCAAGACGTTCGAGACGCTGCTCGTGGTCCGGCCGGCGTCTGTGCGCCTTCGGGGGCCCTGCCGGCGATGCCGGAGCCCCGGCGTCCTACCAGACGCCGCCGGCCAACCGCCTGAGGATTTCCTCGGCCTCGCGGACGGTCCTCTCGATGATGACCCGGGCGGGCTCTATGGACCGCACCAGGCCCGAGGCCTCCCCGGCGATGACTGTGCCCCGGGCCACGTCGCCGTCGATGGCCGCGGCCCGGAAGCGGCCGACCCCGAACTCTTCGAGCTCCGCCCGGGAGGCTCCGGCCGCCTCGCGCTTCTCGTACTCCCGGGTGAGGATGTTGCGCAGGGCCCGGACGGGGTGGCCCGTGGAGCGGCCGGTCACGGCCGTGGCCCGGTCGCCGGCCTTGAGGATGGCCTCCTTGTAGGCCGGGTGGGCGATGCACTCCTCGCTGCAGACGAAGCGGGTGCCCATCTGCACGCCGTCGGCCCCCAGGGCCAGGGCGGCGGCCAGACCCCGGCCGTCGGCTATGCCTCCGGCGGCGACGACCGGGACCTCCCGGCCCACCGCGTCGACCACCTGGGGGACGAGGGTCATGGTGGCCGTGTCGCCGATGTGCCCGGCTGCCTCCGAACCCTCGGCCACGACGGCGTCGGCTCCGGCCCGGACCAGGCGCCGGGCCAGGGCCACCGAGGAGACCACGGGGACGACCTTGACCCCGGCCGCCTTCAGGGTCTTGAGATGGGGCCCGGGGTTGCCCGCCCCCGTGGTGACCACCGGCACCTTCTCCCGGCAGACGAGGTCCATGATGTCGCCGGCGTGCGGGGAGATGAGGAGGATGTTCACGCCGAAGGGGCGCGTGGTGGCCCGACGCACCCGCTCTATCTGCTCCCTGACCCAGGCCGCGTCGCGGCCTCCGGCCCCGATGATGCCCAGGCCCCCGGCCTCGGAGACGGCGGCGGCCAGCTCGGCCGTGCCCAGCCAGGCCATCCCTCCGAGGAAGACGGGGTAGTCCAGGCCGAAGAGCTCCGTGAGCCGCCGGCCGAAGCGTGTCTTCATCGAGCGGCACCTCGTCTTTCGTGGCTGGTTGCCCGGTGACAGGTTGCCCGGAGGTTTCCGCGCGCGGGGCCGGAAAGCCTCCAAGGTCTGCGGTCTGTCCCTTCTCGCCGGCGTGCCGCCGCCGTCAGCGTCCCCGGCTGCAGGTCGCCGGAGGCCGGGCGGGGAACATGACGGCGCGGGGCACCCGACCTGCCGGCACGGCCACCATGACTGGCTTCCTGGGGGGAGAGGCTTCGTGAGAACCATGGGTATAGAACTGGAACCTATCGGCATCATCCACACCCCCTTCACTGACCTTGAGGGGATGCCCATCCAACCGGCCGGTGCCGCCGGAGTGAGGGGCCGGGTCGAGGTGTTCGAGGAGTACCGGGCCGGCCTGAAGGACCTCGACGGCTTCTCGCACATCATCCTGCTGTACCACTTTCACCGTAGCCGGGGGTTCGAGCTCGAGGTGGTTCCGTTCATGGATTCGGAGCCTCGGGGGCTCTTCGCCACCCGAGCCCCCAGGCGGCCCAACCCGATCGGCCTTTCCGTTGTCCAGTTGGACAGGGTCGAGGACGGCGTCCTGCTTGTTCAGAACGTCGATATGCTCGACGGCACGCCCCTCCTGGACATCAAACCCTATGTCCCGGAGTTCGACCAGCCCGACCGGGTTCGGACCGGATGGCTCGGACGGACCGCGAGGACCGTGGCCGAGCGCCGGTCTGACGACAGGTTCAAGTAAGTGCCGTCTTGGACGAGAAGGGAGGTGCATGCCGTGGACGACCTCAGTTTCGCGCATCTTCGAGAGGAGGTCTTCCGGCTCCATGCGGCCGGTCGGCACGCCGAGGCGCTGGCACTCCTCGAACGTGAGGCCGTGCGCTTCCCCGACCGGTGGAGAGAGACCCTTTACTGGCAGGGCTGCCTCGCCGCGCGGGCCGGTGACCTCGACGGAGCCCTCCGCTTCCTGAAGAAGGCCGTCGAGCGAGGTCATTGGTGGGCGGAAGCGTCCCTGCGCGGCGACCCGGACCTTGAGGCGCTGCAGGGAAAGGCCGAGTTCGAGGCGCTGGTCTCGGTGTGCCGGCAGTGCCGGGCGGAGGCCGAGGCCGGCGCGAAACCGGAGCTCCTTGTGCTCTCCTCCAGGAAGGACCCGCCGTGGCCGTTGCTGATAGCCCTGCACGGGGCGGGCGGCCGGGCCGAGGGGTTCGCGGAGCACTGGCGCCGGGCGACCGCCGACGGCTGGCTGGTCGCCGTGCCTCAGTCGTCGCAGGTCGTCGCGTCAGGCGGCTACGGCTGGGGAGACCACGACCGTGCCGCACGGGAGATTCAGGCCTGCTACGAGGCGATGGTCCGCGACTACCCGGTCGACCTCAGCCGCGTGGTCATCGCGGGCTTCTCCCAGGGTGGAGGCCAGGCGATGTTGATGGCGCTATTCGGACTGCTGCCGGTGCGCGGGGTCATGAGCGTCGCCTACGCGCCGGGCGACTCGGCCAAGGTGCGGGCGGCTGTCGCCGATGCCTCCGCGCGGGGGATACGCCTGTACCTGGTCGTGGGCGAAAAGGACCAGTACTTCGACCGGACGAGACGCTTCTACGAGACGGCGAAATCGGCAGGAATGGCCGTGCACCTGGAGGTGCGGCCGGGCCTGGGGCACGAGCTTCCGCACGACTTCGACCGGACCCTCATCGCCGGACTCGAGTTTCTCGTGGGCTAGCCCGGGCCGGGCGAGCCTTGGATGTGGGAGTTGACGTCATAAGGGCAGGGTGACTCGCAAAACGGCGAGGTGGTCGGGCTTCTCCTGGCCTGCCAGCTGGCCCGTCTGGACGGTCATGCGGCCGCTGTCGCGCTCTAGAAGAGGGCGGGAGAACCGAGAACGGTGACGACTCTGTTCGTGTACGATGAGGGTGAGGCGCTATGAACCGCTCTAGAATGGCGAGATGTACGCGTGATGGGTTTCTCAGAGTCGAGCAAGCGTCCCCCGCGGTGCCGGCTCAGGACCTTCGGCGGGTCTTTGCGCTTTCGGGCGCCGGCAAGGTCGCGGCCGCGGGCCTCCTGGTTCTCGAGTTCGTTCTGGTAAGCGCCTGCAGGGCCGCGCCGGCACCGCCAGCGGACGAGCGCATCGCTGGTCACGGTTACCCGCGGCTCTTCCTGCAGCTGCAGGCGTATACGCCGGACACCGCCCTGCTTGAGCAGGCCGCCTAGTGGGATGTCGTCATCGTCGATGCAGAGACCGTGGAGAGCCGCCGTAAGTGGCTCGGCCCGCAGGGGAAGCTTCGCTCGCGCAACCCAGGCCTGGTGCTCTTGGCCTACTTCTCCGCTGCCGACGTGATTCCGGGCAACACGGCTCCCGTGAACGGCGACTTCATCGCGGCCCTCGACGAATCGTGGTTCGTGCGTGACACGGCCGGAGACCTCTACAAGCTCTTCTGGCTCGGCGACCGGTGGACGCTGATGCTCAACCCTGCCACACCGGTGGCTTCCTTCATGCCTGAGTATCTCGCCGAACGGGTCCTGGCCGCCGGGCTCGTCGACGGCATCTTCTACGACTGGGTCAGTGACACTGTAGCGTGGCTGAACCACCGGTTCGACAACCCGAACCAGCCGATCGACCTTGACGGGGACGGACGGGCCGAATCCGACGACGAACTCGACGCACTCTGGGTGGCCGGGATGACCGAGCTCCTCAGAAACTCCCGGGCCGCCTTCCCACCCGGGGCCCTCGTGGTCGGCAACGGAGGGTGGGTGTTCGACGACCGCTACGGCGGAGTCCTGAACGGGCGGATGGTCGAGGGCTTCCTTGAAGGGGAGGAATATGGCTGCGACTGGTTCGTGGTCATGCGGGGGCACTACCTCATGGACCGCGCGTCTGTCGAGCCCAAGGTTTCCCTGGTCATGGCCAACGGGGCCGAGGACGACTTCAAGCATATGCGCTTCGCCCTCGCCTCGGTCCTGATGTTCGACGGCTACTTCTGCTACACGAACTCCAACGCCGGCCCGGCCCCCTACCTTTCGACCTGGTGGTACGACGAGTACGCCGTGGACATCGACAGCGGCCGGGCGGCCAAGTCGCTCGAGGCCCGCGGGTACCTGGGGAGGCCCGTCTCCGAGGCCTATAACGTCGATGACCCGACGGAATCCCTTGGCCGGCTCCTGGCCGAGGGCGACCGGAGGGCCTCCCGTGAGGTCTGGCGGCGGGATTTCGAGAACGGCATCGTGCTGGTCAACCCGTCGGGGGCGACCGTGACGGTCGAACTGGGCGGTCAGTACAGGAAGATCGCCGGGCAGAGCGATCCCGCCTTCAACAACGGGGAGCTCCTGACGGCGATCACCCTCGAGCCGCGTAGCGGGGTGGTTCTCCTGAAGGCCCCGGGCGGTCCGTGAGGTCAGCCAGACCGCCGGGTCGGGTCCAGCACCGTGAGTCCCTGCTCCCTGGCCACCCGGTTGAGTTTCGCGTCAGACGAGACGAACACCACTTCCGACCCGAGTCCTTTCGCGGTGGCTACCTGGAGTGCATCCACCGCCGTGAGGTACTGCCGGGTCAGCATTCGGACCGCCTCTTCGATGTCGGCGGCCGTGGCGTTGACGACCGTCACTCTCCCGGATTCGATGTCCGAGGCTACTGCGGCGTGAAGCATTTGAACCTGCTCGCCGGTCAGGAGGCCGTCGACCGCGTGGAGCCGTTGGATGTTCGAGTGTGTCTCGAGGAGACAAAGACCCGAGACGCATCTTTCGCCCTCTTCCTCAAACAGGCTGTCAACGACGTCCGAACCTGTCTCGTTCAGGTACCTCTTTATGAAGGCGCTGGTGTCAAGGAAGCAGACCTTCACTCCTTCTCGCGCCCCTCCCGAATCCGCTGAGTGGTGTTCACCGGCAACGGACCAAGAGCTTCTCTCAGAAGGCGGGGATCAAGGCCTTCACGGGAAGACGGGTCACCGTACCCGAGTTCGACCAGCCTGCGTCTGGCGTAGAAGCGCATCTGTTCGCTGTCACTCACATCCATCTTCCTGGTGAGGACAAAGGAATCGTCCTTGATGACGCCCTCCAGGTAGTCACCCTCCCGGACCATCATCAGGTCTCGCACTTGCTTGGGGAGAGTGATCTGCCCCTTGGAGGTGACCTTGATAATCCACTTCATGCGGGTCATGGCGCCCTACCTCCTTACGGTACAACTATCTTACCTTCTCGATTGGGCGGGCGCAACAGTTGCCAAAGGCGACTCAGGTCCAGAGGTCGGCTCGCCTCCTAGGTGAACGGTGTCCTCCCATTAAATGGCAGGAGTCAGGCTTCCGCCGGCCAATCTCAGGCGTATCGCCCACTCTGAGGCGCATCGGGGTGCGCTGTTCCGCCCGGACGAGAGCCCGTCGTGCGGGGCCAAGCCCTCCAACACATGCGATGGTCCCTACACAGGGGGTGGATTGTGCCTTGGGTGCTGACAACCGGTCAGGACGACCGCCCAGACTCCCCAACGGCCGGGAGGCGGGGGACCCCTCGCGACGGCCACATGCGTGCAGGCCGAAGCTGATGGACCAGTTGAGGGAAGCCCTTCGCTCCCGCCACTACAGCCCTCGGACCGAGCAGGCCTACTGTATGTGGGTCAAGCGGTTCATCCTCTTTCACGACGTCAGGCACCCCGCGGAAATGGGGGAACGGGAGATCAACGCCTTCCTCACGCACCTTGCGGTCAAGGAGAAGGTGAGCGCATCCACGCAGAACCAGGCCCTGGCAGCGTTGCTGTTCCTCTATCGGAACGTCATCGGACGGGAGGTCGGCGAGTTGGGTGAGGTCGTCCGCGCGCGGAGACGGCGACGCCTGCCGGTGGTCATGAGCCGTAAGGAAGTGAAGGCTGTGCTGGCGAACCTGACCGGCGACAAGTGGCTGATGGCCTCATTGATGTACGGGGCGGGACTGAGGCTCATGGAGTGTCTCCGTCTGAGGGTTCAGGACCTCGACTTCGCCCGCAGCGAGATAGTCGTCAGGAAGGTGAGAGCTGTTCACCGGCAGGACCTTGCCGACGGCTGGGGCCGGGTGCCGTTGCCCGGCGCCCTGGGCCGGAAGTATCCGAACGCCTCGTCCGATTGGCGCTGGCAGTGGGTGTTCCCACAGGCTGGCCGCTGGATCAACCCCGCGACCAAGCAGCAAGGCCGGCACCACGTTGACCCGTCTCTGGTCCAGAGAGCCGTCAGGGAAGCGGTGGCCAGAGCAGGGTTGGCGAAGAGGGTCACATGCCATACGTTCCGCCATTCCTTCGCCACCCACTTGCTCCAGGCCGGCTACGATATCCGTACGGTTCAGGAGCTCCTCGGCCACAGCGATGTCAAGACCACGATGGTCTATATTCACGTGCTGAACCGCGGACCGGCCGCGGTTCATAGTCCCATCGACCGTCTCTAGAGAGGGAGGAGTCTTACGCGGCTCCGCATAAGAAACCATCATAAGGCATGGATGGTTGGAATTAGGGCTTGTAGGAGGGCATGCCGCGCAGCCTGAATTCCCTTTACCGCGTGTTAGGCGGACAAACAAGTGTAGGTCTCATCCTAGAGGGACCAATCGAATCATTGGTTAGCCGAACTGCTCGGACGTCCGGCAAAGACCAGCAGTTCATGATGCCGAGGGGGGAGATTCAATGCAGATGGCATGCCCATCCTGCGGGAAGAAGGAGAACTTCAAGGGGACCGTGGGGGCTGTCGCGGTGGGCGACTCGTATGTCTCGCTTCCCGAGACTACGTTCTACTACTGTGGTTTCTGTGGAGCGGTGGTAACCTGCTTACCCTCATCTCTTGACGACATCTCCAGCCAACTTGCGGAGATCGTTCAGCGCCTTGACCGCATCGAGCAACGCCTAACCCAGTAGGGTTTCAGCTGCTCACCGCTGGGTTTGTGTCGGCTAACCAGCGGTTCAACCTGACGCCGGCTGTGTTAGGGCCCCGTCCGATTGATACCAGCCGGCGCAGGTTAACCGCATACCGTTAGCCTGACTACCGCATGAGCAACGCTTGCTTAGGAGGCCCAGATATGCCAACGTTACGTTTCGATCCGAGAAGTCTTATAGGCCCTCCGTTTGGAACGTGTCCAGCTTGCGGAAAGCCCGAGTTCGGGTTGCTGGACGTACACCGCCACAGCTATACCAAGCGCTGCCGGAACTGCATGAACACAGAGACGTTCAGGCTCCCTACCCTTCAGAAGACGGTTCTATACCTAGATCAGTTCGCCATCAGCAACATGATGAAAGCCATAAATCAATACACAAAGGCGAACAGACTTGGCAGAGTGGACCCGTTTTGGGCAGAGCTCTTTGACCGGCTAGACTCACTAGTCAAGCTGCAGGTCCTTGTGTGTGCGGACTCAGTGATGCACCAAGAGGAGTCTGCGCTAGCTCCTTACTACGGTGCCCTCAGACGTATGTATGAGCAACTTAGCCATGGGGTGAGCTTTGATGCCCCCGAAACCATCAAGCGTTTCCAGCTGGTCGACCACGCCAGCTGGTGGATTACTGGAGCCGAGGGGGAGTTCGTGCCGGATTTAGACCGCAACTCCATCCTAAGTGAACCCATCGATGGGTGGCAAGACCGCTTCATTCTGACGGTTGAGTTTCCGTTTGACCAGGAATGGATTGACCAACTGCGAGAGAGCCGCAATAAGACTTCCCGGGAACTCGAGCATCTCTTCTCAGAGTGGCAGAAGGACACCGAGAAGACGTTCGATGACTGGTATTGGGCCGAAATTCGAGCCTTCGCGGAAGCCACCCTTCAGCAATACTTTTTATACCTACGGCGTTTTGCCCAGTATCGCAGAGGCCAGGACCCTGCCGACTTGATTCCGACGCCTAGTTTCTTGCTAGTTCGGGAGATCCAGGATGCCTTCGTCCAGGCTGGCATCCCCAGAGAACGGTTGCATGAGAAGACCCTAGAGTACTTCCGTTCCGAGACCTTGGCCTCGATACCTTTCTTGCGAATTGCGGCCCTCCTTTGGGCATCCATTGCGAGAGAGGCGGCCAGGGGACGCCGGAAGCCGCCTACACGTGGGACGGTGACAGATATAGAGATGATATCAGCTCTTCTTCCTTACTGCGATGCCATGTTTGTTGACAGAGAGTGTGCAGGACATCTGCGAAATGAACCGGTGAAGTCACGAGTTGGTTATCCTACTCGAATTTTCTCCCTGGCCAACAAGAGCGAGTTCCTAGCATACCTAGATGACCTCCACAACCAGATTCCCAGAGACCATCTTGCAACGGTTCGGGATGTATATGGACCTGACTGGCCAAAGCCATTCAGTGAGATGTATGAGACCTAGCCGGTGCTCCTTCGACAGGGGCGGGTGGGGGGCAGGCTAACCCGCCGTTCAACCTGACGCCGGCCTCCTCTGCAAGCCCGGCGGGTGGCCCCGGCCGGCGCAGGTTAACGGCAAGTCGTTAGCCCCAGCACGCCGCGCCTTAGTACCGAAAGGCTTGGGCAGGAAGCCGTCACCCCCTGCCGAATACTGGTATCCTCTCGCTCTGAGCCGGGAACTGCGCCGCGCCCATGGACCCGGCCGCATACTGGGCACCTCGCCCGTCGGGAGGCTCACGGCCATGACCGTCTACAAGGTTCTCGCCGAGATGGCAGAGGCTATGAGGACATCCCACCTTGAGCATGAGGACATACGCAGAGAGATGAAGAGCGAGTTCGGCACCGTCAAAGCGCAGCTACGCAAGCTAGGACTCGAGTTTGAGGCGTTCCGGCATGACACCAAGATCACCCTCGACATGCTTTCTGAACTGATGACCGAGACCGCACGGCAGGGCAAGCACATCCAGGCCCTAGACCGCAGGACCAGCCGGGTCGAGGACCATCTGGGGCTCAAACCTCTGCCGGACCTAGGCGATGGGTGAGCAACCCCTGCGGGCTGGAGTGCTACCCGGCGGGGCTAACCAGCGCCTCGAGCGGACGCGTGACGCCCTGAGCTGTTCAATTCAGATGCCTACCGGCGCCGCTCAGGCGCTGACCGTTAGCCCGACCGGCGTTGTTGCGAATCTTGTAGGCGCGGAGGAGAACCTTACTATCTCATACCATGGTAGGACCGGGCTCAACTTGCATCCCAGCTGGATTTTCGGAGGTGTCTGGTGTGACCCATCGGGTCCGAGGTCGATTTGGTGGAGTAGCCACCTTCTTGCTTACACTGTCTCTCCTTGCCGCTCTCGCTGTTTCGGGTTGTGCTGGCGGAACTGAAGCCTGGAAAGAGCAGACCAAGGAGGTTGCTCAGACCTTCTGGCAGGCGGTGATGGCAGAGGACATTGATACCGTTGCCCGCACTCTGGCCCAGACTGCCGATCAGACCGCAGAGGAGATTATAGTTACCTATGAGGATTTCGAGTTCTCCGGGTCGGCCCATCCCTTGCCCGCTGAGGGTTACCAGAGCGTCCAGGCTTTCGCACTAGTAGCACTCCTTACGCCCGACGGCGACACGACACTGCA